>Ga0307512_10000910_pt1 | contig 43495 bp, 53 predicted proteins | sample 14_EM_MG_FD_200267 | JGI IMG/M metagenome (GOLD analysis project Ga0307512, IMG submission 200267) | Populus trichocarpa ectomycorrhiza microbial communities from riparian zone in the Pacific Northwest, United States - 14_EM | ecosystem: Host-associated > Plants > Roots > Unclassified | place... | reverse complement strand
TAAGTTGTTACTGTCCCGGGGGATGTGGCTAGAATATCCCGTACGTATATGCCTATACAGGCGGTCATATCCTTCTTTATGGATGTTTGTGATCACGCACCACTCATATTACCGAAGATGCAAGACCAAATATCGTTGACGCTCTGTTGACGCTCATTTTCAGGATGTAGTTGGGTGCTTGAGTATTCTTGTTTTGCACAACAAGGCGGCTAATATGTCGAAAACGAACCGTGATGCACCATGGTCAATATTTTACGATTAACATTCGCATATCTGAATACGACCATAAATGTGAAACCCGAAACGCAGAACTGGAGATTGGAAGCGACGGGTCAAGCCCAACCCGGCGAAACCCGCGGGTTGACGGGTAGGGGTCCGGGTTTGGCCCGCCAAGAGTCTGCGGGTCGGGTTTTTGGCCGGTTCCGGAACCGAACCGACCCGTTTTTGCGGTCCAAACCCGGACCGCTGGCGGGTTACCCGGACCCGTTGCTAACACTAGGTCTGAACCACGTAGCATTCAGTTGAGCCCCGTGAGACTGCTCTTTGTTGTTTTCGTGTATGCGAGCCAAGTCGCCAATTAGGAGATCTTCAGCTTGGATATAGGCTGCTTGGTCGAAATATCGTTTGTTGGCATCTTTCGACTCCTTTAGGTTTTGTATGGCTGTATCCATATCGTCTCGCCGTCGTTACAGCTTCCTAGCATTAGCCGGCATTAGTGACACTGTGTCGTCGATACCTAGGGTCCAGTGGCCGGTATTTGATGTCAGGTTCTCCAGCTGTATCGGAAGTACTGAATCTTGGCCAGACATCAGGTGGAATGGTGAATTTCCTGTGCTAGGTCTGACGGTGATTCTGTCAGCCCAAAGCACTCCTGGTAGGTGGTCAATCCGCATCTCTTTCGGTTCGTCTGAGCAGGCCATGAGTTTGGTTAGTGCATCTGAGATCCATATGTTTCGTCATTCGACTACTCCATTAGCCGCGGCATGGTATGGGGTAACAGTGATCTTTTGGATATTGAAGCATTTGAGGGGAAGGTCGGTCCTTTTCTTGCTCTTTGCTCCTCCGTCTACTAACATGCTTTCTGAGGTTCTGAACAGACAAATTGACACTTTGTTAAAGAAGTTTGCTACCCTCTCTGAATTACCCTGGTTTAGTGGTCGTGCCTCTGCCCACCCACTGAGATATTCCCTGGCCACCACTAGAAGGTGATATCTGTCCTCCGTTTTGGGCATGTATGCCATATCCATCCCTACTCGCTGCCATAGGTGACTGATGGTTAGGCTTTTCAGGGGTTCATGATACCGTAGAGGGACTCTCCTCTTGCACTGCTCGGACGTTTTCACCCAGTCTTTGGCGTCGATATATACATCCTGCTACGGCATTCTCTCCACTACCTTTCGTAACATTCCTTCTCTGCCACAGTGCCCGCTGAGTTCGGGTGCAGCTTCCATTGCTTTCCTCTTCTGGTCCACCCTCACTAACACATTTGCCAGAGGATCATTGGATGTTCGCCTCCGGTAGAGTATTCCATCCGAAACAACTTATTTCGTGACTTCCCGCAAGAATAGCTGCATTTCCTTTGCAGTCTTTCCTTCCGGTCGCTTCAGGTTCCCCAGAAACTCACCAATCTCCTTCCATCTCCCTTTGTATTCCTCCGCCAGTCATAGCCCAAAATATGGTGGGTATGCTCTCCACCTCCTCTTCGTTCCGGTTCTCGTTCCAGCTGTATTCCTCGTAAGTTTGCTTCAATTGTATTCTCGAGATCATCCTACTCTTCTGTCTCAGGTTCCCCTTCCCCTCGCGGCCGCCGTGAGAGGCCATGACGACCTCCATTCAGTATCCCTGGAAAATATTTTATGTCAAAATCGAACCGTTGTATCCATGTGATCCAGTGGGTAACGAGTGCTCCTGGCAGGTGGTTGGCAGGCAAGTTCAGTTGATGTACTAATGTGTTACTGTCTGGCTCCGCGAGGAATCTGACCCCATTTTCATTGTTGTTGAACCTCTTCACTCCCTTCATCAGCCCACAACATTCATGTTTCCCCACATCATATCTCTTCTCGGCTTTGTTCCAGAGGCTGCTCTCATAGTGACCTGGGTGCCAGTCATTATTGTTGTCTTCCTGCAGCAAGATCGCCCCCCAACCTTGTGAGCTGGTGTCAACTCTGACGACTATTCGCCCGGTGCCATTGCTAACGTCAAATATCTCCAACGCAGGTGCGTCGCAGAGAGCCTCCTTCATGATTGCAATAGCTTTCTTTTCCTCAGTCTCCCATTGAGAATTGATGTCATTACGCAAGATTCGGACAGGGGGCCTGCAACTATTGCATACTCAGGGATCCATATTTGATAGTATGTGCAAAGTCCTAAAAATGCCCTTCACTCGGTACGCTTTTCGCATCAAGGGTAATTACATGCTTCATTGACCCCTGACGGTTATGGCCACCTTTCTGGTTCCCCTCAGACAGACCCGACAATTTTTAGTGTGTCCCAGCACCAGTTAGACTTCTCTCCGGAAATGGTGGCTTCAGCACTCTTCACACCGGCAAGTAAAATATCCAGTTCCTGGTCATGTTCCGTCACAATGATTCGAACCCCAGGCAATATTTCCACCTCCTCTTTTCCGTGCCGAGTCTTTGGGCCTTTCCCTCCGACATCGTCGACAAATATTTCCGCGCCTGATCCCAGGTGAGCATCTAGTATTTCCCAACATACTCAGACAAATGCTGATACCAAATTGGTAGCTCCCAGTACCAGTCTGGTCGGCCGATACATGCCTTACGTAGTCTGGAAGGCCATATGGTCCCGGCTATCCTTGTGCAACATTTTTTGGTCGTACCCAGTGTGAAAGTCCATCAGTGAAGACATAGGCAGCCCAGTGAAGGATTCGGAAACCTCCTTGACGTTAGGCTGTATCCCTGTGCCTGCCAGTGTACGCTTATTAGTCCTCATGGCAGAGATGATGAAGCGGTACTTCCCATTCTTCTTTGGAACTAAGAATAGCAATTCCTGTATGGGCCCTTGTTGAAATAGTGATGGTAGAGAAGCTTGACTGTATATTATCTAAGAGTGCCACAAGGCCATATATATATGAGTACAAGCGTGAATGCGTGCATACACATCTATGTATAGACTTATCAGGCCGACAGTAATCTCCGGCCATATGAGACTCATCTCTAGCCATACGAGGCTCATCTCCAGCCATACGAGACTCATCCCTGGCCACAGAAGACAGAGACCTATCATGCAATTCTCCCCCTCTTGCTATACACCGTGGAGCAAGAAAACAGATAAGATGAGATGAAACAAACAAACAAACAAACAAAGTGATTCCTATAGTAGCCTCCTTGAAACCCTGCGAGAGTGAGCAGGGAAGGAGTACTACGGTACTCGGAGGATGGCCATCCATAGAGAAACAAGGAAATCCGGGTGCTCAAAAGAAAACTGAAACAACCTTTCACCATAGCCCCATCGCCTTTGTGAATATCTCAAGCTGATCCGTCATCAAGGCCTTGGTTAGTGTGTCTGCCACATCCTCGTTCGTGTGCACGTAGGAGTAGTCAGATATCTTCCGGGCATGGAGATTTCGACTATTGTGATAGCAAACATCAATATGCTTTGTGCGAGCCTTTATGATCCCGGTTGAGATATGACTAAGTGCGCCATGATTGTCGCAATTGATCGGGAGCGGAGATGCGTCTTTGCCGTGTATATCTCGGTGGAGCTGGAGTAGCCATTTTGCATCGTGGGAGCCCTCCGAACAAGCGATGTATTTGGCTTCGAGAGTTGACATGGCGATGAGATCTTGCTTTCGTGACTGCCACGAGACAGCTCCGATGGTGAGAAGGAAGACGTGACCACCTTGACATTTGCGGTCGGCACTATCATTGGCCCAATCCGAGTCTGTGTAGCCAGTGAGTAGATCATTGCTGCCAGTGCTGTTGAAATGGAGTCGAAAGTCGGCGGTGGATTTGAGATACTGGACAACTCTTTTGGCAGCGGTGAGATGGCTGGTGAATGGACGGGAATTGTATCGGCAAAGTGCAGCGACTGTGAATGAGATATCAGGCTGAGTTGGAAGTGCCACATACATCAATGAGCCGACAATTGCCTGGTAGCCTTTGATATCTTTTAGTTCTTTCTCCCCCCGATCTTCGGCCAGATCTAGCTTTACGTTAGCGTCCATTGGAGCTGCTGCACCGTGAGCATTCTGCATATTGAATTCTTTGAGAATCGTGGTGATGAAGACCTTCTGGCCAAGACTGATTGTGGTGCCAGTGCCGGTGCTGGTACCATATTCCTCGGGGTGGATTTCGATGCCAAGGAATTGGTGTGCCGGGCCGAGATTGGTGATCTTGTAATTTTCCGAAAGCCTGGCCTTGACCTCGATCGCTGCTTTGGTAGCATCTTCCAGGTACAATATTGAGATGTCGTCGACATACAAAAGCATCAGAATATGATCGCTGCAGAGATAGAGGTTGCGGTCAGCCAGGGATTGTGTGAACCTGAGAGACAGCAAGAAAGTGTTGATATCGTTGTGCGATAGTCGTGGTGCTTGTTCGAGGCCGTAAAGTGCTTTCTTTAGTCGAACTACGATCGCAGGTGTGTTGAGGCCTTCCGGCCATCCTCAGGGCAGGGTCATACAGATATCGTTGTTATCGACCTCAGGATTGAGAAAAGCAGTGACCACATTCAAATGATCGATGTTCCAGCCATGTTTTCCAACCAAAGAGATGCGATACTGAACAGTGGTGAGTTTTCCGACAGGGGCATAAGTTTCTCCAAAATCCCTTTGTTCGTAGCCTTTCATGACTAGGTGTGCTTTGTATCGTATAGTGCCATCAGGATTGTGTTTCCTCTTGTAGACCCATTTGGGGCCAATTGGCTTGACTCGCAATTGCCTTGTTTCCCGGGAGTTGATGATTGTGAATGTGTTATTGAGCATGATCGATGTGCATTCCTCTTCCATTGCTCATTTCCGGTCGTCTCATTGTGGGCTGTCCATGGCCTCTGCGTATGCGAATGGATCACTGTTGATGGATGTTCATGCGAGATCCTTTGCCATGATGATCAGTGCATTTGCGGAGATCCTAACCTGACTTCTTGTGACACGATTCGTGAGTGGTGGCTGTGGTTGGCATGACTGCTTGGTCATGGCCGCCATTCGGCGGGCTTTGTCATTTTCGAGGCGGAGATGTAGATTGTGGATGACGGTTTCTCTGGACACCGGAGGTGCATCCTCCTCGTCAGGAGGACGTGAGCTCAAGCCTGTACCTGCAGGGAGACTTCGATGATGGTCGGGCAGATTGTGGTCTGTTCGACTGGTTCCTGCGTGGTCATGGAGAAGTCCATCTCCGCCGGTTTCAATTTCCTCGACATATTCTGTCTCTTCTGGTAGCTCAAAGATGTCAGTTCGGTCTCCATGTAGGCATGATGAGTGGGCAGTCCTCTCCTCGTCAAAAATGACATCCGACTGTGTCCTTACTACTCGGAATGATGGGTCCCATATCGTTCAAAGTGTAGTCGAATCGTGCACGTAACCGACCATCATGCATGGCTTGGATCTCGCGCTCATTTTTGCATTGCGTTGCGGCTCGAGAATAAGTCGACTAGCATAGCAGCCGAATCGTCGATGGTGGTGGAGAGGAGCTTTGTACGAGATTTCTTTGCCGTCATTGTTGTAAGAGGGCTTGCCAAATGCATGCAGCATCACGTATGGAGTTGAATATGGCGCGAGATAGCTGTTGCGGTCGTCTCTTTTTGTTAGGCCTTCGTTTGGGGTTCGCTGGTGGAGGTAGACTGCAGTATTGACTACTTCTCCCCAAAAGACAAGTGGCGCCTGGGAGTCAATGATGATAGATCGTGCTTTCTCGGTGATGGTCTCGATCATGCGTTCGGCAACCCCATTCATATGGTGAGAATAGGGAGGACACGGTTCGTATGTTGTACCACGAGCAGTGAGCACTTGTCGGAAGGTCTTGTTGTCATATTCTCCACGTCCATTGTCGCATCGAAATCGCTTTACTTCGTATCCCATGGAGTCAATTCGGGCCTGAAATGATTGGTAGGCTGAGGTGCATGTTTTGGACTTCTTATCTGAAAGGACCTAAACAGAGGTGTAGCGTGTGTAATAGTCGATGAATAGGATATAGTAGCGATGGCCGGCGGAGGTGGGTGTGGAGAATGGTTCACACACATCCGAATGTCCGAGTTCATATGGCTTTGTAGTGAGCTTGGTCTTGACTTTGATCATCTTCTGCTTGTGCTTGGCCTGGATGCATGCGGTGCACATTGAGTTGTCGTTTGTAAATCCATCAATTAGAGATCGTTGGGCAGTAGGATTAATGTGGGCTAGACGGTGATGCCACAGTCGTGATTCCGAGATTGTGAGAGACTTCTGAGTGGGTTTTGGAAATTCGGTGGCCGATGGACATTGAGGTACGGTGCTGGCTGCACTTGGAGAGGCGGTGTAGAGTGGGCTTGTAGTAGGCTTGGTGGAGTGCGCGATTGATGGTACGGTGGTATGTGCGCTCGATGATGCTCATTTTCTCATCTTCTTTCTCTTTCTTGAAGTGGACATCGAAGACATGCTCGGCACAGTCGAAGTGAGTGCAGTTGCGGGAGATATGATATAATGATCATTGACCCTATTACCTGTGATGGTGATTGATGGAGATGCTATGGAGCACTTACCGTGTCCAAATGTGGATGTGTATCCGGCTGTGTCCAATTGATTGAAAGAGAGAAGAGAGAGCCGGAATGTACAGGTGTAGAGAGCATCTACTTTGTATTCCTGTGAGACATTAACAAGTCCATGGTGGCTTACTGTAACTTTGTTGTCACCTCCAAGTTCACTGACTATAGGCTGGCAAAGTTTCCTTATTGAGTTGAATCTGGTGCGGTCATTGCACTTGTGGTGAGATGCTCCGGAATCGATGACCCATGCAGCTGGAGCGGAGGCTGCAGTGAGTGCGGTTGCATTGCCCGCTAGACAGATCAGGTCACTATCTCCTGCTGTAGCAAGCGATGCGGTTACTGTGCCTTCATTGACTCAGTTGCGTTGATCCTGGGCACATTTGAAGTGGATGTAGTCCGTCTTGGAGTGTCCTGGGAGACCGCAGTGGTAGCATGTACGTTCGTCGTTTCTGTTTGAATCACTGGTTTTGGTGTCGTTTTCATGGAGCTTTCTCTTTCCGCACGCTTCGGTGGTATGATTGTCCATTTTGCAGTGTGTGCATTTGTGCTTCTGACGTCCGTGTCCTCGTCCGCCACGGCGACAGCCACGATTTCCGCCACGGGAGTATAGAGCCGCTCTGCTGGACGCATCTCCCAATTCTTTGGTTAGGGTCGTTTGCTTGGCATATTTGCAGATCGCATCCATACGCTGCTGGCCAGTGAGAGTGAGGATCTCCTGTTCAAGGATTTGGATAGTCGTTTCGAATGAATTAGATAGGGTCGTGATGATATGTGTCTTCATGGCGTCATCAGGGATATTTTTGGTGGTGCCGCTTAGCTTCTTGCAGAAGACGATAAATTTGGTAAATTGCTGATTGACTGTTTCGTCTGGCGATGGTTGTGAGGCGGTGAACTTCCGCAGGACTTGGGTGCAGCCGAGTTTTGGTGAGGCACTGTCAAGTCGGTCCCTAAGTGCTTCCCACATTTCCACTGGGTCGTCGGTATCATCGATGAGTGGAAGGAGTTTGTCGCAGCATCCGCGGTGTATTTGTGCTAGTGCCTTATTGGCTCGGTCATCCCAGCTTTCATGTACAGGGCGTAGGGCAACGCCGTTGCCGACAGCGAGGAGTTCAACACCGGTGAGGATATCGTACGCATTCTTGGCGATGAGGACTCGGCGAATGATTTGCTTCCATACAGCGTAGTTTTCCTCGGTCAGCTTGGGCACATTGCCATGATCGGTCTTAAATGTTTCGTTTGTCATGTTTTTGGAGTGGAGGAGGTTAGGAAGGTGACGATGTAGAGTGATGGATGGTGATGGTGTTGCGGCTGATGAGCAGGGATGGTTGTGACTGGGTTAGGGTTTTTGAGGCTTTTAAGTGTAAGATATGAATAGAGTATTTTTGCAGTTGGCACCCAGCTCATAACCTGTTGAAATAGCGATACTAGAGAAGCTTGATTGTATATTATCTAAGAGTGCCACAAGGCCATATATATATGAGTACAAGTGTGAATGCTTGCGTACGCATCTATGTATAGACTTATCAGGCCGACTTATCAGGCCGACAGTAATCTCCGGCCATACGAGACTCATCTCTAGGCATACGAGACTTATCTCTGGCCATACTGAACTGATATCTGGCCACAGAAGACTAGGACCCATCATGCAATAGCCCTAAGCAGACTCGAAAAGGCTCTGCCGAACTCTCTCTTCTATCATCTCTTTTTCCATGGGAATGACTTTCTTTGGTATGCGGAATACACAATCCTTCAAGACCATATGACCAGACTGCAGTCAAATACGATAGGGTGGCTTGACTTAGTCCCTGATCATTCCCTATTCTGCCCATTTCCATGAGAGAGCGTATTCTCTATTCGATAGTATACCCGGGACTGCTTCATTTTTCTTCGGCCTTAATCTGCTCCCAATCTATGGCTCTCGTGATCTTTCAGGTGTCAACCTTCCGCCTCGTGTTCCATGGGAGATTTTGGGAATACACCACTTGCACCGGGGGCCCGGAATTGGTACCGCCCGGGCGATAACTCTTCCTCTCCAGTTGAGGCCGGCATCTGGTGAACTTCTATCCAACATGGGACCAGGCTTCACTTTCTGGGCAGCACATTTGTAGCGGGCGCTCACCCAGGCTGCTTTGGTGTTTTCATCCAAGGTGCACTTCACCGAATCGAGGTACAAGGAAAGGGGTTGTTTTTGACTAAGTTCCGGAACAATGGTATTTTTGGAAACACACCCACATGTCGTCGATGCTCTCCTGGTTATTTTCCTTTTCTTCCCCAGAGCCTCTTGTCTCATCGACCACTCTTCTGCTACCATCCTCCTACCCAACTCTCTGACTACCAGTCCCTCCTCCCCTTCTCACTCATCCTCCCAATTCATGCCACTTCCCATTAGCTTCTTCATCGCCTCCGATAACCCCCCTGTTTTGACTGACTGTTTTCCTTCTTCCTTGAACGTTTGCTACTCTTTCCTGTTGTATAATCCTTCCACTTTCACTGCAAGTGCCTTCTTCCTATCAACCAACTGCATCTCATTTCCTTTTCTACCATTCGAGCCCTTTTCATTCCCATATTTCCTCCCTGAACTCTGCAACCTCTTTCTTCCATAGCGCCGGACCCGATTCTTCCTAGTTGCCCGGACATTCACTCGGCGGATAAGTTTCCCGACCTGCTGCCGAATCTATCCCTCTTGTCTCCCGGAAAGGTAGTGACAGACATCACCTGCTGTGACCCATTGACGGCTGAGATGGTGATCTCGCAACTGCCATCATCCAGGTTCCTTTCACACATCGCCGCGTATGTTTGCAAGCGGCTGCCCAAGAATACCTGTTTGGATTCGGATTTTGCTAAAAAGTTAGAAACGGAAAGAATGATAACGTGGGCGTAGATGGGCACGGACTCTGCCACCATCGTCAAATCGCACCAATTGTCGTCAGGATTGATCATACTCCAGCCGGCATGTGTCCACCCGATGATCTACTCTCTGGCGACCTCTTCACTCATCACGCTGATCCCCGATCTGCCACCGATGAGCATGGGAAGTTTGAGACTGGATTGATCCAAGAACGGTTCGCGAGGCACAGGCATACCGGAAGTCGTTGTATCTGGCATGATGTTTCAGGCCGGAGAAGACAGATACCTGGGCGATTCCAATTTTCTGTGGTGCAGCCGGGGTCCTGGCAGTAACTTGTTTTTCTGTGGGAACTGATACCGTTTTCGCCTTGGGGAGGAGTGGAAAGGTCGATTCGCAGGTCCCTCACTCCTAACAGGCTAGGACAGTGTAGTTGAGTTGGCTGCTTCCCAGAACTTCGCAGTTTCCAGTATCCAGGGCCGGTGCATTCATTCACCCCACTTCTGGAGCCTTTGGGGTCTTTGTGGTCGTGTTCTCCATTGTGTCCGCCTTGGGTTGTTGCTTGCTGAATGCTACCGCTGCGCTGATAGTTCGCTTTTCGTGGTAACTAGTACTTGTTGAGACCTCCGGGACCTCTTCCTTGATATGTGCCCGCTTGTCTGCGAACTTGGTCACGTTGTCCATGTTCTTCCGTCTCTCGTCCACCAAGGTATATACTGCCTGCGTGTGCATGACTGCCGACGTTTCCTCTATATCTTCCTCGTTGAAATGCGTGTCTCTCTCCTCCTCCATCTCGCTTTCCTCTACTTCCGGCACACTGCTGTGACCTTGCTCGGCGGATTGCTTTTCATCCTCGTTGCACAATACCTCGAAACGGTCCTTGTCACCTTCTTCCGTATCATTATTACCTGCAGAGCGACCAGTGTAGTACCTGTCGAATTCCGACAGCTGTTGAGCTAACCCTCAGCTAAACGCAGTACCCTGGGCACTGGCCCTCTGAAACAGCTGAGATTATGCAACCTGCTGCAGCTGAGGCGGCTGTGGTGCAGCCGTAGTTGCTACAGGCCCTCCCGGCTGCCCTTGTCGAGCTGCATCCCGGGCATACTCCCCGATTGACATACACCATCTCTCCGGTCGATATCAGGATATCTCACCTCCATTCCCTCCTCTTGGTCTTTAGGTTGGTCATCCGTGATCATTTGAGTGGACAGTACTGTTTCCCAGGTCAGTGTGCACATCGGGATAGAATGTGTGGATGTGCCCTTGCTCATCACAATAGATACAGGGACTGAATCCTTGCCATGGATGGTGCTGGTAATTGGGTCCCGGTCGGTAGAAAGCTGGTCCTGTGGGTGTATTTCGAGGTGAGAAGTTCATCGGTGTTTGCGGAGGTGAATTGTCACCTTCAATGGCGTATGCCCTGGCAGTCTGGTAGCCGCCGTATCTGGGCTCATTCACGTTGCTCAGCTGGATGGTCCAGGGCTCGCTGGGTTTCATCATATTAGCCATTTTGGTGTTGAATGTATTTTCAGCCTTCGTGATGGCAATTTCCTCCGTGGCTTGTACTGGTGCCGCGGTCTCTTCATTGAGGATTGCTGCATGGTTTGCCACTACTAGCATCTGGCGGCACAGAGCTCCAGCTGGGATTGAGTAAAGAGAGACTCCCGGCGCCAGACGTGCTCCTTCTGAATCCAGAAGGGCGAGGGCTTCGGCAGTCGCACATTTGTCCAATACAAGCTTTCACAGATTGTTGTATTTGTATGGCGAGGGGTCTCTGGGATCTAATTCGAGTTTTATACCAGCTTTTAATTTCAAATCTTGTGGGAGGGCTCCGAGCAACATTTCCATCTGTGAGTACTCGGCCAAGGCTTCCTTGTTGATCATAACACAGCTGATGTGGTCATAGGTGAGGATGCAGGCTTTCAGGCCGACGTTTCCACATTCCAGCTGGTCCCTGCATAGTCTCTCCAAGTCCAATCTCTTGTACATATAGACCTGGCTATCAGCATGTTGGATGGCGTCTGTCAGCTCCTCTTTCCACTGTACCCAGTCATTCTTCAGATACGTGTTCATCATCTTGTACGTTTCCTCAATCGTTTATGAGCAGTAATACGGGAACGTTGTGATAACATGTTTGGCCCCCGGGTCGGTCGCGGAGTGAGAGGAGAGGCTTTCGTACGCCTTGATGAAGTTCGTGATGACTGCTCCTCCAAAGACTGGGGTGCCTATGGTGCCTGGGAGTGGCCTTTTCTCCTTTTGCTTTGTGATGGCGAGGGACAAGGACTCGATGAATTGCCTTTGTTCGTGGGCATGCTTGGGCTAGGCGTTGGCACAAGGTCCAGCAGTGCTGGAGGATGTGGCCTGCCTTGAGGGTCCAGCACAGGAGGAAGAGGTATGGCCACTGGATCCGGCAGCGGAAGGGGATCGAGAGTGTTCAGTGGACATCTTCTTACTGTTTGTAGCAGTTTGGAGGTGTGATGGTCGATTAGGTGGTGAATTGGCAGTAATTGGTGATCTATGGTCAATTGCTAGTTTGTGAGTTTTGGAAGGGGGGCTAGGTCAATTGGCACTCTTTTTGAGGTGAGTTCATTGTTTCGTTCCATTTCTTAGTCCACCTTCACCACCTCTCACGGTCATCCCTCTTAGCTTCCTGCCAAGTCATTTCATCATGTCTTATTCCCTGCGACATCCAACCACAACTACTAGTATCCACATTGGCACTTCTCACATTCTTACCGGCATCATTGGTTTCTTTTTCTTAGGATTCCTTCGAATCAGTGTCTTCCTTGGTACATGGTAGTCGTTGATTTTTTCTATTGTGTTTGCTCGTCCCGATACAAGGTCAGTGCCAGTCGTTGCGGTGTTAGGTTGGTGCTTGTCGTCCCAGCATGAGGTTGGTGCCTGTCATCCCGTCTGCAAGGTCGGTGCCGTTCATGTTGTTATGAGGTCGGTGCCTGTTGTCCCATTCGCCAGGTCGGCGCCTGTTGTCCAGTCTGTGAGATCAGTGCCTGTTGTCCCGGTATGTGGTCGGTGCCTTTCGTCCGGGGGTCAGGTCCCTGCCTGTTGTCCCGGTGTTAGGTCACTGCCAGTTGTCCTGGCAACAGGTCAGTACCGGTCATCCGGTGTTTGTTCGGCGCCATTTACTAGGTATTCATTCCGGAACTAGGTCAGTGCCATTCGTCCAGTGTCAATCAGGCGCTGGTTTCTAGGTGTTCATCCCGGTATCGGATGGCAACCTTTTGTCCGGTGTTAGTCAGACACCATTTCCTTGGTGTTAGTCCCAGTATTTGGTTGGTGCCTTTCTAGTAAGCGACATCAATGTACGCAGCATACTGCATCCGGCATTCCCATCCGACATTGTTAGTATCATCTCCTAGTTGTGTTTTTCCATATTTGCCCATATTAGCTTGTAGGGGTTTTTCGCACTATTCCATACTCATCTTTCAGAAGCAGAATCTGCGTTTAGGCTCCATTTGTGGTGAATCTGCAGAGGTAGAAGGCACAGATCTCATCATCAACACTCCGCAGCACCACTCACGACAGTCCAAAAGGATTTCGTGAGACAGAGAGGTTCTGGCTCGAGGAGTGTCGGAACAGGGTGCAAAGGTATGATACTACCCGGCTGTGAGGTTACATGCAATTGTGTGGATCCACACAGTGTCTCGGAAAGAGTGAGTGAGATCAAAAGATTGGACAGACAGAGTGTGTAATTCATTGAATAATGAGATGAGATGATATGAGATACAAGATGCGATTCATCCTATCTACCCCGGGGTCTTCCGATTATATACTCCCTGTCACTCAGTACATATCCGCTACACCTGTATCTCTGTATGCGTGCCTTCCCCCAGTCCATTTCGATCATCCCTGTATCTCCGTACACTTGCCGTCACTCAGTTCTCTGCCAAGCTGAGTGGAGGTGGTGGTGAGAAATAGATTTTCCCACCACAACAGATAGAATCTCACGCCCAAAACAAGCAAATGACGGCTGTAGGATACATCTCAGATACTGACGAGATCATCAAAGCATTCTGGTCAAACTTTCAACATGATGGTGCGGCTGCATATAAATTATCAGCAAGATCACCTTTGCCAAAAGCATTGTCTGCAAAGGACCTCCCTGGAGGACGAACTCAGGTAGCAAATATCTTCGAAATTGAGAGAATCGACCGTCATCCGGGCAAAAGTGATGAGGATATCTCACCTGAAAACACTTCTGCCACCGGAAATCAGCTCAACTGAAATTGTGACTCGGGTAATCCACATGTCACCGAAGATGACTGGGAGGCAGATGATGAAACCAATGAACAGGTAGACAATGGTATTGATGATCAGCAATGCCCAGAGCATGCTGATGTGAGAGCCGCACCAAATGTTCCAGGATGGATTCGGCCAACAGAGAGGTCAATGAAACAAGGCAAAAAGAGGTTGATGATGGTCACTGCCATGGAAACAAGGAGGAGTAGTGGAAACAAGAAAAAGTACGACAGAATGTGTCAATATGGTTTCACCAGATTCAATGTGTCGCTTGACCGAGAATTTCACTTCGAGAAATGTTATGGGAGAATAGTAAGCAGTCGCATCCGAATATTGGTTCATAAATAGAACTATAGTGTGCGAAATAAATCATTCAGAACGTTATGTGAGTTCTAATACATTAAAAACAGCCTATGCGAGAATACAACTGGGTTCAGCTTTGCCAAACGAATGATTCCCAATCAGTCAGAATGGCATACGAAAGCTGCAAATAATTATACATTCAATCATCGATTGCAGCAGTTCTGTACTAGACAATAAATTCAAATCAGCATCAATCGAGTGTTAATAATTTTGTGTCTTGTGAGCCAGGTAATTGCAAAGTGAAATGTTTACTATTATACATAACCAACGCCTTGGCAGCCATTATAGGCAAAACAGCAAGCGATGCAGTCACTGCCCCATTCTGAAAATGAGCATCAATGCAGTGTCCACAATTTGTGGCTTGGCATATAGAATTATTTATGTTGCAATTTGTGGCAATGATTCAGACACGATGTATTGGCGGCCTGTTCCTGCAATGCAGTGTAAAATCTTCGTTACCCCATCAAGAAATGAGCATCAATGAACTATCAACAATTTCTGGTCTTATAAGTCAGGTAATTAAAACGTGATCTGGTAGTGGTAATTCATAATGAAAGCAATGGCAGCCTTTATAGGCAAAGGAGAAAGTGACATTGTCACTGCCCCTTTCTGAACAGGGGTGTCAACTGAGTATCATTCACTGTTGGCATTCCATCTTGGGTGATCTATGTCGCGAGTAGTATTAACAAGAGTTCCCCGACCTGGCTGCGGTCCAGTTGGAACCGGAACTGATGCCGCAGTCCAGGATATCAACCACCAAGTGATCCAAATCGAGTGACTAGCGCCGGGTTACTGCCTGGACCTGACAGTCTACCAGTAGTTTGTGGCCAGGTTGGGACTAGACCACAGGCCCTTTTACTTGTTCTTCCAATCTTTCCCCCGATTATGTTCTGTAGTTCTTATTATATCACAACATAGTCTATACGTACAATAGGCAGTTATAGGAGCTCTTTCTCCCTTATGTGTCCAATTTGCACTCTGATCAATATTAGGTGAGTCGCTATTAAATAACACTCAAAATCATGCGCAAATCGTAGGTATTCAACAGCTACACAAAAAATTTGCTCAAATTTAAAATCGGTGACCAGCAGCCAAAAGAGCTCCTAAAACTGCATAATTCAGGTATACATCATGTCATGATACAATCAGAACTTAAAAACTCAATGAGAGCAAAATTGTCGGACTTGGGATTGCTGGGTTTGCTTTTGCAAACCGGCCTGGAAGCAGTGGTCCGGGAGTTTTGTGTGGTACGAAATGCTGCAATTCATGTATTCCGGTTCCGACCGAAATCCGGAACTGGTCTAGCGGTTTGGAACTGTTGCTAACACTAGTGGTGACTGGTTGTAGATATTCATAAATGTGGTATTGGCCGCCTTCATTGCCAAATACAAAAGCAGTGTCTTCTCTGCCCCATCCTGAAGATGAGTGTCATCAGAGCGTTATCGATTTTTGGTCTTCCATCTTGGGTAATCTAACTGTCGCATTTTGGCAATAACCCATAGGTAAGCGTGTGTATGGCGGCGCTGGGCAGTATAAGGATATGATACAAGGTATAGAGTTATACACAGTTGTGAGTGAGATGAAGTGTGGAAGTAAGTGGTAAGATATTCGGTATGAGGCTAAGTCCCCGTCGCAGTGTCAATATACAGTTGGCAGTTACCAGGTGCTGGACACCTCACATGACTGTCCCGCAACCCCAAACAAAAGGATTTGCAACAGGTCCAGGCAACACGCCAGCGGTCTGGGTTTGGACCGGAAAAAAGGCTTGGTTCTGTCCCTTACCCATCCAGAAATTTGACCTGCTTTGTCTTGGCTGGGTTGTCACCCGGACCGGACAATGAGCCCTGGGTTTTTGTCAGTGGCTGAACCGGACCACAGTTCTAACTTTGCGGTTCCTACAGCATTGGCTGCAATTAAGTTTTTAAGTTCTGATTGTATCATGACATGATACATATGCAGATTATGCAGTTGGACCAGTTCTTTCACTTCCGGCATTCAGATTTGTGATCCGACTGATAGCTGTTGAGTGGCTGTGAAAAACGCGGAAATGATAGGCAAAAATCGCAGCTTTTCGATTGCGACTCCACGAATAATGGGCACATCGCAAATATGACAACGGGAGGTGAATGAGCTGCTAAAACTGCATAATCTATATATTGATCACGTCATGATGCGATCAGAACTCAAATACTGAGTACGAGGCAAAGTTGCGAAGTTGAAATGCTGAGTGTTTGGTGCTAAAATCGGCCCAATCACAACGGTCAAGGTGTTTGTGAGATAAAACCATTTGCAATGGTTCAGTTCCGGTCGCAACCCTATCCCCAAATTGTTCTACCAGGTTGGAACCTTTGCTAACACTACTAACCACGCATACTTGCCAATGCCATTACATCATCCCGCTCTGTTAGGGCAGAACTCCCAGGCTGCTACGTACAAGTAGAAAACAAAAGCACACACACTGCATACACACTCATATGATCCCCTGCGTCCGATAGCTGTTCAGCATGGTCCTGCGGGACCTTCCGGCGCACAGGGAAACTCCACCTCCAATTGACTGGATTCTCGGAGAGAGTAAAACCTGGGCCGCTGCCATTTGTACTGGACCGGGTCCCGACATCCGAATAAAGAAAGAAATGCCCTATTGACTGACACCTGGATGTCTCCATGCCCATCAATTCCTCAATGTCCAAGCTCGGAATTCGTTTATCTCGGTGGCTCATTTCTGTGGTGTTGGTGGATTTCATTGCTTAGTTCATGAATATTCCTGAGATTTCTGACTGGCTCCCAGCTCGTGGGTATGCAGTTGTACCCGGCCCACTCACAAGGTAGTGTAGCTTCCGGTAACACTGCTTGCAGTTAACAATCTGTTCGACCTCGCATTCCTCCGCATCATTGACTATTTCAGGATGTGGTTCCAAGAATGCATGACCCATGACCTGCGTTGTGTAGTGATCGAGCATTGACAGATGGAAGACATTGTGATTGCGCATTGTTTTGGGCAAGTCTTGTTTGTAAGCATTCTTGGTGATAACCTTACTTACTGTATACGGTCCAGTGCGCTTGTAGTCAAGTTTCTTTCAAGGTCTGGTCATTCTGAAGTTTGCAGTCGACAGCCACACTGTGTACCGACTTTCAAAGTTGTGTAGTTTCAGCCAGCATAATATGGAGTGTTAGCAACAGGTCCGGGGAACCTGGCAGCGGTCCGGTTTCTGGCCAGCAGTTTGGTTCGGTTTGGTTCCAGACCCGGCCAAGAACCCAACCCTCTTTGTTTTGGTGGTGTTGTTACCCAGACCGGACATCAACCCGTGGTTTTTTGGCCGGGTTGGAACCAGCCTGCAGTTCCATATTACGGTTCCTACAACTTTAGCAGTTCTTTGGCTGCAATCAAGTTTCTGGGTTATGATCAAATCATGACATCATCAGTACGTAGATTGTGCAGTTTTAGCAGCTATTTCACCTCCTGCATTGACAATTGTGATGCGAACAAGATTCGTTGAGTCACTGTAATATAACACCAATTTTGATGCGAAATTCGCGGGTTTTCAATCACGATGCAACAAATATTGGTCACATCGCAATTCTGAAATCGGGAGGTGGAAGAGCGGCTGGTTATACACAATGTATGTACTGATCATGTCGCAGTACGATCAGAACTGAGATACTTAATTGCAGCGAAAGATGTGTGGTTGAAATGCCAGGTTTTTGGCGATAAAACTGGCCCAGTCGCAATAGTCAGGGGTTGCGTGTGATAAAACCCTTTGCAACGGTCTGGTTCCGGGTTGGAACCGGACCCGCAATCGAACCGGGAATTTGGACCCGTTGCTAACACTCATAGTATGATTGCGGTACCTGGGCCTTCAACAACTTTTCACAGAGAAGCCGGTGAGTCTCTTCTATTCCAAATACTGTGGCATCCTCCAGTATTTCCGGCCACATGCTTGTTGGGGCTTTCGGATGCTTGAACTGCATTGGTGGGTGGCAGAGATAGTTGGCCGAGAATGGCGTCATCCATGTTGAGTGATGAACGGAATGGTTCTAAGCGAACTCTGCTAAAGGTAACTGCTCTACCCACTGATCCTGCTCGTAGTTGAAGAAGGCCTGTAAGTACTGCTCCAAGATCTTGTTGTTCGTTTCTGTCTGGTCATCTGTCTGTGGATGGACAGCAGTCAACAGCATCAGATTGATACTAAGGCGGGAGCAAACTCGATTCCAGAATCAGCCGGTAAACTCTTTCTGCGATCGGTAACCATGTTGTCTGGTATGGCACATTAGCAGATCACGTGTTTGGAAACCATTTGTGCGACCTCTGGGGTGTCAATATGCATGCTGCAGGGGAGATACATTGCAATTTTCTTCAATTCATCGACAACAACCAAGAGTGTGGTATAACTGGAGGTTGTTGACTCAGGGCGGTCCGTGTCGAAGTCGATGGTAGCTCTTACCCAAAGTCATTGCTGTGAATAGTGTTAGCAATGGGTCCGGGTAACCCGCCAGCAGACCGGGTTTGAACAGCAACAACGGGTCGGTTCGGTTCCAGACCTGTCCAAAAACCCCCACCACTTACTCTTGGCGGGCCAAACCCTGACCCTTACCCATCAACCCATAGGGTTCGCCAGGTTTGGCTAGACCTGTTGGTTCCAATCTCCGGTTCTGCGTTTCGGGTTTCACATTTATGGTCGCATTCAGAGATGGTACTGTTAATCATAAAATATTGGGATTGGTACGTCACGGTTCATTTTCGACGTATTAGCTGCCATGATGTTCAAACCAACCATACTCACGCGCCCAACCACATCCTGAAAATCAGCGTCAACAGAGCGTCATGAGAGCATCAACGATATTTGGTCTTGCAATCTGTTTTGCCTATAAAGGTAGCCAATAATTCCTCTATGACTGACTACAACCTATCGGAGGTGTGATTTCCCAGGACGCATGACCAAAAGTCATTGACACTCCGTTGATGCTCATTTTCATGATGGGGCAGGGAGGGTATTACAATCTGTTTTGCCTACATAGGCAGGCAATAATACCTGAATGACTGACTACAACCTATCAGAGGCGTGATTTCCCAGGACACATGACCAAATATCGTTGACCCTCAGTGGACGCTCATTTTCATAATTGGACAGGGAGGGTATCGCAATCTGTTTTGACTATAGAGGCAGCCAAAAATTGCTCTATGACTGACTACAACCTATTGGAGGTGTGATTTCCCAGGACGCAAGACCAAAAATAGTTGATGCTCCGTTGATGCTCATCTTCACGATGGGGCAGGGAGGGCTCTGCAATTTGTTTTGCCTATCGAGGCGGCCAATAATTCCTTTATGACTGACTACAACCCATCGGAGGTGTGATTTCCCAGGACGCATGACCTATAATCGTTGACGCTCCGTTGACGCTCATTTTCATGATGGGGCAGGGAGGGCATTGCAATCTGTTTTGCCTATAAACGCAGCCAATAATTCGTCTATGACTGACTACAACCTATCGGGGGTGTGATTTCCCAGGACGCATGCCCACACATCGTTGACGCTCCGTTGACACTCATTTTGCCATGGCTGTATCTGCAATATGCTATCATTCAATTTGGCACAGTCCATCATTCACATTGTTCAGGCTGCCTTTCTGCCATTTTTGTTCACTTTCTTCTTGATCACTACGTTGTTCTTTAGTAATACACAGATATATTTAATAATAATCTTCAAAATCCCATATCTTTTGCTCAATGCTCGTTATTAGTTGCAGGATCGCTCAATCCCCTGCTGTTGTCTTCAAAATGATAGTTAGCTGCATTACCACACCACAGAGAGTGTACTAACCTTCATCAGTCACCATATGTGGATCAAAATCGGTATCATGCTCGGTATCCTCATCATGGAAAAATTCTGTACAGGGAAGAGCTGTATTCGGATATGTATATCTGGCAGTCAAATGGAAGATTTGAGAAGGTTGGCCTGTGGAAGTGTTACCAGTTGGGGCGGGTGGCATGCCGGGCAGTGGTGGAGTCAGCTCTGGAGTCCGCTCTCTGTGTCGGTCAGGTGGAGGTGCAACTGTTCCATTGCGTCTCCAGCGTGTCTGCGGATTCTTTGCGGTGCCATTTTGGCAAGGAAGGCAGCCGGATGTTTGGTTTTGATAAAGCTTTGCCGGGCGTCTTTTTATCGCAGTCTTCACCTGATTGTGCCCAGGAAACTCCACACCCCATTTCATCACTTCTCGGACCTCACCGCATGATTTCTTAATCAGATATTTCGTTTCCTCGATTGCGGCGCGCGAAAAGCCTTCTTTGGCCATTTTGGCCATATTCAACGCCAGGCGCATGTCGGACTGTTCCAGCTGCACCCGACCTCCTTGCCTTGCCATAGTTGCAGACATGTTGAAAACCTACAAGACATTAGTTGCTGTTTCTAACAATGAAATTCAGCTGTTACCTCTACCATATACGCTTCTATGGCCTCCTCTGGGGTGATTAATGCCTGCTTCGTCCACTCACGGGGATGCTTATCAGGGAATTCATCTAAGAACATCTCAGAGCTGACAACATCATGATGTTCCATTTCACAGACTTTGCGGACAAATGCCTTTGTCGACTATGGAAGTTTCCAGTGAAGGGCAGCTATAAATTTGATACGTAGCTCTCTATGGGCACCCGCTGTACGTTATTCCGTTAATTGACTGCCCTTTACCTCGATATGGATATTCTCACATCCCACTGCATGCTGTGTCTTATTGTTCCTGCTTCCAGTCTTGCGGATGATTTTTAAATGGGCATCGTGGGTCATATGTTTGGTGGCTGCATTGGCATCGTCACGGTAAACTAACTTGTGTCTGCACTCTTGTTGTGTGCCAAGAAGGTCCGTATTTGAAGTAGCGCCTGCCAATCGGCCAGTATTTGATCCGCTCTCACCTGGTGGAGGTGGTTGTGTATCCATGATCTACTGGTGAGGAACAGGAGAGGAAGATGATAAGGAGAGGAAGTGGTAAGCCCTGAAGACTATATAGTTAGCTTCTTGTCAGAATGGAATAAGTTGCAGCCAACATGATCGTTATGCTCAATATGAATCCTGCTGAGTATGGCTACAAGTGGCAGGGGTTTCCCACCGCCCGGCAATTTGCAAAAAGTCGGCCAGATATTGTGTATTTGGTCAGAAGGATAAACTGCGGTGTTCGACTGCCGGAATCACCTACTCGTGATATCATAATAGCCAGTTGTTCGAGGGAAAGGACGTCTGCTGATGTTTGTCTCAAATGATCTCAGGGATATTGCATAAAAATGACGCTAACAATCATGTTATGTTGTACGGTTAGTGTCACTATTCCTGAGTTATTGACAGTCAGGAGGGAGATATTGCTTTTTTGAATATGAGTAAACGTCCCAACCTTGACAAAAAAGACGCAGCTTGCCTCCATATTGTCGATAACTTGCAACATCCAACATCTCGCCCAACAACAAATTCCACGCACACTACAATGGTCAATGCTCTGAAAAAGAACTTTTCGCCTCTTCCGGCTCGCAGGTATGGCGAATGGACAAAGCTGTCAACCCAACGACATCATCATGCGAATGAAGCCGAGAGCGGCTTGGAAGCAGAGAGACTCCCAGCACTTGGGGCATTGCGCAGCTTGAGATCCAAAAAGAAGCTTGCGGTGGAGAAACGACGTGAAATGCACTTCTTAAGCAATCAAGAGAAAGAGAAATGGATTGAGGATTATGTTGAGAGAGAGACCGCTGTGGCAACAAAACGAGTTGAGGACGCAGAGGCAGCGATTCAGCAAGAGCAGGACGATATGAAGCATGCTGAAATCGCGGGATTGACGTACAGAGCGTCCAAAAAGATGTTTGAGGAGATGCCGGTTGCTATCGGAGACAGTCTGAGTGATCTTGCACGTTCTGACGATGGGGAGGATGGCAAAGGTGAGGATGATGAAGATACTGAGCAGGGCAAGCTGAGCGAAGATGACCAAGCCGGCTGGGTGATGGGCACAATCACCAAAACAGTACCGCAGTGCATGGAGAGGTTTCGGCAGAAGCAGACGAACCTTGACGAATTGACTCAACCGGGATGGGAGGATGCAGCAGACTACTTCTGTGAATGAGATAAGAAGCACGGCACATGCGGATTGAGGGTTCCAGCAGTCGTTTAGCCGCAAACATATGATGACGCTCTGGCACTCCACCGACAACATTTGGAGAGCTTATGGAGAGTGTTGACATTGTCCCAGGAATATCGCAAAGGCCGGAAGGGACTTCTCGACCAAGAAGTAGTCATATCAGGCTAGGTTCAGTGAAGCCGCAGTCAACATCAAGTATACCTAGTGGTAATCCAGCTGCGGAGCCTGATTCGTCAACGTTGCTGAAAGCGAAGCCAGTTGAACCAGTAAGCTCTGTTGAACCAGTAAGCTTTTACCCCTGCATAGAGCCTCCAGCTAATTACCAAATAGATATCGGATTCCGACAAGGAGCTGGTGATGGCTCCTGCATCTGCGGAAGAATTGATATGCAAACTGAAATTCATGACATCTGATAGCGGTGAAAAGCAAGTGATTTACCAACTTCGCTATGTGTCAGCTTTTTCTTGATTTCATTGACACAATTGTTAGACATGATACTTCCTCTGTGCATGTGCAAGGGTCGAATGCACCATGTGAAAGTTCTAGAATCCAAATCCCACTGTAAGATGGCCAAAACGTGCAGTTTCTTTCTGCAAGTGACTTTTAAGTGACAATGCAAAAGCAATATTAGTGACGAAATGTGCTAACAAATTTTAACTGAGTGATGTCTTACATGTCATAGAAAGAGCGGTCAGTGCGCATGACGAATCGATCTGAACGACAACCATCATGCTAAATTCATCCATGTATCCAACTGCACAACTCACCGCACAGACCTGGTGCACATGGTTGACAAATTTGAAATTGCTTGTGGTACGTCATGGAAATCAAGGAGAAGGAGCTGCATAAGGAATGGTGAGGAAGTCGAGCTATATTTACCAAAAACTAGTGATCTGAACCTCATGCCATCAATTGCCGGCCAAAAGCGCGGGGATGTGATAGGGCCAAGTCATTTCTCACTCAGATAGTGTAGAGAGCAGTTGATCAGAAATTGAGAGGTGACAAAACTCCTGGATGCAAACGATAATACATACAACCGCAATAATGGAGGTCAATACTGAGTATATGATTGGTTGCATACAATTAATAAGTGTACAAAGGCTGTTTCGATGTGATTAATGTGAGTGTCCACAGAGTGTCAAGGATTTTGAGTCTTACACATTCCGCAATCAATGGGCTGCATTGTCACATCCTTCCAAAGCGGATGTAGAGGTCGGCGTGATTGCGGAAAAGGTAAATAACAAGTTCTTTGCCACATCCTAAAAATGAGTGTCAACGGATGGTCAACAATTTTTTGCATTGCGTCATGAAACATCAAGTTGGCTGCGCGGTAACAGTACGTCATAATCGAAATATCGACCGCCTTTCTATGGAAAAATGATGGTGGCAGCATTTCTACTATGTTTTAAAAATAAGCATCAACAGAGTGTCAACGACTTTTGGCCTGACATCTTGGGAAACACATGAGCTGTGGGGCAACGTTACCCCATAATCGCGCTATCGGCCGCCTCTTTAGGCAAAACCTCTTGCAACAACATCTCTACTATGTCCTAAAAATGAGCGTCAACAGAGCATCAACGACTTTTGGCCTTGTATCATGTAATATCCTAGGGCTGTGCGGCTACATCGAGCCATAGTGAGATTATCGGCTGCCTTTCCAGGCAAAACAGTTACTACGACATCGCTACTATGTCCTGATCATGACTGTCAACGGAGCGTCAATGACTTCTGGCCATGCATCTTGGAAAATCCGAGGGCAGTGCGGCAACAGTAACACATAATCGAATTCTCGGCTATTATTGAAGGCAAAAATCTTTTCGACAACAACGTCACCATGCCCTGAAAATGTGCGTCAACGGAGCGTCAACGTCTTCTGGCCATGCATCTTGGAAAGTCCGAGGGCAGTGGTGCGACTGTAACACATAATCGAACTATCAGCCGTCTTTCTATGCAAAAATCCTTTCGACGACATCTTCACTATGTCCTAGAAATGAGCGTCAGCGGAGCCTAAACGACTTTTGACCATGCATCTTCGGAAATCCGAGGGCAGTGCAGCGACATTAACACATAATCGAGCTATCGGCCGTCCATCTAGGCAATACTGCTTTCGACGACATCGTCACTATGCCCTAGAAATGAATGTCAATGGAGCGTCAACTATTATATGCCTTCCATCTTGGAAAATCAAGGGGCTATGCCACCACAATGATCTACAATGGTACTATTAGCCACCTTTCTAGGCAAATATGCTTACGACAAGATCGTAACCATGTCCCGAAATGAGCATCAATGGAGCGTCAACATTTTGTGCGCTAGCATCTTAGATCATCTATCCAGAATGGAATGCAGATAAACCACAATGATTCTATGGACAGCGTTTATTGGCAAAAATGCAAGTGATGATATCTCGTCCGCCTTCTACAATTCAGTGCCCACGGTGCATCAAGGCTCCAAACACCCCACAGCAATAAACTGCATTATGCCATTCCCAAATGGAGTGTTACACGGTCAGTCGTTGCAATCTGTCCTTGTATTCAACTTCACAAATATGCATGCAGTGTCTTACTGATCTGATTAGTTTTCTTGTAGCTGTAGAGTCGATATTTAATAACCAGCGGTCGACTTTACTGTATTGTTATGTTCAGTAGTCTCTTGAGTCGGAATACCCAGCATCCTAATTTCTACCGCCATGTCCGATATAAAATCTTTGAACACCTCATTGCTCGAGGTTTTGATCTCTTCCAAAAATGAACCTGTCTTTATTTGCGATTTGACCGACCTTACATTGCAAATCATCTGCGATGCATGGTAGGCTTCAATGAATAAAGGGTCGAAGCAGCCTATTGCTTGGAACAATTCTGGACAAGCGCCGTTGTGGTGATTCTATTTACACAGCGGAATGGAGGAGACCGGCTGCCCTGGCATCATCTGTATCATCTGTCATCCAGTTCTTCGCCATCCATCAGAACATGGGACCAGCTCAATGGGGAAACACTTGCTGGCAAAAGCTCACATCGCAAAGTCAAACGAACTGACAGAGTCAGAGGTCATTGAATTGACTAGTTCGACTGTGGAGGAAACAGCTTTGGCTATCCTGAAGATGCAAGGAAGTTGAGGAATCACAATAGTAAGTTTGCAGAGGACAATCAGATTTGATACTCAGTTAAATTCATATTAATCAAAATCACAGACAAAACGTTCCAAACTGGCAGCTAAGGACATTGAAACTTCCGAATTTCGCCAAGACACGTGGAATCGCTACCTCATGTGAGGATTTGTTTCGGCACTTATTCCATGGAACACTATATCAAATCTTGAGCTACAACGGTCATATAAGGCATTACACGACAACTGAGTCCTACCGTAGGCTATGACCCTCAGAAACATTTGCCGGAGGGACTATGCACTGACTGTGGATGCAATTAAGAAGCAATTGCCGTTACGAAATAAAGTTAGTTTAGCTTTGGACGGATGGACTTCAACAAACAAATTAGCCATAACGTCGGTCATAGCTTACTATATGGAGAGACATTGGGCATTGCATGAAGTTCAACGCGCTTTCGATGAGGTTTATCGCCTGTTCTGTTGCCGTTTCGAAATCTAATTAAGGATGATAGGTCAAGGACCAACATACTGGAGCAAGGCTGGCTGTACATTTGAAGGACGTGCTGCATTGTTTTCAGCTTACCGACGGCCGTTTACTCGGTATTACAACAGATAATGCTTCCTCAAACTACTCAATGACATGCGAGCTGCAATCAACACTTGAGGCCTCTGGAATCGAGTGGCTGGCATCGAGAAACCACATACGATGCATGGCACACGTCATACAGCTGGCTTGAGGTGCATTCATGAGCAGTCTCGGTGTGAAAGGCTGCACCAAGTCTTGGGAAGCCCATGAGCGTGATCAGCAATTTGGAGAAAATGCAAGCATGGACATTGGGAAGAGTCAGAGAATTCGACAAGAGAGCAATGCTAGAATCAACAAGGTGTCGGCCATGAAACCAGGTCTAGCAAAGATAATTGAGAAAGTATGTATTTCATGATATTTTGAGTGTTCTGAAGCTGACCTTCTTATAGCGAAAAATGGTTGCTGTAGTAATTACGCTAACACCTGGCCGCCGAAACGAGTTCCTTGACTGTCACAAAGCTAAAGTCCGCATTGCAGTACTTCCTATTATGGATGTGAGGACACATTGGAACTCTACAATGGAGTTGCTCGAGCGCGCCTACTGATCACAGGGATTCACAAGCGAGTGACTTCAAAATCCAACATACATTGAATACCGGCCACTATTCACAACTCAGGGTGAGTGGAAGATTGCCAAGTATGTCATGGAAGTATTGAGGCTATTTCGATATTGGACTCTTTGGATGTCGAAAAGGCACACAGTCCCATTGCATTACGTCATCACAGTGTACAATGAGATGTTCGATCACATGGATGGCGTAATGCGAGCTTTGGCTAAGAAGAAGACTCAGTGGAAAGAAGACTTGTTCTTCGCTGTGAAGTTAGCTCGACAGAAGTTTTCCAAATACCACGCTGAAGTGACTCCAATGACAGGCATGCTTCTTATATCCGCTCACATCCTCAATCCTTTCCGGAAGTTGCGATTGTTTAGAAAGTTGCACAAGGGAATGGATATTAATCCTGAGGACGAGATATCCTACACTACACAATACCAAGAGGGCTTTCTGAAGTATGTGGAGAATGGATACTGTGCCAAACTTCGATGTGTGCCTGTCAATAAACTCGAAACCGTCCCCAGCGACAATCCCCTCCCCTCTGGAACGGCATCAGGGTCCTATCAATCATCCTTTGACCCATATGATTTGTCCAGCGATGATGAGGAATACTTAACGCCTAACAATGTGACTGAGACGACACCGGGACGAAATGATCGCGCAGCCCGCCCATTGACTGCCGCCAGGATCTATTTGAATTCGCCGCCTGAAGCATCAAAGAACTGGGGACAAATCAATCCAAATCTCAATGATTGCCACTCCGACCAGATGGAGATTAGTAGTACATTTTGGATATCGGACATAACCGATTGGTGGCGCCAACCGGAAGAAACGCACTCAAAGTACACCAATCTCTCCAATGTGGCGCGCGACATATTCTCTATCATACCACATGGTGTCAGAGTGGAGGCCAGTTTTTCCCTTGGCCGAGATGGTATTGGATGGAGGCAGTCAAACACAACAGGGGAGACCCTTCGCGAAAAAGTCATTGTAAGGCAGTTTGCTCGAGCCAATAACGGGATTCTGGCAGGTACTGACCCAGAATTGAATAACATGGTTGTGGTGAAATGATGGTGCGACAAGGTGGAGACTACACCATCAACACTCCGCCACACCTTTCGTGACATCTGAACGCACTTCACGAGAAAGATCAGTTCTGGTTCGAGGAGCATAGGAGTCGGGTGAGAAGATATGATACTACTTGAGTTAGCAACGGTTCCGTTTTCGGCCCGTTTCTGCTATAGCGGTTCCAAGTAAACCTGGACCAAGGCAGTTCGGTCTGGGTTTGTGCCAAACAGTTCCCTCAATTAAGTCCTTGAATATTCATCTGATAATTTTGTGTTTGGTACTTGAAATATGGAGCTTCAGACAGCGTATCTTTTGGCAGTTTCTGATATCTGATATCTTCAAAACTCAGCGAGCGGCTTTGAAATTATTGTCATTTTGCACGGAAAAACGAGGTTTTTGGGCTACTGCTTGCAGAGATTTAAAGATATTGAAAATTGGAGATGACCAAAAGATGCACCGTGCTGAGCTGCATATTTTACATGCCAAACACTAAACTCTCTGATCAATATTAGTGGCCTCAAAGTGATGGTTCGCTTAAAGAATCGTCGATTTTTGAGCTGGTAAGGCCGTTGCCACACAGACATATAGAACTGGCTGGGTCCAAAACTGGAACCGTTGCTAACACTAGATACTACCCGGCATTGAGGATCCATGCAATCGCATTGATCTACAAATCTCGGACAGAACAAGTGAGACCAAAAGTTGGGAATGATAGAGTGTGTATTTTCATTCTATGATAAGATGAGATGGAAATGAGATGATGTCTGTCTACACCCCGTCACTCTGTCCATCACCGTTAACACTGTATCTCTGTACACTGGCCGTCACTTCTTAGAGATGTACTTGGAGGCCGTGATCGAGCGTGGTTGGAGATGCACTTGGAAGCCGTAATTAAATGTATTGGGAGATAACAGTTGGATGCCATGATCGATCAAGATTGGAGGAGGACTTGGAGGCGGTTGATCTGGAGGCGATTGATCTGAAGGCAGTCAATCTGGAGGCAGTGAAGCTGGAGGCAGAAAATCTGGAGGCAGTCAATCTGGAGGCGGTAGATCGGGATGCATGTGCGATGGAAGCTGAGACTCTATTCATTGGGTAACTCGTAATTGTGGGAATGTAGAGAATTGAGTACAACACGGTCCTCTGAGAGCTGTGAGACTGGCTGGGAGCAGGAGACAGTTGATCTTGGGATGATGCAGTACTCAGTGTATGCTGTACTCAGTGTTAACTCATGATCATGGTGTGAAGGGATAGTGTTATGAACGGTTCCAACTCGCTAGATCGGTTCCGGGTTAGGGTTGGAACAGAACCGGATCTGTTGCAACGGGCTTGACTACACAAAAACCCGGACCGTCGCAATTGGGCCGGTTTTACCACCAAAAACCCGGTATTTCACCATCACAACTTTGGCTACGATGAAGTATTTGAGTTCAGATCGTTTTGCGAGATGACTTGTACGTATATGGTGCAGTTCTAGCCGCTGTTTCATCCCACAATTTCAGATATGTGATCCGACCAATATTCAGTCAGTCGCTATCGAAAACCCGCAAATTTCGTATAAAATTGTCTGTAATTTCACCGGTAGTCAAGGAATAACAGTCGGATTACTAATCTGAAAGCGGGAGGTGAATGTGGAGCGATCAATGTTGAGCGAGAACTGCACAATATACGTACTGATCGTGTCATGATACGATCTGAACTCAAGTACTAACTTGGGGCCAAAGTTGATCGAACCACAAAAGTCGAACCGTGGGCGGTTCCAACACGGTCGAAAAATGGCTAGTTTATATCCGCGCCGGGTAACAACCCCGCCAAGACTGAGCCGGTCGGGTTTGTATATGGGACTGGAACCCAACCAAACCAAACCGCCAGCTAAAAACTGGATGGCTGGCGAGTTACCCGGACCCATTACTAACACTATGAATAGATAGACAAAGATGACTTAACTTCGTGTGCTTAGGTGATGGTAGAGTTGAGAACAACAAAGAGGGAGATGAGAGGAGATGGGGGAAATGATCATGAGAAACTGCGACAATAGATAATTTGGTGTACGAGTCCATTCACCATCCCCGATACGGCAGGTATCAATCCCGATCTGGCGCGTAATAACACTGATTCGAGGTCTTCTATCCCCAATCAGGCAAGTCGTACTTCTGGGTGGTCACATCCGCTAGGATGCTCCAGAGCATTCTCATCTTCTTCCCCCATCTCTCTCCTTCTCATCCACAACTCAACCATCATCGCAGAACACAAAGTTAAGTCATCCCTCTCTATCACTCCATGCCATGATCATGAGTTAACACCGACTTGCAGCATACACCGAGTGCAGCATCCACCCAGAATTATTTGTCTTCCCTTCATTCTCATGATTATCAGTTGACCCCAGAATGTAGCTTCAGCATCAGTCATGCCTCCTTACATGATCGACCACCATAAGCCAGCTCTCCATGAGAGCTCAAAGGTCAAGTTACCTTGTCAAATCCCCACGGATGCGAGTTCACTAACAGATGAATAGAGTCTGAGCATCCGGCGCGACGTCCATCGACTGCCTCCAAGTCCTTGTCCAATCTCACTCGATGATGGCCTCCACAGTTCATCTTCAAACTCACTCGATTACGGCCTCCAAGTTCGCGCAATCATGTCCTCCAAAGTGCTTATCTCCGAACTCCCTCGATGACGGCCTCCAAGTGCATCCTCAATCTGGCTTGATTACAGCCTCCAAGTGCATCTACAACCTTGCTCGATCATGGCCTCCAAGTGCATCTCCAAACTCGCTCAATCACAATCACGGGGTGCATCTCTAAGTTCAGTCGTTCCCGGCCTCCAAGTGTATCACCAAATACACTCGATTACCGCCTCCAAGTGCATCTCCAATCTCGCTCTATCACGGCCTCGGAGTGGAACTCTGAGTTCACTCCATCAGGATTTCCAGGCGCATCTTGGATGGCTCTCACGCACCGCCTGCAGCCAGTCCTGATATACCGTGTGTAGATGGGTAGCTATATAGATATATAGATACATACATACATACATAAGAATACAAACTGAATACATGAGTTTCAACAATCGTTGAACGATAAGTAGTAGCTATGACTTCCAGGTGCACTAGCAGCGTTCCCACAGAATATGATGTTTTCCCCAGACTGCTCTACTGTGATTCGAGGTGCTACCAGACTTGTCGCCGGCGCTCCTAGACTTGTCACCAGCATTCCCAGACTTGTCACCGGCGCTCCCAGAATTGTTGCCTGCGCTCTGAGGTGCTCCCAGGTGCACCCGAAGGTCTCTCTGGCGCGTCGAGGTGTTCCCAACCTCATCCCAATCACTCCCATGGTACTCCTGTACCAGTCATCAGAGATCTCAGGTACTCCAAAGGGCGGACGGAATGCCCTCCTAGGGTCTGATACTCTCCTGAAATTGACACATCTACGATTACACTCCACATCCTCTCCAACATTCCTGGAGCCTTCCAGTGACGAAACTACATTTTGGTCATGCCAATACGAGTTTGAATGATTGAATCCGCCCGCTAAGGTATATATTTACTAGAGGAAGAATTCAAACGATGCCGGTGAGCAATTGGTTGCATGGATAGCTGGAAATCTGTGGCGATTTGAGCTCTGTGTTGACGATGTGACAGGCATCATTGTCGGCGAAGACTACAATGCCCATACAACACTTTCAGGTGTTCTGGTGATGGTCATGGCACGTGTGAAACCTATAGATATCAGTTAGGCGATGTTTGTAAATCGCTTTGCCACGAATCTGGTGAAGACTGCCCAGAGTCATAGATGGTGGTATGAGGATATCGCCAGGATTGGTCCAGCCCAGAGAAACTCAGACCCTCCTCGTGCCTAGTGTTGGCAACGGGTCCACGTAACCTGCCAGTGGTCCGGGTTTGGACTGCAAAAACAGGTCGGGTTGGTTCCAGAACCGACTAAAAACCCGACACGCAGACTCTTGGCGGGCCAAACCCGGACCCATACCCGTCAACCCGCGTGTTTTTTCAGGTTTGGCTAGACCTGTTGGTTCCAATCTCCCGTTCTGCGTTTCGGGTTTCACATTTATGGTGGAATTCAGATATGCTTCTGGTAATCGTAAAATGTTGACATTGGTACGTAACGGTTCATTTTCAACGTATTAGCCGCCATGATGTGCAAAACAAGAATACTTAAGCCCCCAACCACATCCTGAAAATGAGCGTCAACAGAGCGTCAACGATATGTGGTCTTCCATCTTCGGTACTATGAGTAGTGGGTGATCACAAATATCCATAAAGAAGGATATGACAGCCTCTATAGGCAGATATGTATGGGATATTCTAGCCACATCCTCCGGGACAGTAACAACTTATTTCATTTACAGAGCTACCTCTATGTATTCTTGAGCCTTTTAGAGTATAATAAAAGCCAAAACGAAATATATAGACAATAACCGCCACATCGCGCTGTGATTAACCATGATGGAAGGCCAACAATCATTGACACTCTGTTGACGCTCATTTTGAAGATGGGGCAGGAAGCATTTCACTTTCACTTTGGCCTATCAAGGCAGTCAATAATCAATTTATGACAATGTGCAACCTGTCGCCCCCCAGATTACCCATGATACATGACCAACAATCATTGACGCTCCGTTGACGCTCATTTTCATCATGGGGCATGGAGGGTATTGCAATCTGTTTTGCCAATAAAGGCAGCCAAAAATTCCTTTATGACTGAATAGACCCTATCGGAGGTGTTGTTTCCCAGGACACATGACCAAAAATCGTTGACGCTCCGTTGACGCTCATTTTCACGATGGGGCAGGGAGGGTATTGCTGTCTGTTTCGCCTATCGAGGCGGCCAAAAATTCCGTTGTGACTGACTACAACTTATCAGAGGTGTGATTGCCCAGGACGCATGGCAATAAATCGTTGATGCTCCATTGACTCTCATTTTCATGATGGGGCAGGGAGGGTATTGCCTTCTGTTTTGCCTATAAAGGCGGCCAAGAATCCCTTTGTGACTGACTACAACCTATTGGAGGTGTGATTTCCCAGGACGCATGCCCAAAAATCATTGACGCTCCGTTGTCGTTCATTTTGCCATGGCTGTATCCACAATATGCAATCATTTATTTTGGCACAGTCCATCATTCACATTGTTTTGGCTGCCTTTCTGGCGTTTTCATTTACTTTCTTCTTGATCACTACGTTGTTCTTGAATAACACATGCATAAAGATAATAATAATCTCCCAAATTCCGTGTCTTTCAGTGAATGCTTGTCATCAGTTGCAGGATCGATCAATCTGCTGCTTTGGTCTTCAAAATGAATGTTAGCCGCATTACCACACAACAGATAGCGTACTAACCATCATCAGTCAGCATATCTGGATCAAAATCGGTATCGTGCTCGGTATTCACATCATCTTCGGAAAATTCCGCCCAGGGAAGAGCGCTATGCGAATACGTATATCCGACAAACAAATGTACGATTTCAGAAGGTTAAGCTCCGGAAGTGTTCCGAGTTGGGGCTGGTGGCGTGCCTGGCTGAGGTGGAGTCGGCTCTGGAGTCCGCACTCTGCGTCGGGTGCGTGGAGGTGCACCTGTTCCTTTGCGTCTCCAGCGAGTCTGTGGATTCTTTGCGGTGCCATTTTGGCAAAGAACGCCACCGGACGTTTGGTTAAGACGTAGCATTGCCAGGTGTCTTTGTCTCGCAGCCTAACTTTCTTATGCCCAGGAAACTCCACACCCCGCTTCTTCTCTTCTCAGTCTTTTGCATGTGGTTTCCTAATGAGATATTTCGTTTCCTCAATCGTGGCGTGCGAAGAGCCTTCTTTGGCCATATTTGCCATATTGAACTCCAGGCGCTTGTCGGACTGTGTCAGCTGTACCCGACCTCCTTGCCTTGCCATAGTTGCAGACACATTGAAAACCTACAAGACATAAGTTGATGCTTCTAACAATGAAATTCGGCTGTTACCTCTACCATATACGCTGCTGAAGCCTCCTCTAAGGTGATTACAGTCTGTTTCGTCCGCTCACGGGGACGCTTATCAGGAAATTCATCTGCGAAAATTCCCGAGGTCACGGCATCGTGATGTTTGGTTGCGCTGAATGTGTAGAACAATTCCTTTGTCGACCATCGGGGTTTCCTGTTACGGGCAGTGATGAATTTGTTAAGTTGCTCTCTCCGGACACTCACTGTAGGTTATACAGTTAATTGACCGCCGTTTGCCACGATCAGGATATACTCACATCCCACTGCATGCTGCTTCTTTTTTTGGCTGCTTCCAGTCTTGCGGACGATCTTTAAATGTGCATCCTGGGTCATATGTTTGGTGGCTACATTGGCAGCATCGCGGTGAACTGACTTCTGTCTACTCTCTTGTTGTGTGCCAAGACGTTCCGTATTTGATGTAGCGCCCACCAATCTGCAGGTATTTGCTCCGCTCTCACATAGCGGAGGTGGTTGTGTATCCATAATGTGCTGGTGTGGAATAGAAGAGGAAGATGATAACGAGAGGAAGTGGGAATCCCTGAGGACTAAATACTACACTGCATGTCAGAATGGAATATATAGCAGCCAACATGATCGTAATGATCAAGATGAATCGAACTGAGTATGGCTGCAAGTTGCAGGGGTTTCCAACCGCGCCGCAATTTGCAATCAGTCGGTCTGATGTCGTCTGTTTGATAACAGGGATCAATTGCCGTGTAAGACTGCCGAAATCGCCCAATTGCTGGATATTAATAGGATGTATTTCGAGCGAAAGGACATCTGATAATGTTTGCCTCAAATTTTCCTCAGAGTATTACATGAAACTGACGCTAACAAGCATGTCATGTTGTACAGTTAGTGTCATTATTGATGTATCATTGACACTCAAGAGAGCGATTTTGCTTCGTTCGAGATGAGTAAATGTACTAACCTTGACATAAAAGACGCAGCTTACCTCCATATTGTCCATAACTTGCATCAGCCAACATCTCGCCCAACAACAAAGTCCACACAAACTACAATGGTCAATGCTCCGAGAAAGAACTTTTCGCCACTTCCGGCGGGCAGATACGGCAAATCGAAGAAGCGGTCAACCCTATGACGTCATCAAGCGACTGTAGGCAAGAGCGGCTTGGAAGCAGAAAGAATCCGAGCCCTTGGGGCATTACGCAGCTTGAGATCCAAAAAGAAGATTGCGGCTGAGCAGCGACGCGAAACGCACTTCTTGAGCAATGAAGAGAAAGAGAAATGGATTCAGCAGTATGTGGAGAGAGAAACCGCTGGGGCAAGAAAGCGAGTTGAAGATGCTGAGGCCGCGGTGCAACAGGAGCAGGACGATATGTCGCATGCTGAAATAGCGGGATTGATGTCCAGAGACGCCGAGGAAACGTTTGAGGAGATGCCGGTTGCTATCGGAGACAGTCTGAGTGATCTTGCAAGTTCCGATGATGGGGAGGATCGGGAAGAGGAAGATGATGAAGAAACTAAGCATGGCAATTTGAGCAAAGATGACGAACCGGGCTGGGTGATGGGCCCAATCACCAAAACGGTCTAGCAGCGCATGAAGAGGTTTCAGCAGAATTAGATGAATCTCGACGAATTGACTCAACCGGGATGGGACGATGCAGGCAACTACATCCGTGAATGAGATAAGAAGTACGGCACCACCGAATTGAGTGTTACAGCCATTGTCCAGCCGCGAACAAACGATGACGCACTGGCACCTCCACCAGCAACATTTTGAGAGCCGATGGAGAATCTTGATATTGTCCCCCGAATATCGCAAAGGCCGCAAGGGACTTCTCGAACAGGAAGAAGTCATATTAGGCTAGGTTCGGTGATGCGGCAGACTAAATCGAGCATACATTGTGGTGAGCCAGCTGCAGAGCCTGATTCGTCAATGTTGCTGAAAGCGAAGCCAGTTGAACCAGTAAGCTTTTACCCCTGCATATAGGCTCCAGATAATCTTCATATAGATATCGGATTCCGACGAAGAGATGGTGACAGCTCCTGCGTCCGCGGAAGAATAGAGGTGCAAACTGTTCATTTTGACATCTGATCGCGGTGAAAAGCAAGTTGTTTACCAATGTTGCCACGGGTCAGCTTTGGCTTGATTTCAATGACCATATTGCGAGATATGATAATTCGTCTGTGCATGTGCAAGGGTCAAACGCACCATGTGAAACTTCTAAACTCCAAATCGGGCGGTAAGACGACCATCACGTTCAGTTTTATTCTGTAAGTGACTGTCTAGTGACAAAGCACAAGCAATATTAGTGACGAAATGTGCTAAGAAAATTTAAGTGAGTGATGTCATTCATGTCATAGGAAGAGTGGTCAGTGCGCGAGACGAATCGATCTGAACGACAGCCGTCATGCCATATTCATGCATGTATCCAACTGCATAACTCTCCGCACTGACCTGGTCCACATGGTTGAGATATTGGAAATTGCTTGTGGTACGTCATGGAAATCGAGGAGAAGGAGCTGGATAAGGAATGGAGAGGAAGTCAAGCTATATTTGCCAAAAACTGGTGAAATAATCTACATGCCGTCAATTGCGGGCCGAAAGTGCAGGAATGTGATAGGGCCACGACCTTTCTCACTCAGATAGCATAGATAGCAGTTGATCAAAAATTGAGAGGTGACAAAACACCTGGATGCAAACGATAATACATACAAACGCAATAATGGATATCATAACTGTTTATTTGATTCGTTGCATTGAATTATTGAGAGTACAAAGGCTTTTTCGATGTGATTAATGTGAGCGTCAACGGAGCGTCAATGATTTTTGGCATTGCATCATGAAACATCCAGTAGGCTGTGCGGTAACAGAAAATCATAATCAAACTGTCGGCTGCCTTTCTATTGAATAATGGTGACGGCAACATTTCAACTATGTCCTAAGACTAAGCGTCAACAGAGCGTCAACAACTTTTGGCCTTGCATCTTGGAAAGTGCATGGGGCGTGCAGCGACATTACGCCATAATCGCACTATCGGCTGCCTTCCTACGCAAAAACTCTTGCAGCAACATTGTGACTATGTCCTAAAAATCAACGTCCATGGAGCGTCAACGACTTTTGGCCTTGTATCATGGAAAATCCTAGGGCTGTGCGGCGGCATGAACCCATAATCTCATTATCGGCTGCCTTTCTAGGCAGAAAAGGTTGCGACTACATCGCTACTATGTCCTAAAAATAAGCGTCAACGGAGCCTCAACAACTTTTGGCCATGCATCTCAGACAATCCGAGGGAGGTGCGGTGATATCAACTCATAATCGAACTACCAGCCGTCATTCTAGGCAAAAATGCTATTGACGACATCGTCACTACGCCCTGAAATTGAGCGTCAACGGAGCGTCAACGATTTGAGGCCTTCCGTCTTGGAAAATCATTTGGCTATGCATCTACAATGATCTATAATCGTACTACCGGCTGCCTTTCTAGGCAAATATGCTTCCGACAAGATCGTAACCATGTCCCAAAATGAGCGTCAACGCAGCATCTACGATTGTGGCGATTGCATCTTGGATGAGATATCCGGAATAGAATGCAGATAAACCACAATGAACCTATCGGCAGCCTGTATTGGCAAAAATGCAAGTATCGATATCGTGTCTGCCTCCTACAATTGGGCGCCCACGGTGCGTCAAGTCTCTGAACGCTACACAGCAATAAACTGCAGTATGCTGTTCCTGAATGGAGGTTTACGCAGTCAGTCGTTGCAATCTGTCCTGGTATTCAACATCACAAATATGCATGCAATGTCTGACTGATCTGAGTATTTTCCTTCTAGCTGTAGAGTCAATATTTAAGAACCCGCAATCTGCTTTACTGAATTGTTATTTGCGCCAGTCTCTCGAGTCGGATTACCCAGCATTCAAATTTCTACCACCATGTCGGATAAACAATCTTTGAACACCTCATTGCTAGAGGTTATGATATCTTCCAAAAATGAACGTGTCTTTATACGTGATTTGAGCGACCTTACTTTGCAAATAATCTTCGACGCTTGGTGGGCTTTAATGAATGTAGGCTTGAAGCGGCCTATTGGTTGGAAGAATTCTAGACATGCGCCTTCGTGGCGATTCTATTTGCACTGCAGAATTGAGGAGACCGGCAGCCCTGGCATCATATGTATTGTTCGTCATCAAGTTCTTCGCCATCCAACAGAACATGTGACCAGCTCAATGGGGAAACACTTACTGGCAAAAGCCCACATCGCAAAGTTAAACAAACTAACAGAGTCAGAGGTCACTGAATTGACTAGTTCAACGGTGGATGCAACATCTTTGGCCATCCTGAAGAGGCAAGGAAGTCGAGGAATCACAATAGTAAGTTTGCAGAGGAAAACCATATTTGATGTCCAGTTGAATCCATATTGATTGAAATGACAGACAAAACATTCCAAACTGGCAGATAAGGACTTCGAAACTTCGGAATTTCACCAAGACACGTCGAATCGCGACCTCATGTTAGGATTTGTTTCGGCGGATATGCCATGGAACGCTTTATCAAATCTTGAGCTATGACTGTCATATAAGGCATTACGTGGTGATTTAGTTCTTCCGTCCGCTACGACCCATAGTAACATTTGCCACAGGGAATGTGCACTGACTGTGGATGCAATTAAGAAGGAATTGCCACTACGAAATAGAGTTAGTTTAGCTTTGGACGGATCGACATCAACGAACAAACTAGCCATAACGTCAGTCATTGGATACTACCAGGATCAGAAATGGGTATTGCGAGAGGTTGAACTCGCAGTCAATGAGATCGATCTCCTCTTCTGTTCCCGTATCGAAAGCTAATTAACGATGCTTGGGCAAGGGCCACCATACTGGAGTAAGGCTAGCTATACATTTGAAGGACGTGCTTGATAGTTTTGAGCTTACCGACAGCCGTTTGCTTGGTATTACGACTGATAATGCGTCCTCAAACTACTCGATGACACACGAGCTACAATCAACACTTGAGGCCTCTGGAATCGAGTAGCCTACATTGAGGAACCATATACCATGCATAGCGCACGTCATACAGCTGGCTTTAGGTGCATTCATGAGCAGTCTCGGTGTAAATGGCCGCACCAAGTCTGGGGAAGCCCATGAGCACAATCAGCAATTTGGCGAGCATGAAAGCATAGACATTGGAAAGAGTCAAAGACTTCGAAAAGAGGGCAATACTAGAATCAATAAGGTGTCGGCCATGAGACCACGTTTAGCAAAGATAATTGAGAAAGTACGTATTTCATGATATTTTGAAAGTCCTGAAGCTGACCTTGATAAAGCAGAGAATGCTTGCTGTATTAATTACGCTAACACCTGGTCGCTGAAACGAGTTTATTCACTGCGAAAATGACAAAGTCCGCATTGCAGTACTTCCGATTACAGATGTGATGACACTTTGGAACACTACAATTGGGTTGCTCCAGCGTGCCTACCGCTTACGGGAATTCACCCGTGAGTGGCTTAAGAACCCAAAATACGCTGAATATCGGCCACTTTTCACAACTCCGGATGAATGGACGATTCTCAAGTATGTCATGGAAGTATTAAGGCCATTTCGGTATTGGACCCTTTGGATGTCGAACAGGCATACAGTCACATTACATCATTTCATTATAGCGCACAATGACATGTTCGATCACATGGATGGTGTGATGCGAGCTTTGGCCAAGAAGAAGTCTACCTGGAAGGAAGACATGTTCTTCGCTGTGAAGTTAGCTCGACAGAAGCTCTCCAAATACTACGCCGAAGTGACTTCGACCATGGGCATGGTCCTGATGTCCGCACACATCCTTGATCCTTTCAGGAAGTAGCGATCGTTTAGAAAGTGGGACAAGGGAATTGATATTAATCCTGAGGATGAGACATCCTACACTACACAATACCAATAGGCCTTTCTCAAGTATGTGGAGAATGAATACTGCGAGAAACATCGACGTATGCCGGTCAGTAAACTAGAAACGGTACCCAGCAGCGATCTCGTACCCTCTGTAACGGCATTGGGGTCTTATCAATCATCCTTTGATCCATATGATTTGTCCAGCGATGATGAGGAATACTTCACGCCTAACATTATGGCTGAGATGACACCAAGACGAAGTGATCGCGCAGCCCGCTTATTGACCGCCTCCAGGCTATATTTGAATTTGCCTTCTGAAGCACCAAAGAACTAGGGGCAAATCAATCCAACTCTCAATGATTACCACTCTGACCCAAGGGAGATTAGCAGTACATTTTGAATACCGGACATAACAAACTGGTGGCGACAACAGGAAGAAACGCACTCAAAGTATGCCGATCTCTCCAATGTGGCGTGAGACATAGTCTCTATCATATCACATGGTGTCGGAGTGGAGGCCAGTTTTTCCCTTGGCTGAGATGTTTTCGGCTGGAGGCACTCTAAAACCACAGGCGAGACCATTCGAGGAACAGTCGTTGTAAGGCAGTTTGCTCGAGCCAACAACGGGATTTTGGCAGGCATTGACCTTGAATTGGATACCATGAACACAGAAAACGACTCGGAAATGAAGAAAGAGGCCGATGAAAGGACATTGCACAGAATGGCCAAGGTTCACAACTTTTTGGAGATGTGGCAGGGCAGCCAAAACCCACGTGCTACACAGAAGGAATCCCGCGCTCAGAACAAGCAGATGACCCCTGGAGCCTACATTTCGGATACGGAAGAGATCGTCAAAGCATCCTGGTCACTCTTCCAACATGACCATGCGGCTGCATTCAAATTGTCAGAAAGATCACATTTGCCACCAGCTTTGTCTGCAAAGGACCTCTCTGGAGGACGACTTCAAATCTTGAATGTCCGCCGTGTTGGAAGAATCAACCGTCATCCAGTCAAAAGCGACGAGGTTAGCGCACCTGAAAGCATTTCGTACACTGAAGATTGGCTAATCTGGAATAGCAACTTGGATCATCCAAATAACAGCGAAGAGGATTGCGCTGTGGACGATGACTCGTATATCAAGTACAAGAATTGCATTGAGGATCCGGAATGCCCAGGTCAGCAGGATGTGAGCGCCGCGCCAAATGTGCCCAGATTGGTTCGGCCGACACGGAAGTCAAAGAGACACGCTGAAAAGGTTGTAGTGACGGTCAATGCAGCTGAAAAGCGGAGAAATACAGGAGGGAAGAAAAAGTAGGACAGAATGCGTCAATGATTCACCAGCTTTATATAGCTTGACCGAGAGTTTCAGTTAGAGATATAATATGGGCGAATGGTAAGTAACTTGTGAATATCTGTTCATAAATAGATGTATAGCAGGCGCAATGAATCTTTTGGCATGATACATCATTTTTAGTCGTGTGAGAGTGAACAGTGCAAGATAATGATGCCGCTTGGCTTTGCCACAGGGTTGAGACTCAATCAAGCAGAAAGCCAACCGGTACAGTCAAATCACGATGAAAACGATTATGGACAGCAGCAGATGTTGAATGGACAATATATTGAAATGAGCGTCAACGGAGCATGAACGATTTGTGGTCGTGTAAGTACATTAATTCACTTGTGACTTGGTCGTTGTTATTCATAATGGACGTATTGGCAGCTTTTAATTGCAAAAGAGATAGTAACACGGTCACCGCCCCATTCTTACCATGAGCGTCAACGGAGCGTCAACGATTTGTGGTCTTATAAGTACGGTAATTGACCAGTGACTTGGTCGTTGTTATGCATAACGGACGTATTGGCAGCTTTGATTGGCAAAAGACATAGCAACACGGTCACTGCCGCATTCTGTCCATGAGCGTCAATGGAGCGTCAACGATGTGTGGTCTTGTAAGAACGGTAATTCACCAGTGACTTCGTTGTTGTTAAGCATAACGGACGTATTGGCAGCTTCTATTGCCAAAAGCGATACCAACATGGTCACCGCCCCATTCTTAGCATGAGCATCAACGGAGCGTCAACGATTTTTCGGTTTGGATCTTGGGTAAGTTATGTTCCGACTGGTTGCAGCCATCCATTTATGCAATATTGGAAGCCTTTACTGGCGAAAACAACAGCTAAATGCTACCTGCAGCATCCTGAAAATGAGCGTGAACGGAGCGTCAACAGTTTTAGGACTTGCATATTTCGAAATCAAGGCATCGCACGGATTTTCGCGTGCATAACTGTCTTATTGACTGCCTTGCTAGGCAAAATACAATATATCGAAGGTGAAACACAGACACCAAATTAATCGATATTGCAAACTGCTCAACATGCAAAAGCTCATTAATGGTTGCTGAAAACTCGATTTTGATAAGATACTATTAACACACTGCAAATACAAGAGCCTTATATGAATCTATAGATGAACCCGCTGTGCGACCCGCTGACAACCCGCCCAATTCAGACTGGTTGGGAGTTTACCATGGTACCGTACCCGAGAGGGCAGTTCGTGTTTATTGACGACCTGGACCGCCAATTTGGCAACAGTTCAGTTTGGATCTGGGCCCGGACCCGGACCCCAAATGACTGTCCGGAACCGTTGTTAACACTAACCCTGCCTACATTTGAGTTGTAAATGAATCATCTCAATGATTGTTTTCATCACTGTCATTGTGCATCAGGCTCTTGCAAAGATTACTTGCTCCTGTACAGCAATGGTAAACCACTGCAACACCTCAATCGACTTTATTTAGAGATTTCGAACACAGTCGCCTAGAGAGATCCCACAAATGGTAGCCTGGCTATTAACCAACGCCAGGTTTACATGCCCCACAGACATTTGTGAGGTAAGTTGAAAGTTCCCTTCTTGTTCAAATGTTATCTTGATGATCAATTTAGGAGTGCAAGTGTCGATTTGCAGCAACTGCAATGGTGGTTCATATTCACCAGACATACTTCTATGGCATACGACAAATGGGAATGAATGATGGATCATGGATTGATAAAATCAACCCGACATTCATTGCCCACACTGCAATGGCCATCCGCCGTTGTCTGTCAGCCAGGAAAACAGGAAAGATTAGGGTCCCGCCAGGTGTTCGTCCAGGAGGTGGAGTACAATGTAAGTGCGATACAAGAAACATTCATCATGGTGTTAATAATGTATGCAGAGATGAATTGTGTCATCTCAACGCAGATTTTCGTTCTTCCGAGGCAGGAGTTCAAACCAAAAACATACACAGTATCCACAGCATGATCGGCCGAAGGATCAACTCAACTGGTAGAGACCCAGCGATGGCACAACCTCACAATGATCGGGGCAGCATTGATGAGAACTTCCTTGATTACATCCTGGAGAAGCTGATAGAGCGGCCCGACACTTCTTCTAATGGTCTCAGCAGCTTTGCCGCTGCTACTGAAGCTAGTATGCGATTCTCAGCTGATCTGCCTATTGGTGGGACTGCCATCGCCAGCAGCAGCCAGCCCGTCCCCTGCATCAACAGCGACAGCAACAGCAACAACATCACCAACATGACCAGCATTGAGAATACAGAATTAGTCGATGGAAGTACAATTGTACAGGGTGCAATATTACTTGCAGCTTAGGGATCATCAGCAACAACTCTTAGTTCCGTCAGAAACAACCGGGTGTTCCGGACGGCTCTGACGGCTCTGACGGAACCTCATACCCTCTGACGGAGAATTAGACGCTACCCGTCGCCCACGCGACGGGTCGCATTGCATAGCATCAGCAAAATGCATTTTAGTCACTGGAAGCCTCCAGGAGTGTCTGAGAGGATGTGGAGTGTAAACTTAGATGCGTCAATTTCAGGAGTGTCAGACCCTAGGAGGGCATTCCTGCCGGCCTTCAGAGTAACTGGGAGACCGACGACAAGCCTGGGAGCACCTGGGAGCGCCGGCGACATGTCTGGGAGCACCTCGAATCACAGTCATGTATTCAGTTTGTATTCTCATCTATGTATCTATGTATCTATATAGCTAACCATCTACACACGCTATATCTGGACTGGCTGCAGGC
>Ga0307512_10000909_pt1 | contig 43507 bp, 44 predicted proteins | sample 14_EM_MG_FD_200267 | JGI IMG/M metagenome (GOLD analysis project Ga0307512, IMG submission 200267) | Populus trichocarpa ectomycorrhiza microbial communities from riparian zone in the Pacific Northwest, United States - 14_EM | ecosystem: Host-associated > Plants > Roots > Unclassified | place... | reverse complement strand
CGATGTCGAGGCGCTCCTCCACACACCGCGGATCGAACTTCCACTCGAGCACCATCCGCTCGACGACCATCGCGCCGGGGATGATCCCGTACTTGGCGCGATACGACGGCGGGCGTATATCGACCAGCAGCACGGGCACCCGGATATCCGCGTCGCGGAGCTCCGCTAGCGCCTGTCGTGGGAGCAGCCGATGCAGGCGCGTGCGTGCCGTCTCGATGAGTTCGTCGATGCCGCTCGAGCCCGGAGGTGGCCGTGAGGGGTCGACGAGCTCCTGCGCGCACTTTTGCAACACGTCCATGAGCGCGGCCTCGTCGTACCCATTCCACGCGAGCCCTCTCACCCGCGCGAGCCAAACCGTGCCCGTGCCCGCACTGGCACCCGCACTGGCACCCGCGCTGGCACCCGCGCTAGAGCGGCGATCGTCGTGGTGGTCCTGATCCGGGAGAGGCTTGATGTGCCCGATGAACTTTGACGTCGTGAGGAGCGCCGCGCGCTGCACCTTTGCGGGGTCCGTGCCGCATATGAGGAGGGAAGTGTCGCCGGCGCCGGTGGTGGCGACGGCGATGAGGTAGGCTTTGTCCTTGAGAGCGCCCGTGGCGAGGTGCGACGCGACTCTGCGGAGGAAGCCACCGCCCCCATCGTCGCTCTTGGAGAGCGTGAGCGCGACGCCGTACTGCGTGTTGTCGGCCGTCTTGAGCTTTCGCATCAGACGCACCGAGACGTGCGCCGCTACCTGATCCCGGACGTTGTCCAGCGTGCGCAGCGATGCACGGTCGTCCTCTTTCGGACCTGCTGGAGAGAACACGGGCGTCGTCATCGTGCTGGTCGAGAGGGCTCTGCGGTGGTAGGTCGAGCTGAGTTCGCCTTCGACGAGGATGACCGGGGAGACGCCATAGGAGGTTGGGGAGGACTCGTGGGTTGAGGAGGTGGTCATAATGGCTGGTGTGGTGGTGGTAGTGGGGGTGGTGGTGACGTGGGCAATGGCCCTCTTGCGTTCTGTCCTTTTTTTTTATCTATCGGATTCGAGAGTATAATGGGGAGTGCCAAATTGATATCTTAGCGCGCGTTGGAGCCTCTTATTTTTGTGACAACGGCTGACGCACTACTGCCCATGTCTGACACACTGCTGACCGATCTCCACGTACAGTACATCCAGAATCTAGGAAAAGTATGTGGGTCTCTTTGAAACCGAATCAATCATGATCTCAGCTGAGCGCGCTGCGGCTGATGGGATGCATCCACAGCACAAGGATGACTTGACGTACCACATGACATCGCATCTGCGGATGAACGCGGTCTACTGGGGCCTCACCGCGCTCTGCATAATGAAGCGCAAGGAGGCGTTAGATGCGGAGGAGATGATAGAGTACGTGATGAGCTGCTGGGACGACAACGCAGGTACGCCCGTCCCCCGATCTCCCTACCAGTGACTCAAACCGGTCCACTGCCAACCTGCCAACACTCGCCCCCTTCCCCCCAAAGGTGCTTTCGGCGCACACCCAGGACACGACGCGCACATCCTCTCCACGCTAAGCGCCATCCAAATCCTAGCGACGCACGACGCCCTCTCGCGCATCGACTCGCCACGCGTAATCGACTGTACGCCCTCATCCCAACCCTTTACGCATCCTACCTAGCCTTACCAGCCGAAAAAAAAAAACGACCAGTCATTCTGGGCCTGCAACAGCCCTCGGGCGTCTTCGCAGGCGACGCCTTCGGCGAGACCGACACGCGCTTCCTCTACTGCGCCGTCTCGGCCCTATCGCTCCTCGGCGCGCTCGACAGACTCGATCGCGCGCGGACCGTATCCTACCTCGCTTCCTGCCGCAACTTTGACGGTGGCTTTGGTCGCGTCGCCGGCGCCGAGAGTCACGCGGCACAAGGTACTGCCCCTCGCCCCTCCTCTTTCCTCTCGTTTTGACTGCCAAGATTCTTGCGTTTCTTGGTCCTTTTTGTAGTGTGGGTGTGCACGGCGGCGCTCGCGATTCTAGATCGATTGGACGTGATCGACGTTCCGACGCTCGGATGGTGGCTCGCCGAACGACAGCTGCCCAACGGCGGCATGAACGGCCGGCCAGAAAAGCTCGAAGATGTATGCGCATAACGTCGCGTCCGGCGCGCCCATTGTGATCGTGCTCGCTGACTTTTTGCTTTTGTTTTTGGGGTTACCGGATGCGGATTGGCTGCCAAAAACAAACTTAGGTCTGCTATAGCCATTGGGTACTCTCATCCATGGCGATCCTCGACAAGCTCACATGGATCGACGGCTCAGCCCTCACGCGGTTCATCCTCTCAGCTCAGGTGCGTAGGCACACCCAATATTTCTATCTTTGTCTTTATTATGTTTGGTGTCTTTTGTCCTGGGACTGATTCTGATTTGATCCCACGTTTAGGACCCAGAAGGCGGTGGAATCGCCGACCGGCCAGGCGACATGGTAGACGTATTTCACACGTTGTTCGGCGTAGCCGGCCTTTCTCTACTCGGCTACCCTGGGTTGGATGACCTCGATCCCGTGTATTGCATGCCGGCGAGTCTCATCGAGCGTATGGGGCTCAAGAAGGTCTGGAAGGCGCTGCCGCGGCGCGAGGCGTGACGATCGGCATATAGACGTGAGCCCTGGACATTTCCCAAATTCCAAGTGATGACCGATTTTCCCATCAGACGCGACGCACTGTATATCCGTGTAGACATACCACGATAATCATCTTTTTGACAGAAGGAACGGCCGAGTTGGTACAAGAAACCGACTATCGATTGGCCATGTCCGCGAGAGGACGTGCATATCAGAACAACAAAGAACAAATATGGAGGCGCAGTCTTAGTCTAGCCAAGGTTGCAAAGCCAAGGCATAGCGAGCAAATACTGGTATGTACCTGGCATACGCGAATCGAAAGAATCATTGCAACGTACAACTCACGGGGAGGAAACGGGAATGCAGAAAGAGCAAACTAAAGTGGATCTAATCTAAGGGCCGTCTTCAAGAATGTGTGGATCTACGTCTACGAGAACTTCCACCTGTGGTTACAGTTTGTACAGCTATTCGGAAGATTGTTAGAGTTACACAACAGACAGCGAGAAGAGTGAAAATAAACGCACGTCACGAAGGTCTGTTGAAAAATAAAGAAATGTCAGAGAAGTCTTGGAACCGAAAAGCAAGGCACAACGTACAGTCATTGGTTCATCAGCGCTCCGCGTCTGGGCTTGGCGGTAACGACATTTCCTCTGATGTAACAAAGGTAGTGAGGGGCCAATACAAGAGCAGCAACCGAATCATCATTTACCTGCTTGCACCTGCCACACTGGAAGGCGTCCGTTTCCGCCTGCTGGTCGGCCGCGCCGAGCGACAGGAACAAATTGTCTTCCTCAATCTTCGCATCAGCCGCTTTGCGTTCCTCAGAGGCCATTTCCTGTAACACACGTCAAGTCCAAAGGTCTCAGCAACATTTTTTTTCCCGGAATTCGTTTGCGAGCAAGAAGACAAACCTGGCTGGTCATTCTTGCAAACGTCAGTGCGGGGATATCTCCGGCCGTCACGCTTCGGCGTAGGCCAGGGTTGTTCTTGTCTTTGAGGTTGACAAACAACATCCGTATCTTCGACTTGTACGCCGGTGTTGTCCCCTTGCAGTCCTTGCACACGGTATCCTCCACTGTGCGCGCACGCTGCAATATGAGGTCGGATGCTGGGGAAGCGGTGAAACGTCAGGAAGGCAGTTGGAGAGGAGAGGGAAACAAAAAAAAAGCGACGACGCACGGAAGCCCGATTCGAGCGCGAGGGCATCGTAAAGAATTTCTATGCACTTATCGCGCGTTTTGTCGCCTGTGATCGACGTGCTCACGCCGTCGCTCTTCGCCGTACGGGCGCCACTGTTCGAAGCGCCCGCAGTTGAGGCTGAGACGGACGCGATCGAAGCTTTGCGTGGTGGAGGAGCTTTGGTGAGAGGAACCCCCCCTGATTCGTTGAGATTTTATTGGAGACCACGAGCGAAAACGGGCGCACCTGCGGCGGGTTTCGCGGCGCTCTTTGAAGGGGTTCCGGCAGCCTGCTTCTCCTTATCCACGACTGTTTTCCACGTGCGCACGATCTCTTTGGCGAGTTCGGAGACGTCTTTCGCGGCATGCGAGCGCAGTTTACCAACAGCGAGGCCAGCTTTGCTCTCCTGCGACGGCGATAAGGTGGAACAAGGGGGGGAGAGGGTTTAATATCGTGGCAGGGGCGGAGAAATCACACGACCGATTTGACGCACCCGTAGCACGGCCTCGGTGATTTTGGCTTCCTTCTTTAAGACTTGTAGGATGTCGACGATCTCCTATTCGAATGAAGATAAGAAAGATCAGTGGAAGGACCAAAAAATGGACGAAACTGGAAGGGGGAGAGGGTGGAACAGGGACGACACACCTTCTCGGATGAGGCTTGTTGCAGTGATTTTACGAGATGCTTCAGTTCGGCTATGTCCGACATATTCTACAGGCTGGTGTTTTATGGTTGGCTCAAGCTATCTACGTACAGCGTCTGTACGGTACTTTGTGTCTTTCCAGGCCCTGTGCAAAGCGGCTTTGCTGAGGGCAAAACAAAGAATGCGTGCGGGCCACTTTGAATTAAGCTACTAGGAACCAAATAGGTGTCAATAAACCCCATGGTATCATCCTCATCGCCCACGTCGTCCAAGGAACACAGACGCGAGCTTTGGGGCTGGCTCAGCTATGCCTTTGCTAGCGAGGTCTTTGTGATCGTCTCCCTCACACTCTTCCTCCCCATCTGCCTTGAACAGTTTGCGCGCGACAATGGTTTCCTCCTGCCGGACAAGACGATACCGTGTTCCTCCAGCCTTGCGCCACCAGCGGGTGCGGCGGAAGAGGACGAAGTTAGATGTGTTGTTAAATTGGGCTGGGTTTGGATCGATACAGCGAGCTTTAGGTATGCATCTTAGTGCCTCGTGTTCGGCAAGGAAGGGTTCATCCGAGCGGGCTTAGATCACTGACGCTTATGTAGCCTCTATACATACTCCCTTTCCGTCGCATTACAAGCCTTGACCGTAATCTCCATGGGTGGAATTGCAGATAGAGGTGCGCTTTTGGACCCTACTTCGATGTCTTCTAACATCGTAAAATCAGCCTCGTACCGCAAGCCGTTACTCTTCGGGTTTGCCGCACTGGGCTCCTTTGCCTCCCTCTGCTTTTTCCTCCTTCCTTCTTCATCCCCCATATGGCCGCTCTCCGCTCTCCTCGCCATCTTCGCGAACATCGGCTTCGGCGCATCCATCGTCGTGCTGAATGCATACCTCCCGCGCCTCGCCTCGTCATCCTTACCCTCCTCAGATCGCAGTGACACAGAGAAGCTCTCACGTGCGACGGCCCGCATTTCCTCACTTGGCATCGCACTCGGGTATACGGCTGGCATCCTACTCCTGCTGGTCACCGTACTTCCCGTTCAGCGCGCAGGGGGGTCCACAGATGCGCTGCGATTCGCCATCGGTGGTTCTGGTGCATGGTGGGCACTTTTTTCCATACCCGCTCTCCTCCTGTTGCCCAGTGCGGGTGGAATGGGGAAGGAGACCCCGAACGTCGGCGTGACAGAGGAGAGCGAGGGTTTACTCGCAAGCGAAGCGGCCTCCGAGGCAACACCTGTAGTTGCGGTCAAATGGTCTGTGCGGAAAGAAGTGGTAGATGCGTGGAGGAGGTTGGGCCATATGTTGCGTTGGCAAAATATCCGACGGCTACGCAACACGTTCCGCTACCTCGCTGCGTGGTTCCTCCTTTCCGATGGTATATGCCCCCTCCTCAACCGCGTCTACTTGTACTGAATACTTGTTTTCCAGGGTTCACAACACTCACCTCGACAGCGCTCCTGTTCGCAAAGACAACGCTTCACATGCCACCCAGTTCGCTCGTGCTCGTGGGCGTTCTCACACCAAGCGCCGGTATCCTCGGCGCACTCCTGTGGCCGGCCGTCCAGCGTCGCCTCGGTCTAACCTCCCTGCGCGTGCTCGTACTGCTCGTCGTCGCCGCCAGCGCGATTCCGCTCTACGGGGTCATCGGACTGTTCGCGCCGCACGGCGCACGATGGGGCCTGCGGGTCCCGGCGGAGATGTTCGTGCTCGCGGTGTATTTCGGTGCGCTGTACGGCGCATTCCAGAGCTACGCGCGGGCTTTGTACGCTGAGATCATCCCGCCCGGGGAGGAGGCACGATGGTACGGCCTGTTCTCCATCACCGATAAGGTACGTGTATCGTATTTCGTAATTGCGAGGGTGTGTGGATCGTTCGTTGATTTGGGAGCGGGGCCAACAGTCTTCGTCTTTCATTGGCCCTCTTGTCGTCGGCCTCGTGGCTGACTTGACGGGAAACATCCGATACGCTTTCTTGTTTCTCGTGGCCATGCTTTGGGCGGCGCTCCCGGTGCTTGCTGGAGTTGACGTCGAACGTGGGCGGGCCGACGCACGCGCGTGGTCAAGTGAGAACGACGGCCACGAGTCGGAAGGTGACGCTACCGTCAACCGGGTCAGGTAATAAAGAAAACACACTGGCCCAACCAATACTTGGTTGGGCTGTGATGTTTGAGTAGGATCCCAAAGGATGGGGGAGATGTGGGGGAGGGCATTTGGTCTCTTTCTACCGCATGGAGCATCATTATGCAGCATATAGGAGTACGTTAGAAGGCTGAATGCTGCTGATTTGGCGTCCGTCTCAAAGTGAGGCGTGGCGCTGTGACCTGCTCGACTGTAGAGGCGGTGAAATTTGCCATCTTCGCAGGTGTTACAATACCAACTGTGATAATTGAAAGAGTGTTGTGCGAAGTCTGCCTTGCGAAATACTATTCCCTGGGGATCGTTTCACAAATACTCCAGAACGACACAGCAGTGACTCAGTACACAATAACCGGATAACCCTCGGTCGGGCGGTCCACTGACACCGCCGGGCCAACTCGGATTCACACAAATACCAGAGGAGATACGCCGACAACACGCTGCGTATTTCGCATTTTGCAGGACTAGGCTACGATCGGCCCTTATATGAGGTGCGTGTCATAAGGTGCGCCTTCTTAACATGCCTGGAACGGCTGACATGAGATTTGTCCGAGCATTCACGGTGTCATCCCGGAGACACCATATCAGAGCGCGAACGCGTAAGCCGAAAACTCAGGTACTCAGTACTCAGGAACAGCGCGTGCGGGATTTTTGAGAGTAGATCAAGAAGTGCTTGGGCTCGTGCACTCTTCCCCTTTGGTCATGGTAAATACATGCCATCAGAAGTGGTATCACAGTTCGAGAATCCCCAGAGGACCGAATTGAAGGAAGTAACAAGAGCTTGTACATGTACGACCCTAGGGTACATAACCAGTAAGCTGTATAATGGGCTGCCAGCTGCCAGCAGAGACATGGACAGCGCCAATGACCTTGACATGGCGCTGCGTGATGCCTTGGGGCGCGATGAGCCAGCGGGGATCGGCTCCAGGGCCATTCATCAAGCAATGCTAAAAGTGGAGGAGATCGATCAAGGACGGATTATAACGGACAAGCAAGAAGCTCACATCGATGAACTTGTAAACCGAAGTGCCGACATGCTTCATGAATCGACCAACCCTGATGGGGTTCCGCGAATACGTCTCGTCTCGTGTTGGTATCTGGCGTCGCCAAGAGGCATATCCGGGCCACTGTGAAAGGAATCAACGAATATGGATGAAAACCTTCTGCAGCTAGATAAGAGAGCGAGCTCACGTTAATGCGAATATGAGTCGTCGATACTCCCCCAAGTGGTGCCTGGCTATCTCGGTTGTTGAGATCACGATCGCGACCTTCAAGGATGTCTCGGAGCCAAAATCCAACGCCACCGTTTCGGTTGACGAAGAAAACTGGAAGCTGAAGCGCGGCTTCATGGACGTGGAGGCGAAGGCTGACTTCGTCGGCTGGAGTCCATCGCCTTTGGGGTACGACGGTGCCTTCAATTGTCCTGATGCCAAAGTCCAGCGGTAGCTGGGTCGAAAGCCCTGACGAGGGTTGCTGTACATGATTTATATACCATATTCCCTCTGAGTATGATAGGTGAGCGCGGAAATCCGGTGTTCCGAGCAAGAGTGTGAAGAACGCGGGGGCGTCTTGGGGAGAAAATGTATGAGCGAGGAATCCGTCCAGAAGGACGTCCGGGGGCGTATGAAAGAGGAGTCTGGGCCGCTCTGCATTTTGATGTGTATCAATGAATGTAGAAATTGAGTGACCGTGACTGGCACCTCGTCCTGCAGGACAAAGGAGCTCCTTTAGTTCGGGTGATAGTTCTAGAGGTAGTCCTCTGTCCGACGTCAGAGTAAAAGAGAGCTCCCTGGTGGGACCACCAAACACACTAAGGGTCTTCACATTGTCGAAGGGCCCAAGAAGTTCATGCCACTGTACGAGGTCATCCTCATTGGGTGGCTCTGACGATTTAAAGTTACCCCTATGCTCGAGTGTGAGATGCTCCACCGTAGAGAATGGTGTCCTGAGCATATTGACGATTTGAGCTGCGGACGCCACCTGCCAGTCGAAGTGTCTACAGCCAACTTCCAGGTGCAAGGCGTACACCCTGGCTCCCTCAGTGGGATATGCATTCATGCAGAGCGATTCCTCATGGAATGTGAGGACAGCACTGCCAAAATTGGAGTTCTCTGCTTCGTCTATGAATTGCAGTAGATGTGTGATAGAAAAGATGAGCTGGTTTAAGAACGAGATTTCGAGCCTCTCGAGAAGAGGAGTGGTAATATGAGGAAGAACTGCTTCCAGGTAAGCACTAGCACCTTTGAACCCCATCCGGTGAAGGTTAGGGAGCGTGATGGGTGTCATAACCAACTCGCGCAACAGCCGCCTCTCGACATTACGGTTGTGAACAGGGGAATCAAAACCAATAATGAATGTCTCCAGGTGTGGAATGAGCGAGAGCTGTTGGAGTAAATTATCTGGGCGGAAGTACGCGGATGGGTGGATCCTTTGAAGCACGAGCGAAACGAGGGCGGCAGCGGTCGTATTAGTAAGTAACGGAGACCCAACTGAAAAGGCAAAATTTATCAATATGAAGTGGCGTAGATGTGCTTGAAATGTTTCGCGAAGTATCAGGCCTGTGGTGTGCTTGGTCGGGGCCCCTATATATAGATGTTCCAGTATCGGGAATTCCCCGTCCATTGCCATGATCAACCTCTGCAATTCAGGCACGGGCATCATAAGGCGGATTCGACGAACGCGATCTCGTTGTTGGAGCGCAAGGACTATTCCCTCTTCTTCGTCTGCAGTGACGCCACGACCTTGATCGATGTAATCGATGATGAGCGGAAGACGAGGTGGATGTGCGAGCATGTCTGCCACCGGCGTGCCATGTGTGCAAACGAGATGGAGGCCAAGATGGGATGTCGACTGAAACACGAGGTTCCGCCATCTTCGGCAAACGTGCACGAGCTCGTACCACCAGCGTTCGCGGATCCATTTCCCCCCTTGTAGGATGCGGCTTTGGTCAGCCTCGTCTTGGTCTAGGAGAACCGGTTGAGAGTGGTGAAATATGTTGAGGAGTGAATCATCGTCGAGGACTCGGATGTGTATCCGTCTATATATTCCGTTACCCGTGGGCCGTCTGCGAGGCTAATAAACCTGGGAGAAGAGGGCGCACCTCCATTTGAACGAATGAAGTAATACACCCTGGACTATTCTTTCGGGGGATTGAAGGCGAGGTCTGGAAGATGGGTGATGATACATGCCAGAGGTGTAAGTTTTGAGACAATAGTGTGTGAGTGGTGTGTGAGTGGTATAGTTGACGCCCTCTTAACCCATAGCCCTGATAAACCACACACCCTAATACCTGGGCCATAGATTTTTCGCGATCTTCGTTCTCATGAGGAGTACATTTTAAGCGAGAATAGGAAGCAAATCATAGAGGAATAATGAAGCAGAGAATCACGAGTGTGTAAGCCGTGCCAGTGGGTGCCCCGCCCTCTTAAAACCAGGTCTCGCATTAATATTGTCGCGCTTGATCTTCTAACTGTACTACAGCCAAGGTAAAATTCTTTTTATGTTCGATAACCCGACACCCCAAGCCAAACTGAGCCTGTGATAAAGATGTGTTAAAGAGAGAATATTCTTGGAATGATAGGAACTATAGATCGGTTGCACGGTAAACCAGGTCTAAGGAATCCTGATACGCAGTGAAAGCGCCTGGCCTGCCTGCCAGCCTGAGATCTCCGATATCCTTGCTTGGATGATGACTGTAACGAAGAAATGTATCACCATCATGAGAGCCAAATGGTCACTGTGACCGTCCGCCCTTGACTTCACAAGACGCGTTCATGCGAGGAACGGCACTGATTGATCTCCGACGTCTACCCCCTTCACAACGAACAACGCAGCCACCTTCACGACTACCACCTCCACCGAAAGCAGTAGTTGGTAGTACCCCAATTAGTGGTTTGCCTATGCAAGAGTCGGTCCATACGACTGCAAAGACTGCTTCGATCCACCCTGAATGGTAAACTGGGTCGCATGGATCACCGCAGGGCGGTCGAGTATCGATCGTCATGGGTGTCCGTGTCGTGAATGTGGGCTCCGGTGCGGTCGTGGCTTCGGGGAGTAGACGCCAACAATGGTGCGGGGTAGGAGATGAAGGTATGGATGCGTAAAGGGAGTAGCATGGCTACCGGTCACAACGAGGGCGGCATGGGTTCGATGGCAGTATGGACGTCATCGAGCGACGTGAATGTTGATGACGGTTGTTGTGGTGGTGGTTTCGACTTCTTGAGAGAAATCAGTGACTCTCCGTTAAAGTTTGCCACATTCGCCGGCGCCATTAAAGGTTGGGAGAGGGGGAACGAACATGGTGAATAATCTATCACGATGTATGAGTATTCCTACCATGCCCCAAACGATCAAAGACGCACCACATGCCCATTGTAAATGACAGGCGGATCCAGGTCGACCAGGACAGACGCAACCTTAGCGCCGCGCGGGCCCAAAGCGGTCTTTTTGTGTTTCGCCATGCGAAGCACGCCAACCGCATTTGCTGTCATGATGGTAACAGCTCGTCCCGGAACTGGAGAATGATTATCATCGCAAGGAGGTTGCGAATAATGAGGCAAGTGGTGACGCGGACGTGGACTGCAAGGGGATAGGCGTTGGTGTGTGTGGGGCAGAGGCAGGTACCTGTGGATGTGGATGGGAAGAGGTTGGGAGTGGGATGAATAAACTAGGGGACCGCGTCATAAACTCTGTTTGCGATTGGAATTTTTAGAATTGGCTTCAGAACCGGTTTCTTGGTTGTCACGCATGTCGGCGGTATGATACAGGGCATGAGGGACGGGATGATGGCGAAGTCAGCGACCGGAGAGGTGACGAGTTTGCCATGTCGTATGAATCAGACCGTCCGATGAGAGGAAGTGGGGTAGAAGCAGTGATGTGTTCAATGATCGGGTATGGGTCAAGAATTGCCTCAAAGGACAGGTTGATCCAGCAAAACTATGAGCGTTTCAAGTGGCTTGTCTTCTAGACCTCTGTTTCCGTTTTTTCATCGGTATAATTGGGTATCGTATCCAGCTGCACCTCTGAGAATACGAGGCATGAGTATCCTGTAACAGCGGATGAACAAGACCGGGACGCACCTAAAATATCATCTCTCAGCTCTCGCTCATCATTGTGATCCTTGTGTGTCCAATGAAACTACGTTCTTCAAGTTGTCGGAAAACCAATTTTCCAGGAGTGTCTTGCCAGGCGACCTATCCCCCTTTTCATTTCTACTCTCATGGTTCATAAATCAGCGAGCAATGGATACCATCAAGAAAACGTTTCTCACATGTGATGAGAGGAGCTAACTCGAGGCGCCTTGTGGAAAAAAGCTCCAAGCCTCCGTGTCCCTGGAGTGCGGCAGGTACCAGTTAGCAACCCGTATTCGCCATCTCCCTGGTTGAGCGTGATGAATAGTCTGTAGATCTGAGCATTTAGTTATAGGATGGAAGGTGAAAAGGTGATGATGGTGGAGGCGAGCTGGACTCAGTACTCGGTGATAGATGGTGTTAGTGTGTGGGGTAATGGGGCCAACTGAAGACCACGTCACGGCATTCTGCGTCTGACCTGTTTCCATAACCAGTAATTTATGTGATGCAACGGCTGACCTTACACGACGGGCAAGAATGGATAAGCGAGGTCTGCTTATGGTCTGCTTATGGTCCAATTAATGTCTAATAAGTACAGTTACCTTATTTCAAATAAGAATACTTGAACAATTAAAAATTAGAGGGAGATCGGAAAAACCCTTCAGGCTCAATAGTTTTTCCCCGGCTAAATGGTTTTTCCAAGCCTGCAACATGCAGTTTATTTTAAATATTTTATCATATAATCAGTACTCTTCTGAGCGGTCATTTAATTTCTAATTGTTCGACTATTCTTATTTAAAATAATGTAACTGTACTTATTAGACATTAATTGGACCATAAGCAGACCATAAGCAGACCTCGCTTATCCATTCTTGCCCGTCGTGTTAGGCTAATAATAGTCCCTTCTGAGTTGAGTCCTACGCTTCCTCTGATGTCAGAGTCTTCAACAACTACACCCTCCGCAACTTTTCGATCGATTCTCAATGCTGCGTTGGACGACTACTGCCAACAAACTGGTATAGACCTCACGAATTATTCTTCCGCCAACAGATTCCGGACATGCAACACCCCCGAGGACGTCCTCCGGCTGTTTCAAGACAGAGAAACGGCGTTCAAAGACTATCGGAACAAAAATAGAAAATTGATCGACTGCCTTCGTCCCATCGTTCAAGTTGTCCATTCGTTCGCTCGAGTCCTTGGCGAGGTTGCTGACCTAGTAAGCCCTGCATATTGACCCCGCTCTTGTCTGATTTTATCTTTATACTCCCCCACAAGGTACCATTCACACCAACAAAAGCAATCTTCGTCAGCATCGATGTTCTCTTTGCAGTATGTCTCTCCCGTATGGCCGTCTATCTCTAGACGATTCATACGTTGCTAAATTAGTCTGCCGCTGGCGTCAGTGCAAGTTATGACGCCCTCCTCGATCTCTTTGCATGCGTTGGGAATTTCCTCCGACGCCTTCACATTTATACCGAAGAGATTCCGTTGCCCCCTTCGATGTTCGACATACTTGTGAAGATAATGGCCGAGATACTCGGGGTGTTTGGTCTGGCGACGAAGGAAATAAAACAGGGTCGATTCAGTAAGTTATTCGTTTCTCATAAATTCCCACTTGACTGGAGATGGAATAGCGAAATTTGCAAAGAAACTTATGGGAGACAGTGAAATTGAGGCCATCCTACAGAGATTGGACCGACTTACCCACGAAGAAGCACGGGCGACTGTGGCCCACACCCTATATGTAGTCCACGGTCTAGTCAACAATCTGAAGGTAGCCATGGACGGTACGCTAAACCACTCTGTTGGCCCTCAAGCAATTAATTAGTTTGGTTCGGGTAGATGGTAAGGCGTCGTCAGAGGGTATAAAGCGGGCATTAGGTATGTTCAACCTGTTCAGGACAGTTCTAGGCGAAGTTCCTCGGCTGATGTCGGGTGTCAGTTCAGATCCAAGAGATGGCAAATGATATAAACAAGATTCAGCGTTCGTCATCTCCCGCTTCCATGATATATATCCATGAAGACCAATCCTCTCTCGCAGGCGACCAGCTACAAGAGAAAGTTCGAAGCTGGCTCCTTCATCCGGATCCGTCAACGAATCACAATATTGCACTCCGGCAACACCACGACGGAACCGCATCATGGTTTATTCAAGGTAATACCTTTAAGGAATGGATGACGACAGGCTCTCTCCTGTGGGTTCATGGCAAACGTACGTATTTTTCTAGACTTGTTCTCTCACACCTCTTGATGATTCCCCTCGCATGGTTTTTCAGCGGGTTCGGGGAAAAGCATTCTCTGGTAAGCATCTTGTAAGATCTCCGTGTCCCAGTCTATTGAAAAATTTCTAACCAGCTCCAGCATTATTCGAGAAATCGAGGGCTTACATGATATGGGACTGGCCTCAATGACATATTTCTATTGCGACTTCAGAGACACCAAAAAACAGGACGTCAGCGGCTTGCTCGCATCCATCCTTGCTCAACTGTCCGCCAAATCCGATCCTTGTCATAACATTCTCTCTGCCCTATATTCCAAATACGATGCGGGATCACGACAGCCGAATGAAGATGCGTTTACGGAATGCCTCAAGAACGTGCTCAAAATCGAGGGCCTACCACCGACCTACATTATCATAGATGCCGTCGACGAATGCCCTATTGCTTCTGAAGTAGAATCCCCCCGCGATCGGGTCCTCGCGCTCTTGGAAAAGCTCGCCGCGTTACAGCTTTCAAATGCACGCATCTGCGTGACCAGTCGTCCTGAGGCCGATATACGAGCCTCCCTGGGGCCCATAGCATCACATAGTATCTCACTTCACGACCAAAGTGGACAGAAGGACGATATTACCGGCTACGTTAGTTTTATGGTCAATTCGGATCGGAATATGCGGAGATGGAGGGAGGAGGATAAGCAACTTGTCATTGAAACCCTCTCTCAGAAAGCTGATGGAATGTAAGTCGCCATAACTATGTTCGTTCCAGGCGATGTTTTATATGATTGAGCAGGTTTCGTTGGGCCATCTGCCAGCTAGGAATGCTACGTCGTTGTCTTCCGGCAACGATTCAACGCGCCTTGAATGACTTGCCAAGGAGTTTAGATGAGACGTATGAACGCATATTACTCAGCATTGGAGAAGAGAGGTGGGACTATGCGCGACGTCTATTCCAATGCCTGGCAGTATCAATCCGACCGCTTCGCGTCGACGAGCTCGCAGAAATCTTAGCGATGCAATTTGACGTGGGGGCCCTTCCTAGCTATGATGTGAAGTTTCGCCCGGTGGACTCGGAAGAGGCTGTTCTGGCCACTTGCTCAAGTCTGCTTATGGTTGTCAATGTCGACGGGTCACAAGTGGTGCAATTTTCGCACTTCTCGGTGAAAGAATATCTGACATCGGAACGGCTCGCCAAGGCCGGAAAGGAACTCTCCCGCTATCACATTATCCCTAGATCCGCACATGCCTTTCTCTCAGAAGCTTCCCTCAGCGTCCTTCTCTCGCTTGACGACCCAGTTGATAAGAATAGCGTCAAGAGTTCTCCCTTGTCTATCTACGCCGCTCGGCACTGGGTCGACCATGCCCAGTTCGAGGACGTGGCCTCGACTATCGAGGGTGCAATGGATCTTCTTTTTGACTCCACCAAGTCACACTTTACAACGTGGGTCTGGATATACGACATTGATTACCCATTTCGGGATATCATGTTCACAGAGCATCCCACACCTCCAGCAGCTGTCCCATTATATTATGCCACACTGTGTGGATTTCAGGGCCTCGTAGAACGCCTTGCCGCCGCCTGTCCACAGGAAGTCAACGCCAGGGGTGGGTACTATGTGACCCCTTTGCATGCTGCCCTCGCGAAAGGAAATCTAGACATGGCACGGCTACTGCTTGAGCACGGAGTGGATGAAACTGCCTTGGATTATGACCCACCAGTTTCCCTACACTGGGAATCACGAAGAGGACATGGTGACGCTGTCGAGTTGTTACTGAAGTACCACACAGATATCGACATCCAGGACGAGGACGGCCAGACTTCACTGACATTGGCATCACAATATGGACAACCAGATGTCGTACACTTGTTGCTCCAGAGCGGCACAACTGTGGATACTAGGGACCACAACGGCTGGACCCCATTGATGCTAGCGTCGCGAGAAGGACGATCAGACATTGTCCCATTGTTACTCCAGAGCGGCGCAGCTTTAGACTCCCGCGACGACAGAGGCCGGACTCCGTTGATGTTTGCATCGGGACATGGACGTCCAGATATTGCGCGTTTGCTAATCCAGAATGGTGCTACTGTGGACTCGCAGGATGACGACGGCTGGACGCCGTTGATACTTGCATCGGAAACTGGACATATTGATGTTGTCCATTTGTTACTCGAGAATGGCGCTGCTGTGGATTCTCATCACAATGACGGCTGGACAGCACTGATGCCAGCATCGCAAAATGGACACCTTGACGTTGTTCGTTTGTTACTCCAGAATGGCGCGGCTGTGGACTCCCAAGACGAGGATGGTTGGACACCATTGATGTCGGCATCGCGAGCTGGGCATCCAGACATTGTCCATTTATTGCTCCAGAATGGTGCAGCTGTAGATGCCCATGACAAGGACGGCTCGACCTCATTGAAGTCTGCATCGGCGTCCGGACATCTCTCTGTCGTGCGTTTATTACTCCAGAGTGGGGCGTGTGTGGACTCTCCTGAACGAAGTTACTCGATCCCCTGCAGCGGTGCGTAGTGATTTCGGTATCTCGATACCGCGCACCAGTTACCTGATCAAAATACAGGTGTCGTATCTCAGGACGTGGCCCGATGCACTCCAGTGCATCTCGCGTCAACTAATGGGCATCTTAGTATTGTCGAGATGCTGTTAGAACACGGATCAGACGTTGACAAACGGGATGGGAATCACGAAACGCCGTTGGGCATAGTATCAGGTTCTGGGCACCTCGACATTGCGTGTCTGTTGCTCAAGTCTGGTTCAAATCCAAACCTTCAAGATAGCAAGGGTTGGACTCCGTTGCATAGAGCAGCGCAAAGTGGGCATCTCCAGATAGTGAGAGTGTTACTCGCCTCGGGTGCAGAGGTCAACACTACTAATGGTATCAACGATACTCCCTTGAATCTGGCATTGAGGAGCGAGAAACTGGAGGTCGCAAGGTTCTTAGCAGAGCGAATGGGTACGAATCTTCAAGTTGCCGCAGGCGTGAGTCGATCGGTAGCACCACGATGCCCGGCGTCTCCCAATGTTGCCCAGCCACCCCTTGAGTATGGAAAACCCGCCAGAAAAACTGATGGTGACGAGAGCATTTCGTTACATACTGCATCAGAGTTTGGGAATCTTGCCATCATGCAGTCATTACTGGACAGCGGCGTGTAGGTCAACAAACGGAATGCGGCTCACCGGACTCCGTTGTACGGGGCATCGAGGCAAGGAAACTCGAAGCCGCAAGGTTGTTGATCAGGCATGGCGCGGATGTTAATTCCCGGGACAGGATTGGCCGAACACCATTACACAAAGCGTCACAATTCGGACATCTGAATATAGTTCGATTATTACTTGACAATGGCGCCGATGTGAACATAACGGGACAAGACCACTGGACGCCATTGCATCTGGCGTCACATCGTCGTCACACTGACGTGGTGCGCTTACTACTTGAACGGGGCGCAAATGTACATGTACGGACTAGCGAGAACCAGACCCCATATATACTGGCATTACGGAAATCAGAGCGGGAGATTGTGCAATTGTTGCTGGAGTATGGCGCACTTGCTATGGTTTGAAACGTAACCAACTTCCTAGTCGTGTAGATAAATAAGACTAGATCACTGTATAACTTGACAGGCTCTAGATGCAAGGGACTGTTCGTCGTGTCGAACAAATACACACATTTCACCATTACAGCAATACAGCAGCCCTCCTCTCGTGCTTCAATATGTTACGCGTTACGTTGGATTGAAATACCACGCTATCTGCGGCTCCATGCCGCAAAACATGTCCTGCAAAGATTGGATCTTCCTGCGTTCCCTGCCCGTGGTCAGTGAGCAAATACCAGCGTCTTATTCGATGGGGTAAGACGACTGACCTGCGGCCTTCAAATCAATCATGCACCAAAATGGACGAAGCCTACCCAACGCGCCAAGGGCACTCCACGGTCTCTCATCTTCTTCACAGCGTCCCGGAGTGCCCTTGCCGACCTCTCATAGTAAGGTACCCCTTGATCGTCTCCCGCGAACATTGAGAAATAAACATCCTTGGCCAGATTTTGCCCGTCCCTGTCGAGCGTCTCCCATATCGACCCAATAACACTCCGGCATCCTGAATATTGCACTGCCGCAGCAAAGTGCAGTGCTTCACCAGGAATGCTCCCTTCCGTCAACTCAGCCGTGTGAGAACCAGGGAGAAACGCGAATTCGCAAATGGGCAGGCGCAACCGCACCAGGTCGAGCATCGTCAGGCAGTCCCTAGTGTGGGACCTCAACGAAGCGCTGAACGGTTTCCCCTCCTCTAGTAGTCCATGATACCCAATGTCGACAAGCCGGTGGCGCGGGAGCTCGTCAAGCAGAGTAGCAGCTGTTACACTTCCCGGGGTGAGAGGTGTGACTGCCAAGTCGAGATCCTGTATGACCTGGGCGTTTTCCCGTACAGGTGGGCTGGGCTGGGCATCAAGTAATTTCGGCGGAATTGGCACTGGGGAACGTGGGTTACGAGACGCAATGAGCGCAGAGAGTGTCGGGGTATATGAAGAAATGTACAAGTCCGAGAAATATCGCGGTTGTGCCGATGTAGTTCTAGACGGGATTGGGCCCATTGCGTGTAGAGGAAGGTATCCATAAACCGATGTGGGACACCACCAAACTCGAGTTTGCTCCGGAATTCTCAACTCATTGAGCTTCTTGATGACGGGTTCGCCAACAAGCTCATAGAGGTCGACCAATACCGAACAAAGGACCCGGTTATAGTCATCGGATTCGAGTCCGTGATCCCTTCGAGCCTTAAGTAATTTGTCCTTCAACTCATTTGCGCGACCAAAGAGCGTGTACGATGTCGATATATGTGAGGGAGGGGAATCACCGAGGACCATAATAATGTCCGAACGCCATTTACAGTGGTTTATGATGATGACCACACCGCGTGAAGCAGCAGAACGAAGGGTGTCGAAGGAAGGGGGCTTCAAGAAATCTTTGAAGTTCTCCAGGTCCTGAATCTGCGAAATGAGCTCTATACGCTTTTTCAAAAGCTCGTGTTGTTGAACCATGAGACGTTGGTGCTGCCCATCACCCCCATGAGCTGGGTCTTCCCAGTTGTCGATGTCCACGTTCCCACTCGACGATGAGGATGTTGTCAACACCTCGAGTTCCCGGCTGATCGTGGTGAAACAATCCGCTAAAATGGGGAACTCTGCGTGGAGTTGATGGGACGAGGTACGGAGACCATGTATTTCCGACCAGAGTAGTGCCCTCCCTTGTTCTAGAGTCTCTATGGCATGTTCGACTTGGCCTTCACGGATCTGATATGATGCGAAGTTTAATGGCATCGTTTCGTAAAGGTAATGCTTCTCGACGAGACGGTTATGTTGAATAATTAAGGTCGGCTCGAAGGTCAGTGCCTCTTTCAACAGAGACATGGACGTCTGATAGGCCATTAGGAGGGAACGGTGTCTGTGGATACGGGCAAGAACTGTCCATCGACATGCCAACTCGAATCTAGAGGGCGCCGTTGCATATTCATCATTGACACCTGATTCATGTCGATCCATGATCTCGTCCATGTCGCGTTCGCAATTAGACAACCGGTGGCGCAGAGATAGCAGGCTAATAAGCCGTGTGTTGGTGCGAAAATGAGTGACCTTTGCGCTCTCCTCCTCGAGGACCTCATAGTGGAGGTCAATTGACGCGTAGAGGTACTCAGTTCCAGTTTCGTGGGTTTGTTCATACGCTTGAAGAAGGAGGTTGGCCAAGCTGGAAAGATCCATGAATCTAGATGAGTCGCAGGGGTGAATTGAATCAAGCAACATTCGGTGATACTTGATCGCTTCTGTGATGTCTCCTATGTTCTTGGTACGATGAATCTTGAAACCGTACAAACGCACAAGTTCTCTAAGGCCCTCTTTTCGACCATCGGTCCCCAGCTTGGTTGTAGAGAGATGATTTCGAAGACCCCTTATTTTCCTCTCGATTTCGACCAGTGGAGATGAGCCGGTTTGGATAGTGTCATGTCCACTAGCGCCAACTCCCCCTTCCATTGTGTCCAACGGTAGGGGTGAAATCAGGCACCCAACGCCTAGATGTGCTGTGGGCACGCCTTGCCCAGGCCCGAGGTTTTCAGAGAACGTGCTGGCATGATGCCGCAAAAGCTCCGTGATCACTGGATGAAGTGGATTTCCGAAAAGAGAAGAGTGATTGATGAAAGAACAGCAGCAGGAGATCGCCGCCCCTAAATCTTCGGGGCTCGAGAAACGGATAGATTGGGCGATTCCAAGCGCGGTCGCCAGTGATGAGGCTTGGAAAAAGCATGGGTCATTGCGATCGCCAGGGGAGAGAGAATGAGTGGTTTCGTGCAGGGCTTGTCTTGCTTCTTCATAGTCGTCCTCGTTATGAGACGTAAGGAAGCGAACGGCGAGAAGATTTGCCAAATCGAGAGAAACGTGACGGAAATCAGGTGTGCAAGTCTTCAGGGCTTCCCTGAGGAATTCAATTGTTCGGTCGAAGGGAAGTGGTAGTAATTGGGTGCCAGGGTGATACCCGTCAAGCACGGCTTGAGTCAGGGCTTGGGATGCCCTGGCTAAATGAGATGGCGAAGTGTTCGGAGTGAGGAGCTTGCCGCAGAGGACCACTATTTCGTTGATATCCTTCAATGCATCGCCCGCTTCTTCCCTCATGTTTACTCTCATAGCCAACATCTCGGCAAGCGACCTTGTGACTGAATGACGATGGACGTTGAAGTGTTCAAGGGGATAGTCTAGGAGATGGCGAAGGTTTCTGATTGTGGAGTTAACAAGTTCAAGCCCCCTGGAAGTCTTGGAGTGACGAAGGAGGGCGGAAGTATGATAAAGGAGTCTCTGAACGTCATAGGGTTTGAGTGCCGGCGCAAGGGGAGGGGAGGTCTTTTCGGTGAGATGAATAATGGTTTGGTTGAAGTCTTCCCTTTGATCTGACGGGTTGGGGAGATTGGGACTCGCTGCTGACAGTTCGTGGGAAGAAGGAAGACGCTCTGGAGGAAGCTGAGGCAACGATTCGATATCATGCTGGGGAGTGGTGCGGCCATCGATTTGGGTGATAAAATCTGCAAAGTCTAAATTAGAAGGCTATCGGTGTGCGCAGATGTGATTTCTGGACGTACTATCTCGAGGTATCTGGTCCATCACCGACTAGCAAAGGGAGAAAAGCAAGCAAAGTTCCCAGTCAGAATATATGACTGGGGAGAACGGGGCGAGTTATAATACATCGCGTCTTTCAAGCTGATCATTGAGAAAGCCTCTGGTCAGCGCCAGAGCACACACTATCGACGCGTGCATCAAAGGCAAGGGAAAAGCAAGGCAGACACGACAATCCGAGTACGACACATACTGTGGCGTAAGGTCATCCGGTAATGAGCTAAAAACAGAATAAGGGCGCAGGGGACTAGTATCCCACCATGGCACGACATGACCAGATGAACCAAACCGATCTCCTCTAGGTCTTACCCCAATGTGCCTTGGCGTTTCAAGATTTAGGCTAGTTTTCCCACTCCTCTCAGATTATGTCCAGAAATAAGGGCATCTCTTTCCCAACTTTTGTCCCATTGCACTTTCTGCGTTATGCACTTTCGCCGAATCTTCACCAGCTCGAGAAACAACTCAGAGGGACTTGGGGCGAGCTATAATAGCTCCAAGTACGACCTGTTCGGCTCTTGATCAATATCGATTCCAGACATTCGACCGTATACCTGCGGACTGGGGTGACTGGCCCGTTTTGGCCAACATGCAGGTCCTGTTTTCTCCTCACGCTCCCGGTGCTAGAACGTACATCATCAGTTTTCTCCATGTTTTTACTTCTGATGAAAGGTGAGCAAACCAGATCTGTGGGTTCCAGTGAGCGAACAAGGATCCTTCTTTTCCGAACGACATAGCACGATGTGCTCAATCAAAGTCGTTGCTAGCGCGCGCGCAGTTGTAGCAAGAGAATTGGAGGGTTCCCAATGCTTCTTCGGTATATCTGGTACCCAAGAGCTGGAGTACGAGGATTGCACACGGTAAATCCTCCTCTTCCTCGCGCACGGCGGCGCACCGTGTCGCGGTACATGGTCGGTTACATAATCTTGACTGTTGGTCACTTACTGATAGTCGTTGGTTCCCGACGTTAGCCGATGAGGCGGATCGGATCTCCCGTTGTCATGACACGTCAGTACCGCGTCAGTGTTCAGCGCCGTTCAGCGCTCAGCGCTCAGCCACCGCTCAGCGCGCCGCGTCATTCAGTTCTATCAAACTGAGCTCAGCCCCTCGTTACAATACGGTACAGTACCCATGGCAGGCATACTCCGTGGATAAGCTGACTTCCTGAACCATTCACCACTCCAAAAAGCCTTCTTTACATGCAGTCTGACAAGGTCCGAGGATATTTGCTGTTCTGTCTTCAAGTTCCGACGTCGGTATCTTATTATGTATTAGGAGCAATGGAGGCAACTCTATCAGACAGGACACGAATGCACCGAAGACAAAACCCGCAGTCATAGATTGTTGCGGCAAATACTACTCTGGCCTACACGTAGACTTCTTTGATAGTTCTAGTGCTATACGCCGCTGCCACCGCGTGCGCACGGCAAACGACAAATTGCGTCACGGAAAGTACGTACATTCAACTACCAAAATTAAATGCACAAAATACTCAGAACGATGACGTCGTGCACAGTCACCGTATTAATTACCTATGCAAGGACGAATGTAAAGTACTAATGTCATGTGAGATTAGGCAAAGTGGGAGGGCTATTATTCCATGACTATGAGCCTAGCCTGGTGTCCATGCATCCTGCTCCTGCTCTCATCCTTGTATGGTACGCTAGCCTGACTAATACTAATGTATATGGTAAAAGTGGGGTCTCTGGTGTATATCTAGTCTAACTGACGCACCGCGAGCGATCTGGCCTGCTCGTTGCAGACTGGAATCGAACTCGTTCGGCTCGCCCGCGTGTCAGGGTGGGGCAGGGTGTGGAGCACTCAATATCATTTGAAATTTTTTTCAAGTTCTATGCCTACGGTTTCTTCGGACGTTCTTGGGTATAATTCCTACGAGTATGTACATTGACATGCTGCCTGGCATTTGACTCACGATACACTCTCTTTCTCGTTTTCATGGCCACGCGAAAATACTATACTGCTCACTGGTGTAACCGCGCGTCGGTGGGAAACAGGAGGCAAGGAAGGTATGCGTTCAGGTGAAGTCGAGCTTGCCGTGATGGATGGATTGATGGGATCACTCCGCAGCCTGCAGATTGGCGTCACGGACTAGTCCCTTTTTTTTTTCTCAGCTCGAAAGCTGGATTCTCCAGGCGGTTGCGTGGAACAGCCTCGAACCCGGCGGTGTCACATGTGTCCCTTTTTCCGATCAGGGTCGAGGGGATAAGGCCATGACGTTGCGTCGGCGCAGAACGATGTCATATTTATCACAAAGTTCGAAATATGTTTTTACTTTCTCTACTTTGTTGAGTAATTAATTAGAAGATACAATCGTTTGTCTATAATGGTCCGTCTAAACAGTTATCGATCGCTCTACTAGTAGTCAGGGTTCCATTAGGTCAAATCCCAGCACGGTCAGCATACTCACTGATTTTCCCACTTCATGCACCAAAGTGGGCATAGTTCACCCACCGCTCAAGGCCCACGCCTTTCCTCCGCAACTGCCGCACTGCATGTACTAGTGCCCTCGCCGATCTCTCATAGTAGGGCACTCCTTGTGCCTCATCTGAAAACATCGACCTATAAAAGTATTTGGCGAGGTCTCGCCCGTCTTCGTCGGCCATCGCCCACATCGCCCCGATGACGCTTTTGAAGCCAGAATAATGTACTGCAGCAGCAAGGTGTAATACCTCATCGGGAATATTCTCATCCGACAATTCAGCCGTGTGACAACTCGCAAGAAACGCGAATTCAGCGTCCGGAAGTTGAGATCGCACTATGTCAAGTAGGGTGAGATTCTCTCCAACGTGTAGCACCAAAGCAGCGTCGAATGGTCTCCCAGTTGTGAGAACCGCATGGCACGCAAAATGACAAAATGGGTGATGGTAGAGGGCATCAAGCACCGCGGAACGTGTTGCCTGATGCGAAATGAGGTTTTTCGATGGCAGGTTGAGAGCCTGTATCGCTTGGATCTCATGCCATATTCCGGGAAGAGATTGACTGGGTTGCGCAACAAGGAGTAGAGGTGGTAAAGTGGACGTTCGTGAATCGGGCTTGTGAGACGCGATAAGAGCGGAGAGCGACGGGGTATATGATGAAATGTACAGGTCCGAGAAATATCGTGTGATTCCGTCATCCGATGGAATAGGACCCATGGCATGAAGGGGGAGATACCCAAAAACCGATGTTGGACACCACCAAACCCGGGATTGCTCTGGTACTCCCAACTCGTTTAGTCTCTCGATGACTGGCCTGCCGACGAGCTCATAGAGGTCTACGAGAACAAAGGAGAGAGCGCGATCGTATTGTTGCGAGTCGAGTCCTGAATCGTTTCGCATACCCAATATCCTGTCTTTTAATCTGTTCGCCCGATCGAAGAACTTGTAGGATGTGGGAATAAGCGATGGGGGAGAATTTTGGAGGAGGATTATGATATCTGAGCGCCATTTACAATGATTAATCAAGATGACCGGCCCATGTGAGGCGCTAGAGCGAAGGGTATCGAAGGAAAGTGGCCTCAAAAAATTCTCGAAGCCTTGCAGGTTCCGAATCTGTGATATAAGCGCGTCGCGCTCCTTCAAAATCTCCTGTTGTTTTAACATGAGGGGACGTAATTGTTCCATTCCCCCGTAATCTTGGGATTCAATGCGATCCAAACCCAGTTGCACGCTAGCACCCGACGACGAGGATGTGGTAAGCGCCTCGAGTTCCTGGTTGATGGAGGTGAATCTATCGGCTGAAACGGGATGCGATGCGCGAAGTCGATCAGTCGAGGCACGGAGACCACGTAGTTCCGACCAGAGTAGTGTCCTTCCGTGTTCCAGAGCCTCGATAGCCCGTTCGACTTGGCCTACACGGATTTGATACGATGCGAAATCCAGCGGGGTCTTCTCATGGAGCTGACGCTTTTCGACGAGACGGTCGTATTGAATGCTTAAAGTCGGACCGAAGACTAACGAGTCTTGCATCAGAGACATGGCATTTTGATATGCTGGTAGGAGAGTGCTGTTCCGGAAAATCCGAGCGGAATATGCCCATTGGCATGCTAACTCGAATCTAGAGGGCACCGGCGCGTACGAATCGGTGACACCCGATTCGAATCGATCCATTAATTCTTCCAAGTCGCATTTGCGACCAAATAATCGATAGCGAACGGATAAGGATTTGATAAGCCACCGAATCATGACAAAGCGGGTCAGTGGCGTTTCCTCTTGGTCGAGAACTTGACGGTGGAGCGCAATTGACTCGTCGAGGTACTCAATTCTATCAGATCGTTCGTAGGCCTGAAAGAGGAGGTTGGCGAATGAGGAAAGATGGTAGAATCGGGAATGGTCGCTTGGGTGTGTAGAATCGAGTAACATCCGCTGACATTTGATAGCGTCTTCAATGTCTCTGATGTCATTCGTTAGAGAAATCTTCGCGTTGGACCAGTGCAAAAGGTCTTGAAGGAGTTGCCTTCGTCGGTCAGTCCCCTGGGGGGCCGTGGAGTGAAGTTGTCGGAGATGTCTTATCTTCTCCTCTACAACCGACAATGGCGGAACGGGCTGTACGGCTTCAGATTCGTCGTCTCCGTTCTCAGTTGGTCCTGGCTGTACGGACGATGACAGGTGGGCAGCAGATTCCGTATGCACTTCCTGTGGGCCTGGCATAGACACTGGATATTCGGACTGTTGGTCTATGTGGTGCTCCAAAAGCTCAGTGACTAGAGGATGGAGGGGGTTCCCAAAAAGCGAGGCATGGTCCAGGAAAGAACGGCAGCGCGATATTGCCTCCTCAACGTCTTCGAGGTTCGAATACACAACTGATCGGGAGAGTGTAAGTGCCATAGCCAGTGATGATGCTTCGATATGATGTGGGCCTGAGCGATTCCCAGGCGATGACTCGGATTCCGTTATTTTGTGCAGGACCTTTATTGCCTCCTCAAAGTCATCAATGACATGTAATGTAAGGAACCGAATGGCAAGGACGTTGGCAAGACTAAGTGAAATCTTGCATAAACCCGAAGGATAAACCTTCAAGACATCTCTTAGGCATCCAATTGCTTGATCTAGGGACGGCATCTGCCTGTTACAGCAAAAGATATCCAGCGTAGCTCGAGTGAGAGCTTCCTGTGCAGCGATCACATAAGGCAGCGCAGCGCCAGACGTGAGAAACCCGCGGCATAGGCCCATAATTTCGTTCATATCATCCAACGCACAGCTCTTATCCCCCTTCACCCTCGCGGCCAACATCTCGATAAGTGACGTGGTCACTGAATGGCGAGGGACATTGAAGTCCTCGAGGGGCTGTTTGAGGAGATGACGAAGGTGCTTGATTGTGGACTCGACATCGTCTAGCTGGCCGAACTCCTTAGAGCGATGAAGGAGGGCCGACGTATGATCGATGCGTGTTTGCATGACGTGTGGATCTGATCCAGAGCGTGGGGGTGAGGATTCCTCAGTGAGATGGCAATGGCAGATAGTCCGGTCGATATCTTCTTTTCGACCTAAGGCGTCGTAGCCTTGGGAATGCATTGTTGGCAGATCGCGAAGAAGATGAGGACGCTCGGGATGAGATCGAGGCGGGGATGAGGAAGTGTGCTGGAGAGAAGGGGTGTCGCCATGGATTTGGACGATTGAGGCTAATAACCTTTGATCAAAGAGATGGGAGTTTTGAGAATGTATGACTCACTTCGCGAGGGGTACATTTTCTGCGACTTGGGGGGGGGGGGGGTGGGGGGTAGGGATGTAGGACGGCTCCTCATGTATCAAATCAAAAACATCCTGTGTCGTACTCCTGGCACTCATAGGGTTCTGTCTCGATAAGTCCACTCCATTACGAAGTACTGGCGGGACTTTTATGTAATTCCGCAAATAAATGTGGGACATAGCGCAAGGATGAGGGCAGGAAAAAGCATGAGAACAGTGAGTAAGGCACCATGAGCACGCCGCAAAGTCGCACACAATAAGACCAGGCCAAGCGAGTGGCAGAGGGGCCCACACGTGGATTCAAGAATGCATGCCAGTGGTACTTTGGGTCCGTGATGCATGAAGTCCACACTCGACGTTGATAGGAAAGCCATCAAAGACGAAAGCATCAACTAGAGGAAGGTGATGCACGGCGGATACAAATACAATACATAGGATGGATACTATTACCTCCAACTCGGATTGCCGATGTGTGCCAATGACTCACCCCTTACACGTGGTGCAGTGTCAGGTCGGCATTGTCACTACAGTCAATCTACCGCCACCTTACAGTAGTAGTAGGTGGATTCTTCGGTAGTGTCGAACACATTATAGTATGTTGTACTGAGGTGCCTAACGACGTAACGACAGTACGGCGAGTCCCTCTGAGTCTATTTTACTGTCTGTGGTAGTAAGCCCAACGGGGTCTCTGGATTTCTACAGTCTAATTTGTCGACCGACTAAGGGACGTGCTTCATGAAACGACCAAGTATAATTGGGGCCCGCCTGAAGTCTCGGGGTCTAACGCTTTCCATGGCGATAGCCCGGCGATTGTGAGAAGGTAGTTGGCAAACATCGGTCAGAATCTTAGGTGCGGCTAGTATAACAATGCGTGGACTCACGTTGATGCGAACATGCGTGGTTCCCACTCCCCCAAATTGTGTCTGGTTATCCCAGTCATAAAGATCAAAGGCGCATGCTTGATGGATGTCGAGTAACCGGAGCCAACACACCATTCCAGTCTACGAAGAAAACGTTAAGGTGATGCGTAACCTCTTCGATGTGTTGGCGAATGTCAATTTCATCAATTGGGATCAATCGTCGCTGGGGACACAACAGGAGCTCGAATTGTCCTGATGCAGGCAGAAGTCCAGGAATAGCGGCGATTGTTGGGTTGGCAGGTAGGTTGGGTCCCTCCCTGTCGGAGGGATTAAATTTGATGGAATTTCGGGAGACCTGCCCCCCCCCCCCTCCACAGACTGTCTTACAAAGTGTTGGACGGCAAGGTAATCAGGTTTGTCGCCGCGGCTGACAATCCCTTCTCACCGGCAAAGGGTCCCATGCGTGACGTGGCGTTCCGACTTGATCGTAAATCCGAGTGTGGGAAAGACGAGATGGGGATATACCCAGAGCTGTAACAACAGCGGCATCAAAGGAGTGAGTGGATGCTACGCGGGTGGATGTCGACGTGTATGCGATCCAGAGGGAAGAAGGACAACTTGAAGCAGCTGCTGGTGAACCGTTTTCCTTTCCCACACCACCCTCAAACCCCGTTTCAGGTTTCAAAAAAATTTAGTCACGGGATTTTTGCGGCCTGTACTATCCGTGGGGTTCGGCAGCTTTGGCCCAAAGGGTGGCATAAGGTCCCGCTACAGTGTACAAGAAGGGAATACAGTACTGGAGGACAGTAAGTTATGTCTTTGAAAACGCTTTATTCCCAATACGGTAGGGGAGATCGGCGCTCGTACAACACGCCAGTGGCTGAGGTTGAGGGTTTGTGAGGCTCATCTGCATCTCTTGACAAGTTGAAACGATGTTTTGAACCCGAGCGCTAGGGACTCGGAAAAGAGGGTGCCTCCGTGAATTAGGAAGCTCACTCGAAAGGGGTTCGAGAAACGCCTTGATAATAAATTCGGGCGCCAATATGAGAAGATACTTATTCAGCTAGCAGGGAATAGAAAGGAAAAAATAAGAAAAAATAGGGTTGGGACGCCGAGAAGATCTCGAGGCCGAGTGAGGTGCTCACGAAGGAGTGTCGTTGTGGGATTTAAGGCCTTAAGGCCTAAGGGAGCATGCACCCCACTGTATGGGTGGATGGAATTGGTCACGTGTACGTGCACGAGAACTATGAAGTCCGGGTCACGGGCAGTGGTTCACTCACTAGTCCACTCACTATACCTCTCGTTCAGGAATACTTTATTTTCATTACTTTCTCTCTCGCGTGTCTACTGACAACCGGGAGAGGACGGAGACGTGATTGGTGTGCTTTTGCGACTGTCTCATTTCTCTATTTTCGCTGAACAAAGTTCGTTTAGCTTGTAGGTGGACCACACCGTCTCTGAACTATTCTTTCTGCGGCATCAATCAACCCGCCAGGGACGTATGTTCCAGGTTCTCTGTTATGTTGTACCTACACCTACTACCCAAGACATGATTGTGCTTAATTCCATGACTGAATCAGCAACCTTGGGCGAGATTGTGATCCAGACGTTGCCTGCAGGCAATGTGGCGGTGGACCGAAGGAACGGGCAAGGGCACCGGCTCACCAGCACCTACGATCGTATGTATTTAGCCCTGCAAAAGCCTCGCCAACTAGCCCGTCGACGTGCATTTGGCACAACGGCGCTAATGTCAGGCGAATACGTTCTCGTGGGCTATGGGTTATCGTAGGTACCGCACTCTTCGTGGATAGTGCGAGTGTGTTGGAGTACAGTCATGAGGTCTCGAGCTGGAGGTAACGTTAAAGTGTGGGACAGATGTGGGCAGGAGTATAAAGGGAGTGGAATACTGATCACAGCGAGGACGGGTTGGAGGTCAATGACAGTACCGGTACAGCTTTTTTTTTTTTTGGGGGGGGGGCTGATGGCGTTGAAAGGGAAGTTCCTGCGGCTTGAGGGAAATCGACTACTGTCCGTCGAAGTGGTTGTTGTACTCGCTAGCACTATTGAAGGGTGGAATCAGTACGAGACGGGGAGGGGAGATGGCGAAAAATCTACCATAATGTATGAGTATCCCTCAAAAGACAAAAAAAAAAAAGGCGCACCTCATGCCCATATAGCTGGTCGATCAGTAGACAACTTGTCCTAGACCTGAAGCAAGACTACATTATCAGGACAACTAGGTTGCAAAAAAAAAAAGGGGTGACGAGGACGTGGGTTAATGGGGGATATGCGGGCGGCGCGGGCATATGGCACAAGGCGGGTACCTGCGGATGTGGATGCGAAGGGGGGAATGAATACTCGGCGTCATGAACTTCTATGACCACTGTAGCACCACGCAGTCACCAGGCGAGGATGACGGGCACGGGGCGAAGAAATGAATTTGGCGTTGTTCATTGGAACCGGTAAATTAAAAACATGTCGGTTGACTTCGTTCCTTCGGCGCTCCCACTCTGCTGTGTTGCGATATTCCTGGGGGAAGGGGAGGGTGTTGGTTCGAATTTTCTTCCCCATGGAGGGCCATTCTTTTTCAGGAAAGTCCAGTACGTGTATGTCACGACGTTTGGAAGGCCAGTCAGTTTGACGTCGGAGGGAAGGCTGAGAATAGGTCCGTGGCACGGTGGCACACGGCACACAGTGGCCGGCGGAGTTTGAGCATTCTGGCCAGCGCGCTTCGATTCCCATTCTCCCATCAGTCATCAGTCAACGTTTGGAAAAGACCAATGTCTCTAATTTTGCTTTTGCGCTGGTGGTATCTCATTCACAAAACTTCACTTCTTTCTTGTGAGCTTCGAGAAATGAATGTGGTGCTTTAGTCCATGATGTGAACGACGCACAAGTCCACCCTCAACGTTCAACGTTCAACCCTGATACCTGATGATGCCTGACAGGTGCCTTGTGTTGATACGCCTTATTGTCTGCAGGCTCCTGACCCGTGGGCCTCGCTTTGCGTGTGCAGGTTTCGCACGTGTTTTTTCTCTGCCCATCACACAATCAGCTTTCGGAGACCTTCGTCTCCTCGGGATGACTAAAGTTACTATAGGGTCTATGCGATACCAGCATCGGCAAGGTGAGTAATGAGTGTGGAGATGATTCTGGGGACTTGGATTCTCGATCATCAACAAACCATATTTCTCTATCCTATATGCTGTTTGACTTGCGATTTGCATGCCGGATCGGTAAGAACCGCTCATTTAGCCAAACCTGTCTTCCTGGATGCTCCCTATCTTTCAGATTGTTTTTTTTCTGGTCTCACAGACTCGTCTAGTTGACGTTGATCCAATGTTGGCCGGTGACTCGTTCCCTAATTGATTATGGGTTCCAAACCCGGACCTGGGTTCAATGTTCTATTGTTAGTGCGGCGTAGGCTCTTGGTCTCCGATACCCTGAGATGCGGTGGCCTCGGGCTGTGTTCGAGTCCATAGCTTTGAGGGGCTCGCTATTACCATCAGGCTGAAGAGGAAATGGGGTTTGAGCTACATTGTGGCGATGTCCACGAGGGCGTCACAAAACTGGGACTTACGCTGAATCCGGATATTCAAAGGCGACGTACTGTATTTCATTCGGAACGATGTCGACCACCTCCGAAAGCGTGTTGGCGTACCGGGTAACAGCTGCTCTTCGTAGGCCATGTTTCTCAGTTCATGCGTTGCGACGTCGCCAACTTTATCACCCCAACATAACATGTGAACATGAAATAAAGGCAAAATGTAGTTAAGGACTCTGAGGAAGTACATAACCCATCTTTTTCGACAAAGACGTCGAATTGGAAGGACAAAAAAGTGCGAGAATCCCGTGAACCGTGAACACGAGAGTGAAAGGATGTGGTGGGTTTGTCATGATAATCACGTGATCCATTGTGTTCGATGCGCGCACGCGATGCACCTCTACTGCAGCACACCATACGGCAACTAGCGTTCAAATTTCAAGTTTCAACACATAGTGGCCTAGGTTTGAATCGACGTTACATGCCTTCCTTTTGAATTTGCTCTTCTCTTTCCTCATTATGGATGAATCCCGCGAAGATATGACACGCATACACGTCGACTCTCTTCGAGATTGGCACAGGATGAAAGTTAGCTTTGGCAAGGCCATTCTCGATCAGTTCGACCAACGTATCCGCCAGAGTGGGCTGGAATCTGAGAGGGACACTCTCCTGCCATACGCTCAACAGGTGCGGATCGTTTTTTCAATGTACGTCTGCAATTTTCTCACCAGCTACCATGGGTAGTTTATTGACGCGACTTTTGAAAAGGCAAAAACCAACCTACGAATAAATGGAAAAAAATTTGAGGATTTGAAGGATGAGGACGACGGTGAGTTGCCACCGGGATCCGCGCATGTCTTATGATCGATTTTGAATTCAGATAGGGAAACTGAGCCTTTCGATGAGGCTCTCGACCGTGAGACGTGGTCCCTTTACAACCAACGTTTGCAGTGGGACCTCGAGTTGGCAACCAAACGTCGAAAACGACCTCAAGAAGTCGTAGATGTTCTGGAGAAACTCTTCCAAGTTCAAGATGCTGCCCTTGAAGAACTTGACCCACCGATCGAGGCAGACGAAGATCGTCCTGACGACACGGTGCCTAACGGTCAGACGATTGTTCAATTCGCTAGCCGGTCGCTGACGCTTGGATACAGAAGTTGCACTTGCGGAGACGAACAACACGTTCTCGAGGGTGGCTGCTTTATCGGGGGGCCTACAGCAGGTACGCCTTTCTTCGTATATCATTCCCGGCGGGTTCTGACCCTTCCACACCTATCGTAGACCGTGAAGATCCAGCACGAGCGACTAAGACGACTTCAAGAAGTCGAAGAGGAAGTCGATGCCATCAAATCATAGGCTACTCTCACCGTCTGTCTGCAACCCTTCACGTATTTTCGAGGCTCTAAGGAGGAGAAAACCTGCATCTCAATATCTCCGCCGCCACCACCGAAACCGAATCCCCCGAGCGTCTACGACTACGATCCCTCAAGCCCGCCGGCCGCTTCACTGGCTCTTTTCTATGAAGTGAAGCTTTCCGGCGATTTTGAATACCCACGTAGCTTGAAACGGATACATCACTGTACTATAGTATGATTGATATGGGTGCTTGAAGCAATACTGTACCATGACGGCACAAACTGACGCCGAGTTATGCTAAGTTACGATGGCCAGTGACCCTCTTATCTAATGTGTGACCTGAGATTCTTTCAAAAACAACAAAAATATTTCCCTTCCTTACGAAAATGATCCAAGGGGTGTGATAAGGGGTGTAAGAACGCAAACCTCAGGCCTCATGTTGAATCCCTCATATGATGGGCGCTTGAGGTTCATACAACCGCGTTGTCGCGTCCTCAACGACGTGGGTCATAGTCCGATCCTCGAGGACCCTCCAACTCCTGTATCACTATCTGCCATGTCACGAGCTGCTCATGACGTCATCAATTTGGGGGTTATGGGTGAGGAGGGGATCTGCAGAGGTACAGTACATGGGCTACCATCACATACAAGTTGAACTCGTCTCATTCTCCCCGCTTTTATCACATAGATTAATCCATCTTGTGTATTTTTGTGTGGTGAGGATGCAAATTGATGGCATACCGCCGCTTGTTCTCACGAGGCAAAAATCTTGTCTCTGGCAACGTGAACATCCAAAACTGGGATAACTGGCAGAGTGATGTGAAAGCGGGCTGAGGATACGGATCCTGGCGGGTGAGATGTGAACCGGTTGGATAGCTTGTTGCAAGAAAACACACGTACAGGATGAAAAGTGGACTAGTCCCCCATCAGTCTTCATCCTTGATATCGTGCGTCTTCTTCAGTTGCGCCAATTCCTCTTCTCTTCGTGCCAACTCCGCCTTGGCCGCCGCCGCATCTTGCTTCGCAGGCATATGGTACAATACCACGATATATCGCTCTTGCAAATGAAACCCGTTTAGGTGTTCCAAGGCATTTTTTGCCTGTAACAAAACCGGATCAGTCGTTCAGAATAGAGCAGGAGAGAGGGGGGGAAGGAGGTAAAAAGGGGGCGTACATCCATGACGTCGTCGAAGACGACGAACGCTGTCCCCTTTGTCTTTGGCTCATTGCCTATTCGTATCTGTCTGATACTCCCGTAGCGGCCGAAGAGGTCGTATAAGTCCTCGCCCGTGATTTGGTAGTTCAAATTTTTGACGAAGAGTATACGGTTGGCGCCGGGAGGGAGCTTGGCCTACAAAACAAACACATGAGCGTGAGCAAGTAAATCGCTCACGTCAATAAGGAGAGAAGTTGTACGTACAGTTGGTCTTTGCATCGATGTTTCCTATGACTCTGAGTCGAAGTGGCAAAAATGAAGGACAGACGTGGATGGGTCGGGAGCGGTTCAGGACTGTTCTTAGGGTTATGGTTATGGTTAAACCAGGCTGAGACCACAAATCAGGTACAGTAGTAAACGCCTTTGCCTTGCCATGGTCCACTGGGCAGCCGTACCGCGACCGTATAGATCGGGGTCAATCCCCACTCCCTAACTGATCATGGTTCCAACCCGGCCCAGGGGTAGGCGCCGTAGGCTCTTCATCTCAGATTGAGAGGTGGCAACCGTGTTCGAATCGGAATCCATAGCTTTGGGGGACTCGCTGTCACCATCGCCTCGACCGATTCGCCCCTCAAGCTCCCTCTCGTCCCACCTCAGATGCCACACGGTTCGCCCATCTTCGCCGGCCGACGGCACAACTGCGTGCCGCTTCGACCGCCGTCATTCCAACCGTCACACACGACGTACACGACACCTCGCCAGTCGGGCCCTCGCAAGGCGGGCCCTCGCAAGGGGCCCCATTTTGCCGGACTTGAGTTTTACTGTGTATAGAATCATTCAGTACGTTCCTTACCCCTCTTTTGCTTAGAACTCCTGCTCTGCCTCTTTTTCACCTTCCTTTTCTACTTACACGGGACGTCACCGCTCCCTCTACTCGCAGCAGTGTACTTGTATATAACCACCCTCACTGGCTTCGTCCAGGGGAGTGATCAATCCAGAGCCCTATCGATGCAATAGACTCTTTCCCCTTCCCGTTCGCGTGCCGTCGCCATCTCAAGCTCTCCTTAGGCCCCGTTACGATTCCCTTCGCGTGCTCCCGGCCTCTCGGGCGCGTGGCCACTCCCATTCTCTCCACTCCCACTCCTCTCCCTCACGCCTTTGCTTTCCCTTCGGGATTGCGCAGCCGCCTCGGATCTTAAGAACTACCCTTCGAACTCACATGGCGTGGAGTTACCTCCCGCACTACAGTACTTCTCGGAACTCTTCAACAAGCCCGATGGGGTTCAGGTCCCGCCGAGTGTCCCATTGCAAATAATTATAACCATATTTGCACATTGTTTCCCGCGGGTTCCGGACGAGTACTACAGATCTACTAGTAGTAGTCACTCTACGATACCTCACCCCAGTGGCGACTATCCACCATTAAATCGGTACCCCTCCGGTCCAGCGGAGGTTTTTGCCACACACGATTTCGTGCTTGCATTGTGCGGGCCCCAACCTCTAACTCTATCCCTTCCTTCCTACGGCACTTGCTTCCCCTAGTGATTTTGTAAGATCTTGAAGAATGGCGGTCCCATCATGTGAGTATCAGATCTGGTCTTCGATTTTCCAAATGTGTTCATGTTCCGCAAGTTGATCCTAATTCGTCCCAGTTTCATTGCTCGAAATCGATAACTACATTTTGCAAGCCCAAAATGAACTCTCACCATTACCCCGAGCTGACCCTTCGCGCTCTACATACCTCACAACTTTGGCCGTGGCACGATTTGCGCGCCATGAGCTGACAGATGAGAACGAGGACCTGGAGAGGTCGATCGCCCACTCCGCGGAAGCCATACTCCTACCATTTCATTCCCTGGCCCGACACAAGCCGGACATCATCACAATCTTCTTCTTCCTTGCGAACTCCCTTCTCCGTCGCTCACAGAAGCTCCAGCGGCCTGGCGATAGCATGCACTGTGTCAGATATTTTCGTTACCTCAGAGATCAGCCGCTTGAACCCACCTGCATCGCAAGAGGTCACGTTACAACAGCCTTCACGTTCGCCTTGGTCAATCAGGTACAAATAGGGTCCATCGATCCAACGCGAAATATCGAAGAGATGGCAATCCTCTGCCGCGAGCTTCTTAGGCTGGATGACTCAGATGGACTCCTATTCAGCGCCGTTGAAACGTTAGTCGGGGCCATTGCGGACGAACCTTTCTCAGAGGACCAACCACTGCCGGACCAAGCCATTGAATGCCTTCGTGAAGCGAACATCCGCTTTCCTGATTCGGAAAGTGTTTGCCTTAGTCTTCTCTCCTCACTCTACCAGCGCTTCATGGTAACTCACTCACATGCCGACTACGAGGACGCAATGTCAATCGTGGACGGATCCTTCACTGATCCAATCTCTGCCAAGGCTGCCTCTGGTATAGCTGTATCGCTTGCACGGACCAGATTCTACCTTTTTGGGAACCCAGAGTATTTAGAGGAGGCAATTTTCCGAATTCGTATCCATCTTAGGACGGTGTCCACTGAAGATCCAGAGCGTCAAAAAATGACTCGCACCCTGGAACAACTCGAAAAGGCCCGTCTTGATGAGTTTTTTGTCGCAAGTAATTCGCAAGCAGCGGATGCCGGTAACACAGAGGTTAACAATCACTCATTATACCCGCATCTAGTTTCCCCCCTTCCAACGACTAGATCGAACATTGGCGAACTTACCCCGATGACGCGGGATGTGGAAGATCCCCATGGTATTAAAACCCTACTCCGCCTTTCTGTCCAAGCAACCGATCAAGCAGGGATCGAAGAAGCCATGGAATTCTGTCGGCACAACCTTGAATTGTCTCAATCAAGTGATTTGCTCACTTCGATTCATAATTCATACTTGGCCAAATTCCTCATCGATGGTTTCCGCTGCACAGGCGACATGGCTCATCTCAACGAATCAATCCCCTTGCTCCGTGACGTTCTCAAAAGCCCAGTTATACCATTGGCCCGCCTTGATATCATCCAGCTACTTATTTTTGCTTTACTCTCCCGATTCATGCGGTTCTGTGGAACGGTTGACTTTGAAGAAATTATACAGCTATATCCCATAGCCGCTGCCACCACATGTGCTAAAATACCCGACCGATTTCGCATTTCGTGTCAATGGGTGAAGTTCGCGCGGTATCATAGGCATCCGTCCACCTCTACCGCATATGAGAGTGCTATCTCATTAATGAAAGACTCTTTGGCGTTTAGCCCTACCCTCGAAATACAGCACTATCGTCTTGTCTCAGGGCGCGTTGATTACGAGACGCTTCCATTGGACCACGCATCACATCAAATCGATATAGGTCAACTTGAGCGAGCCGTCGAGACTCTGGAACGAGGGAGAGGCCTGCTCTGGTCTGAGATGCGTGGCCTCCGTATGTCAATTGACCAACTCCGTCTCGTAAACTTACCCTTGGCCGAGAGATTCGCAGCTATTAACAACGACCTTGAGGCTTTGACGACGACGAGCTCAGCCGGTGTCTGGCCAAATGAAGGCCAAGCCGGCAGTGACGAGCTGATGGACCCGTTCGGCCAGTTGGTGATCAAACAACGAGCACTTGTTGTGGAGCGCGACAGGCTCATCTCCCAAATTCAGTCCCTGCCAGGCTTCGAGGCTTTCCTGATGACACCTTCTTTCTACGCCCTCCGTTCTGCCGCCGAGCGTGGGCCGGTCGTCATCATCAACCATACGGAATGGCGTTCAGATATCATCATCCTCCTCCATGATTCGCCTCCTTCCCTCATTCCTACGCCTGACAATTTCTATGAGCGTGCAAATCAGTTGAAGGACCAGTTGTTGAGCGCACGAAATCATGGCCTCGAATCGGGCGCATATGATGACGCCCTGAGTTCTGTACTCGAAACCCTTTATGACCTCGTTGGTCGCCACGTGATCCAGAGACTCCACGACTTGAATATACCAGAACAGTCCCGCATATGGTTCTGCCCCACTTCCGTCTTTTGTTCCCTTCCTCTCCACGCCATGGGTCCAATCAGGTCAGACTCTGAAGGTCGCGTCAAGTTCTATTTCTCGGACTTGTACATCCCTTCCTACACCCCAACACTTAGCGCACTCATAGAATCCCGTAAACCCAGGGCGCAGCCACTCGGCCGGCCTTCGATGCTTCTTGTGATACAGCCCGATGCCAAGATGCCAAAGGCATTGCAGGAGATGCGCGTCGTCCAGTCTGTTGGCCTGTCGACAGCAACTCTTCTCCGGGAAACGGCAACGCCGAGCGCTGTGCTGGAACACCTCAGACATTACCCGTTTGTCCACGTATCATGCCATGGCACTCTCAAGACGGGAAAACCGTTCGACGCCTTTTTCAAGCTCTATGAGGGCGCACGTCTCACGCTACTCGATATCGTGCGATCGAGGCTTCCCACTGCTGAATTCGCGTTCCTTTCTGCTTGTCACACGGCCGAGCTCACAACAGAGAGCATCGCAGATGAGGGACTGCATCTCGCGGGTGCGGTCCAGTACTGCGGGTTCCGGAGCGTCGTCGGGACGATGTGGGAAATGGCGGACGTTGACGGACCAGACCTTGCTGGTAACTTTTACAGGTCGGTGTTCTCGAATAATAGTAGGTGGAATGGGATGCCGTATTATGAGAGAACAGCGGAAGCTCTGAGGGATGCTGTGAAGGTGCTGAGAAGAAAGAGAAACATGACATTGGAGCGATGGGTGAATTTCGTTCATTACGGTGCATGACTTGGATTTGAAGGGGTCTGTTGGTCCTCTCTGTATGTTTTTGAGCAATGTTATCAGTAACTTGTAACGGTGATATTTCGCAGGTCCTATGTACCGTAAGGTATGGACTCACTGCAGCCTCAGGCTCAGAACAGTGCACTTCCGACCACGTGACGCCTGTGTACCTGACAACTCGACGTGGCATCATTACTCTCACCACCACCGCCTCGTCTCGTCCTTCATCACCATTAGACGGAAGAGGAAATGGGGTTTGAGCTATTTTATGGTGACGTCTACCAGTGCATCACAAAGCCCGGGCTTACTGGGAAGTGGGAACCCGGATATTCAAGGGCGAGCTGTTTCATTCGGAACGATGCCTACTACCTCCGAAAGCCTGTTGGCGTGCTGGGTAACAGCTCTTCTCCGTAAGTCATGTTTCCCAGTTCATGCGTTGCGATTTCGCCAACTTTATCATCCCGACATAACATGTGAACACATATTTCCACATATCGAACAGCTCCATCATCATAAAGCATATAGTTTTACATCTCCTGATATCTCCATCGGTCTCGACATCCATCATTCACAAAGTCTGGTTATCTTGATGCCAATACGTCTTGCACTGGCGGACAGACAGAGCGCTCGTCATCAGGTCCTTTCACACAATCATTGAATCACACATGGCGCGCACCTTCAATCTGCTTGACGGGTCCTACAAACCACTTGCGGGCGCTGATGACCCAGAAGCCGAGGGCGTTAACGAAGACGACACCGAAAGCGACTGGGGTGTAGTTGAGAGTCTTGGAATTGACGGGATTGAGCTCCGGAAGGCAAAGAACGATCAACATGAAGGAGATCCAGAGCGTGGAGACGACCGCGGTTGGGTACGAGAGCTTGCCAAGGTAGAAGGGACCTCGCACAAATCGGTCCGGGTAGATGACGCGCAGGGCGATGGGCACTCCTAGTGTTCACGAGAAAGGCGGGGTAAGTGGGACTAGGAAGGAGGGCTTTTTGGGAATCCGCACCGAAGGAAAAGTAGAGCCCGATCGCGGCGACGGACGAAACCGCATTGAACGCGACCATACTTCCGAGGTCAGGGAGGGCGAATATGAAACTCAACGTGCACAGGAGCCACACTGGTGTGGAGCCAAAAGGGAAATTTTGAGGTCTTCGTCAGCACTTGCAATACCCTTTCGTTCTGAAGAGCATGACGAGAAGGGACGAACCGCAACGATTGGGGGAGTGTCACCGACTGTCGACTTTGCTTATAAACTCGGACCCCGGGAACGCGCCGTCTCGGCAAAACGCGTACATCAGGCGCGAGTTGGATGTTATAGAAAACGTCCTGCAAAGAAGGCCTAGCACCGCATAGATTGGGAGATTGGCGACCTGGCCTTACCCGCAGAAGAACATCCCTATTATCACTAACACCTGCCAAATCCCGCCGTCATCTCCTTGGACATAAAATTGACCTTTCAGGGGACGCCACTCACCATCAGGGCGATCGCGCCGTCCTCTCCGACCGTGTCCAAGAATATCTGCATGGCCGGCAGACCCGTCGGCGACGCAATGGTCTTTGTGTAATCCTGAATCGAGAAGAGCAAACCCAGTGTGAGGAACCAGCCGAGGATCGCGGAGGCACCAATAGATAGGACGATGCCAATCGGTCCAGCCACGGCCGCGTTTCGAGTCTCTTCCGTCATATAGGCACCCGCGTCGAAACCTGAAAGTCGATCAGTCAGGAAATGGATATCCATCCGAGCGACGCGACGCGTGCTCCGACCTGTCAGCCCGTACTGAGCAAAGAGACTACCGATTACCCCGACGTAGGCAGTGCTCGCTCGTTGCGACCATCCGACACCTTCGAGGCCAGTGTCGTCGACGAACGTCCGGAAGACGAATTTGCTACTCTGGTGCGTCGGGGCCTTTGCAAGGACGGCAATAACGAGAGAAGTCGTCGCAAGGAAGTGCCACCACACAGAGACGTCGCTCAAGCGCTTGAGAACGCGCAAGCCAAATGTGTTAATAGTACCTGCATCGAGGTTGGTCAGGGATCAGGGAATACCCACACTGTATCATACCTTGAAGGAAGAGGACTGCGGCATAGATCCCGATGGTTTTGTGTGAATTCGGACGATAGTTCGTACGAAGGGTAGCTGCTATAGAGATAAAGTTGGCACATGCGAAGCTGGATGAGGGCATGAAACAGGAATCAGCCAAAGATTTACGTATGACTGATGACGGAATGATGAACCTGAGCGCCGTTGTCGCTGCGACATGCCCCACAAGGCTGACCCAGCCGGTAATCCAAGCTGCGAAGGGAGCACCCCCAGGCTTGGAAAGCATGGCCGCCCAGAAATACCCACCACCACTGGTCGGATATGCGCTGCAAATCTCTGGAGCTTGGAATCACAAACACGATACATTTCAGGATACACGGAGGACATACCTGCGGTACTCAAGCCGACTAACAACGTGAAGAAGGCTTTTTTGATGCATAGTGATTGAGTGACCCTGAAGAGCTAAGAAAACGACCCTACCGACGATGATCCAGCCCCACACCATGACAGCTGGTCCGCCACTGATCTGTGATCTATCAGAGAAGAGGTCTACAACCTATTCTCCAGTGGATGCTTACCATGCCCAAGGTAAACAAGAAGGCGACACCCCCAGTGACACCGATGACAGAGAACGAGATACCAAAGTTCTGTCGGGCGGGTTCTCTTGACACGTGTACAAGTTTGGTAATTCCGGTGACAACCTCACCTGAAACCAGGTCAGATCGCGCCTGGTGGTGGGCGGGACTCATGAATTTCGAGTCACTTGGACGCATAAGTTAGCCTGAACGTACTTGAGCTCCTGCTTATACCCCATCCTCACCAGTTCTGCCTCATCGCCTGCCAAAACACCTCCGTCCTCCATCTTCGGGCTATCCTTCGTCATGGAACCGGAGTCTGGCATAGTACTGCTGACGTCGTGTACGTTGCAACTTGGGGGAATGGGCGCTTATTATGACAGGATGGTCTGAAAGAGAAGGAATGCCAGTTGCGCTCGCCAAGGCCGCGTACTTATAAGACATTGAGGGTCCAATTCCGATAAGGAAAAGAAAGTGCAGAGTACAGAAGTCATGGAAGACTTCGCGCAATGATGTGGGTAAGTAAACCGGTGCCACACCTGTGGGACTGATGTCCTCGATAGCGCTGCGAAGCCACGGGAGATCCCGCATTGTCCCCACCTTGTTCACGATTGCCACCACCTCGACCGATACAGTACCAGCGCATAGATACCACGACATTGTCCTTGACGTAAATGCGTATGGAGATCGGGAGCCTCGCGATTAACCGGAATGGGCCAGACGAGGTGAAAACAAGGTGAGCACGAGAGGGTTCCAGCAAGATATGAGTTCAGCACAGTGGTCGCACGGCTGAGGTGATCCGTGGTCGAAGATGCTCGAAATCAAGCTCGTTAGAGCTATATGAAGGGAACATCACGGTTTTCATACAGAACAATGTCTTTCATCGAGGGACCGAGGCGTTCAACATCAAATAAAGGCAAATGTAGTTAAGGACTCTGGAGCGCATGACCCGTTGGAACTTGAAGGGGGAAAAGGTGCGGGAGTCCCCGTGGACCGTTCCCCGGGGCGCATCCCGCTTATGAAACCAGAACTATGCGGCAACTGCCGGAACACCAAAACAATGTCCCGACGACAGGATCGACGCCGAGACACAAGACCGACATAGCCCGAAAGAATTACATTTAGCGAGGAAAGTAAAACCATCTGCTAAGAGGGAAAAAATCGTAGGCGTTCGTTGCGTCACGAGTCATCGAATCAGCCAAACGGTACTGTGCGCGGGCCTTCCCTCCGAGTCCCCTGCATTTCGGCACACGCAGTTCATTCATACGAACGCGTTGCCTCCAAACCGGGAATTGTAAAATGTGATCCGATTGAATTGTCAAACCTGACTTGACCATGGCAGGAAAAGCGGATTTCGGACATGCGCCGTCCGAGTTCAGGGTTGTTTAGCCTGTGGTTGGCCACCTTGAGAACGTGGATCCGTTGCAGTCATAAAGGTTTGAGGTGGACATCAACGATGAGGTGGGGAAGGAGGACGGGTATGGGCATGTGTACAAAGGGAGCGGATACTGGTCACAATGAGGGCGGTATGGAGGTCGATGGCAGTACGAGCGCTATCGGGGGCGGCGCGGCAGAGGATGCTGAGTGTTGTGACGGTCGAGGCGGGGAGGCGGGGAGGCGTGGGAGGTGATCGCGATGCATACCCTATCATGACGTATGAGCTTTCTTGCCATCACCCAGATGATACAAAGCGCACCACATGTACCCTGTCATATAGCAAGGAGGTCACTCGGAAGGGTTGTACCCTTGGCGCAGCTCGGGCCCAAAGCCGCTGGTCTTTTTGGATAGCGCCATGCGCAGGGCGGCAAAGCGCAGTCAGAGGCTGGTCATGATGGCGACAACTCGTCCCGGAACTGGAGCAGGACCATAATCGCAAGGACGTTGCGAACGACGAGGCAGAGGGTGACGCGGGCGGGGCTGAGAGAAGTTGAAAGTGGGCATGTGTATGGCAAAGGTGCGTACATACCTACAAGTCAGTGGCCCCGAGTACGGGGCCATAAACTTTGATGACCATTGCAGCAGCAGGTACGGTTGGTTTCTTAGTTGTTGCGCAAGCCAGCGGTACAGGGTGCGGGAGATGATGGATAGTGAGGCCAGCGGCCGTACAGGTGACGGCCTTGCCATGACGTATGGGCCAAGCGTTCCGACGAGGGGAAGTAGAGTAGTCGTCCAGCAAAACCACGAACAGTTCAATGTGTGCATCGTCGTCGGGACCTCAGTTTTCACTAAGAATGAGGAGTATGGGTGTCCTGTTACAGCGAGCCGTAAAAGACCAAGGCGTACCGGAGAGTTTTCTCCCTCATCGTTGTGGAACTCTGTGCTCAACAAAACCATGCACTCGCTTGCCCGGAATTTGCCAAGCGTTGCTTGGCGGGTCGTGGGATTCTTTTTTTTTTACTCGCTCTTGCACACTGCGCACCTTCTTTCTTGTGATGAAAAAGTAATAAGCTCCTCGTTCGGAAAAAGTGACCCGAGTTGCTATACAGTACGCTGATCAATCGGCCCTGGTGGACACGTGTTACCAGCATGATTGCCACGCGTCTGCCACGCGAATCAAGTCGGACTTTGTGTTATCTT
>Ga0307512_10000908_pt1 | contig 43514 bp, 39 predicted proteins | sample 14_EM_MG_FD_200267 | JGI IMG/M metagenome (GOLD analysis project Ga0307512, IMG submission 200267) | Populus trichocarpa ectomycorrhiza microbial communities from riparian zone in the Pacific Northwest, United States - 14_EM | ecosystem: Host-associated > Plants > Roots > Unclassified | place... | reverse complement strand
TCCTCAATGCCTGTCAAAACTCCTCACCCTAGATTCAATCCCTTCTATTTCATTCTGCAGTCAACTCCTCCTGTTTCAGTGCTCCTCTGCAGGGATAGGCACTCTTTAATCTCTCTGCCACGATTGGCGCTTATCTATTTCATTCTGCACTCCTCACCCCAGGGTGGCAGCTATTCAATTCCCACCGGTGCTCCTCTGCAGGGAGAGCACTTCTTGATCCCCATTGGTGCTCCTCTGCATGGATTGGAGATGCTCAGTGTCATTCCGCACTCCTAATCTCTGCCCTATTTCGGCGCTCATCAATCGCCGTTGGCTCTGTGCAGCCCAGCCATGGCGCTCGTCTTTTTCACTCCGCACTCCTCCAACAGCTTCTGTGCACTCCTCGTTTCCATGCAGCACATCCCATCTGCCACTCGTCTGTTCCTGGTAGTGGGTCCCCTTTTCGATCTGGGTTTCGGATGTGCTTTAAACTCTCCTTCAATGAGTCGTATCGCATCACTAATGTACACCTTGTTAGTAAATTTCGTCGCAAATTGAGGTTTTGCTTTATCATTTAACGGTAACAGGCAACACCATATACGGTTCATTGTTTGTCAATTAACTTGATTTGGTGTCTAGAACATACGCATGGCCCGTACGACCCTTGCACACACACAGACGAATAATCCTGTCTCACAATTTGGTCACTGAAATCCAGAAAATGCTGAAAGGTAACAAAGTAGATACAAATTGCGTATTCTCGAGATGCGTCATCGAAAATACATATTTGGCTATCTACTCATCCGCTGACGCAGGAGCTGTCACCATATCTTCGTCTGACTCCCATTTGTTTAGGGTAATTACATAGGGATGCTACATGCTGGGGTAAAAGCTTCCGTGTTGAACTGGCTTCGCGATCTCCATCTGTGATGAATTGGGCGTGGCGTCGGGCATCAGAGATACTATGTGATTGTCTGCCTGAGGTTTGTCCGAACCCAGCCTCATTTAACAGCTTCCCTGTTGAGACATCACTTGGGGCATTTGTGATTGTCCGGGGACGATATCAAGAACCTGCATAAGCTCTCCAAATCTTGTTTCAGGCTTTGCGGTTGTCGATCATACCTTTTAAACATTTCACATATGTTCCTGATCTTGCATGATCGGTGTATCTGCGTCTTGAACTCGCTTTCTTGACACTGCGGCCTTACTATCCACATAATCCTTGATCCATTTTTCTTTCTCTTTGTTGCGTTAAATGTGTGTTTCCCAGCTGTTCTCCGCCGAAAGCTTCTTTTTGGATCATAAGCTGCACAATGCTCCTAATGTTCGGACCATTTCTGCCTCCAAGCCACTCTTGCCTATATTCGCTTGATGAGGTTGTCATGTGCATTTCTTACTCCATTTGCCGTATTTGCCCGCAGGAAGTGGCGAAAGCTTCTTTTTTGTAGCATTGACCATTGTATCTTGGGCTGACCTTGTTGTTGGGCGAGATGTTGGATGTTGCAAGATGTGGACCACATGGAGGCAAGCTGCGTCTTTTATGTCATGGTTGGTAATTTTGATCAATTTGAACAATGCAAAATCAGCGTTTTGACCGTCACTTCATTGGGAATAGTCATGCTAACTGTACATTATGACTCGATGGTTAGCAGGTGATTCATGTGAGATCCCAGCGATAGCTTGAGACAAACATCGCCAGACGTCTTTTCTGTCAAAGAATGATTTGTTTATATTCACAAAAAATGAGATATCAGCCATCGTTCAATACGATGTATTCCTGTAAACGAACGAACAACATCGGACCTACTTACTGCAAATCGCGAGACCGTTGAAATCCCCTGCAGCTATACATTGTGCAGCTATAAGCAGCCGGATTCGACTTGAATTGAAGGTGCAAGTTGGCTCTCACTCATTCCATTTTGACTTGTAGCAAACTATATAATCTTCAGGACTTCCCACTTCTTTTCGTAATCATCTTCCTCACCATTCCACAACAGCAAGTCATAGCTCCAGAAACACATCAAGCAGGTACGATTGGAGCCGAATCGAGCCGAACGACAGGCACTCCAAACAATGTGCCACCTTGTCAGACACAGCAGCAATGCAGACACCAGTTAGTCCGCTCTGAAGCTGCAATTGTAGCCACCGAATATATGACCCCGAACACACATTTAACAAATGTACGTGATGCGGAACTAGCAAGAATAAGAACCAGCATGCGAACGGATGTCAGTCAATCCAATTTGATGTAGACGATGGTCAAATAACAAAAATTAATGCAAAGCTGGGGTACGTAGAGAGCTACGTGACCATTTGATCGCTGCTCGTGAAGCGAAACCTGAATGGTCCACCAAGGCACTTGTCCACACGGTCGGCGGAATTGAACATCACGATGTAGTCCGTTCTGGGATTTTTGCAGACGAATTTTGTGATAAAGATCCCTGGGAATGGACAAAACAAGCTTTGAAGGCCTTAGAGGAGGCTATGTAGTCATATATGGTTGAGGTAATAGCTGAATCTCACTTGAGAAGCAGCAACTAATTTCTTGTAGGTTTTCAACATGACAGCTACTATGGCAAGACAAGGGGGTCGGGTACAGCTTGAACAGTCCAACATGCATCTTGCCTTGGATATGGCCAAAATGGCTAAACAAGAGTTTTTGCGCGCCGCAGTAGAAGAAATGCAAGAACTGATGAAGGAACCTCGCGCCAATGTCTGAGAAGGGAAGCAGTGTGGGGTTGTATTTCCCGGGCATAACAAGGTGAAGTCTGCAATAGAATGAGACCCGGAAATGGTTTGTGAGAATGAAATGGACAGCTGTCCTCCTCGTCACAATGGCACAGCGAAGAATTCACAGACTCGCTGAAGGCGCAAATGCACAGGTGCACCTGCACCACGACCAGCACCACTGAGGCCAGGAACGCCACCTGAGCCACCTGATGATAGTGAGAGAACTCGAATCCCCGAAACAGAATGGGTGCCTCCCGGATATCCGTATTCACTTACTCTGCTTCCCCGCGCTCAATGTTTCAATCTTGCTCCATATGCCAAGGATCGCATGCACGATATAGATTTTATTCCAGATTTGCTGACTGATGAAGGTCCATTACCACGTTAGTACACTATCAGCTGCGTGGTAATGCAGCTGACAGCCATTTCGTAGACAACAGCAGCCTTTTGAGTGAGCCTGACAGCAAAGACGAGAGTTGACTGAAGGGAACGGGATTGTTGGGTATTATCATTATCTACAATTAGCGGATACTGTAAAGTATATTTCAAAGGGTATGTTTATATGCATCATTAAAGAACAATGTAGTAATAAAGGAGACCGTACCTGAACAGCATAGAATGGCTGCTACAAGACCATCATTGATATACTATGACAAAGTGAATTGATCCATTGTGCGTATACACCCATGGCAAGAGGAGTGTCAACCGAGCGTTAACGATTTTTGGTCCTGAACGTCGGGTAATATACACGCGATTTGGTAGTGAATATACATCATGGAAGTGTCCTCACCCTTCATAACCAAAAGAGACAACAACACGCTCCCTGCCCCATCTTAAAATTTGGTGTCAACAGAGCGTCAACCACTCTAGGTCCTGTAAGTCGGGTAATTATAACGCAATTTGGCAGTGAATACACATAATGGGTGTGTTGCCACCCTTTATAGGCAAAAGAGACAGCAACATGCTCCCTCCCACATCTTGAAAATGAGAGTCAACAGAGCGTCAACGATTTTGGGTCTTGTTAGTCTGGTAATTGGGAAGTGATTTTGTAGTGGTTATACATAACAACACCATTGACAACCTTTATACGCTAAAAAGAAAGCGAGACGCTCCCTGCTCCATCTTGAAAATTAGTGTCAATGGAGCGTCAACAATTTTTGGTCTTGGAAGTCTGGTAATAACAACACGATTTGGTGGAGAATATACATGATAGATGTGTTGCAACTCTGTATAGGCAAAGAAGAAAGCGACACGCTCCGTGCCTCATCTTGACAATCTGCGTCAACGGAGTCGCAACGATCTTCGGCCTTCAATCATGGTTTATCGAAGCCCTCAGAGGCTGTTAAAGTCCATATACTCAGTTTTGGCCGTCTATGTAGTCAAAAACGCTCGTGAACACTTAGTTGCACCTTTGTGCATATAATCAGTCGCAACTGTTCAGGAGGTTATGGTGGGAATATCACTTGCTTATTTGCTCATAAAGGCTGCCAATCACTTGTTTATAGATACGTGCGATTAAGTGCCACTTAGAATACCCAAGATGCAAGACCATCAATCGTTGACGCTCCATTGACGCTCATTTTCATGATGGGGTAGGGAGCGTCTCTCTCCTTGTTTGCGATATAAAGGCTCTCAATGCATCTGAAAATGACTATGTGGTACCATAGTCAATAATTTGCCATTCACAATAGAATATCTGAATGCGCCAATACATAGAGGAGCCCAAAACGCAGAACGGGAGATTGGCACAAACGGGTCTAGACAACCCTGGCAAAACCCGTGGGTTGACGGGTATGGGTCAAGGTTTGCCCAGCCACGAGGTAGCAGGTCTGGTTTTTGGACGGGTCTAGAATTGAACCAACCCGTTTTTACGGTCTGAACCCGGACCCCTGGTGAGTTTCCTGGACCCGTTGCTAACTCTAGCCAATGGGAAGCAGCAATCATGGGTATTTGGCAGGAGAATTGTGGCTTGGCAACAAAACGGAAAGCTAATAAAACGAGGGATCACATCTGGGAGATTGCTGGGTGCATGAGCATCAGCAAGAAGCTCGGTGCCGGCCCCAGGCAATGGGATCTCCTGATCGATCTTTGCGTTACTCTTATCAGCGATCTAGTGTCTAAAGGCCACTTTGGAACTGGTACATGGCAGACACCACTGTTCTCGATAGCCAGGAACTCAATGCAGCACCGAACCAGTTCGGGGAGGTTAGGCCACGCCAAAGAAATAGTATGATCAACAAAACTCCGACTAAGAAAAGGCAATTCGTCCAAGTTGGTATGTATCTCATCGCCCCAACTATTCCATTACTGTTCCTGATGATGTGTTGGTGCAGAAAACAACAAGGAAGACGCCTTGGGTCACAGGGTGTTGCTGATGAAGATGCATTGTGACCCCTTGACCGATTTCCTTGTCAAACCATCTAGCGCTACCATCGCTCATGGGGATCCTGACAGGGCTGGGAAGAGGGTGGGTCGAAACAATACTCGGCAATTCTCATTGCAAGTGCCTGGTGATGCTGAATCGATGATTCTGGGAGTTACATCAATTGTCAATATGACAATGTTGTCAATCATGAATGCTGCAATTGCCAGTCTGCCAGACCCCTGCCGCAAAATCTGAGAGCGTGGGGGTTGCCAGGACCAGCCTAATGGGGAGTGTTAGCAACGGATCCAGGTAACCTGACAGCGGTCCAGGTTTGAACCGCTAAAACGGTTCTGCTCGGTTCCAGAGCCCTCCAAAATCCTGACCCACTGCTTCTTGTCGGTCCAAACCAGGCCCCATACCCGTCAACCCGCAGCTTTCGCCGGGTTTGGCGAGACCTGTCAGGTCCAATCTCCGGCTGTGCATTTCAGGTTGTTCTATTTAGGGTCGCATTCAGATATCCTACAGTCAATCGTAAAATATTACCAATGGTATGTCGTTGTTCATCTTGGATGTACTGTCCACCTTTGTGATCAAAATATGTAGACAAAAGCTCCATGACCCATCCTGGAAACGAGCGTCAGCGGAGCAACGAAAATTTCAGGTCTTGCATCCTGAGTAATCGTAGCGGGCATTTGTTGCAGATAATCATAACTGAGGTGTTGGCTTCCTTTATATGCAGAAGCAGAAGCGACACGCTCCCAGCCCCATCATGAAAATGAACGTCAATGATTTAAGGTCTCGCAGCTTGGGAAATCACAGTGGCGCATGATTGCAAACCTCTATCAAGGAGGAATCGGCAGCCTATCTAGGCAAGTAAGCAAGCGATGTTCCCATGACAGCCTCCCGGACAGTAACAACTAATTCCATTTGAAATGATGCAACTAAGAGTTCATGACCGTTGTAGCTGAGAAAAACTGTCAGAACATCATATATACACAACAACCGATGCATCACGGTTTGATTACCCATGATGAAAGGCCAAAAATCGTGGATGCTCCGTTGAAGCCCATCTTCATAATGGGGCAGGGAACGTGGCTCTATCTCTTTTGACAATAATGGCAGCCAATACTTTGAGTACGCATAGTAACGACCAAATCGCTTCTGAATTCCCTGACTTACAAGACCAAAAATTGTTGACACTCTGTTGACGCTCATATTCAGAATGGGGCAGGGAGCGTGTGGCTCTCTCTTTTGCCTAGAAAGCAAGCCAATACCACATTCATGAATGGCCACAACCGATCGCCACTCAGATTACCATTGATGCAAGACCATATATCCTTGACGCTCCGATGACGCTCATATTCAGAATGGTGCAGGGAGCATGTCGCTCTCTCAGTTGCCTAAAAAGCCAGCCAATACCACATTTATGAATGGCCGCAACCGATTGCCATGCAGATTACCAATGAAGCAAGAGCTAAAACGATCGACGCTCGGTTGATGTTCATTTTGCCATAGGCGTATTCAGAATATGTTATCATTTAATTTGGCCTAATATATCATTGATGGTGTTTTGGCAGCCTTTGTACCATCTTCATGTACTTTCTCCTTCATCAATACATTGTTCTTGAATAATACATATAAATATATCCTTTAAAATAGACTTTAAAGTGTCCGCTAATTGTAGATGATAATACACTCAAAAATCCTGTTCCTTTCGATTAATGCTCATCGTCACTGTCAGGTTCGCTCAACTGGCTGCTGTCATCTGCAAGATGGATGTCAGCTGCATTACCACCCAGCAGATAGTGTACTAACCAGTGGATGTTCCTTCATCAGTCAGCAAATCTGGATTAAAATCTTTTTCACACTTGTGATCTTTGGCGTATGCATCAAGATTGAACTATTGAGCACTGGGAAGAGGAGTATGTATATACACATATCCGGGTGGCACTCCTTCGATTTCGGATAAGTGCGCTGCCTCATTGTTACCGGGTGGAACAGGAGGCGTTTCGGGTGGATGTGGCGCCGGTTCTGGTGTCGGCCGTCAGAGTCGCTCTGGAGCAGGCGCACCAGTGCCTTCGCCTCTCCAGCGTGTCTGGGGATTCTGTGCTGTGCCATCTTGGCAAGGAAGTCAGCCGTCTGCCTGATTTTCCCTGAGCATAGCCGGGTGTATTTCCATCGCAGCCTTCCCATTTTTAGGCCCACCAATCTCAACTACCCGCTTCTTCTCTAATAGGACTTCAACCCAAGGTATCTTGATTAGGAATTGCGTATCCTCCATTGCAGCGCGCAAAAACCCTCCTCTGGCCATTTTGGCCTTATTCAAGGCCATGCACATGTCACACTCTTCTAGCTGTACCCGACCTCCTTGCCTTGCCATAGTTGCAGACATGTTGAAAACCTACAAGGAATTGGTTTCTGCATCTACATATTAGACTGGGCAATTACTACTGCCACCATATACACTTCTGTAGCATCCTGTAACGTTGAGGAAGCCTTTCTGGTCCACTCTCAGGGATTCTTATCACTAAATTTGTGCGCAAAAATCCCAGAGCTGAATACATCAAGATGTTCGATTTTGCAGACTGCGGGTGCAAATTCCGTGGTTGACCATGGAGGTTTCCCATTACGGGCGGCAATGCATTGGTTACGCAGCTCTCGACGTACTCCAGCTGTATGTGATATTATTAGTTGACGGCCGTGTACCTCGATACAATTACACTTACATCCGATTGCATGCTGTGTCTTATTCTTGCTGCTTCAGGTTTTATGGACAATTTTTCACTGTGCGTCCAGGGTCATATGTGCGGTGGTTGCACTTGCAGCGTCAAGGTGAACCAAATGGTGTCTGCGTTGTAGTTGGGTCTCAGCGGGTGGTGTGCGGATTGAAATGGCTGTCGTTCTTCTCGATTCTGTTCCACTGTCAACTCGCTGTGGTGCTTGTGGAGCCATGATTTGCTGCTGTGGAAGTGAAGAGATGATGATAATGAATCAGAGTGGGAAGTCCTGAGGAACAAGATAATGAAAAGAAGTGGGAAGTCCTGAGGAATTTATAGGTAGTTTGAAGTCAAAATGGCATGCGTAACAGCCAACTTGCCCGTTCAATACAAGATGAATCCTGTTGCACAGAGCTGCCCGTTGCACAGGTTGCCAACCCTCCTGTGAATTCCACCAACTCGGTCCGGTGTGGTGTATTTGTTTACAGGGTTAAGTCGCGGTGAACAACCCCAGAAATCTAGTCTTTGTGAGATACAAACAGTTCGTTCTTCGACGGAAAGGACGTCTGCTGATGTTTGTCTCGAGATATCCCTGGGATCCTACATGCAACAGACACTAAATATCATGTCAGGATGTACGGTTGGCATTGCTATGCCCAATGTATGGACGGTCAGAATGTAGATTTTGCTTTGTTCAAATCGATTAAGCGTCCCAACCTCGACATACAAGATACAGCATACCTCCATGTGGTCCATATCTTCCAACATCGAACAACTAGTCCATCAACAAAGTCAACACAGAATACAATGGTCAATGCTCCAAAAAGGAACCTTTCACCACTACCGGCAGGCAAATATGGCAAATCGATAAAGTGTGCAACATGACGACGTCATCACCCATATCAAGGCACGAGCGGCTTGGAAGCGGACCGGGGCCGAGCCCTTGGAGCATTGGGCAGCTTGCGATCCAAAACGAAGCTTGCGGCTGGGAAACTACGAGAAACTCACTTCTCAAACAACGAAGTGAAGGAGAAATGGATCAAGGATCATGTGGAAATAGAGACCGCTCTGGCAGGAAAGCGAGTTGAAGATGCAGAGATAGCAATTAAACAGGTACAGGATGATATGAGAAATGCTGAAAAGGCGGAATTGACAACCACCAAGCCTGAAACAACATTTGAGGAGATGCTGAACACCATCGGAGATAGTCTGAGCAATCTTGCAACTTCTGACGACGAGAATGATGGGGAAGACGTGGATGATGATGAAGAAGATCCTGGGAGGGCAAACTTAGCAAAAATGACGAACCCGGGTGGGTGATGGGCACAATCTCTAAAATGGTAGAGTATCGCATGGAGCATTTTCGGCAGAAGCAGATGAAGCGTGACGAATTGATACAACCAGGCTAGGGAGTCATGGCCGACAACTTCCGTGAGAGGGATAAGAAGTACGGGACGACCGAATGGAAGGTTCCGGCTGTCGTTCAACCTCAAACAGCAGATGAGGCAGCATCATCAGCTCCGACGACATTTGGTGAGCCTTTGAAGACCCTTGATAGAGTCCCCAGAAGATTGCAGATGCCACAAGTGACTTCTCGACCAAGGTGTAGTCATATAAGGCTCGGTTCGTGGACCCTGCAGATACACGGGGTAATTGCGTCCCTCCCACCCGCCCCGAAAGCCCGAAGTGTCTCGGATTCAGAAATCAATGCATGTTCAACCCGTAAGCTTGAACCCCAGGATATTTCGCCCCAAGCTAATTACCATATGGAAATCAGATTCCGATGAAGACATGGGGACCGCTCCTTCCTCGCCAGAGGAATGAATAGGCAAATTGCCATTTGTGACAATGTATCATTTCGAAATGTAATACGTGTTCCTATTTTGCTACGTGTCAGCTTTCACTTGATTTCAGTGACCAAATTGTGAGACATGATAATTCGTCTATGCATGTGCCAGGGTCGGATACACCATGCTAATGTTCAAGAATTCAAATCTCATTGACTGACGACCAATGAACATGATATCGTCCTGCCCGTTACTGCTAAGTCAGGCAATTCAAACTAAATTTGAGATGAACCTCACTAGCAAAATATAATTCAGTGATGTCATACCAGTCATGGATGCAGCGGTCGCAGCGCGATGCGAAGGTGAATGAATGATGACTGTCATGATGCATCCGATCGTGCATCCAACTGCATAACTCTCTGCACAGACCTGGTGCACATGGTCGAGATATTGAAAATTTCTTATGGTAGGTCATGGAAATCACGGAAAACGAGCTGGATGAGGGAAAGTGAGGGAGCCGGGCTCACTATATCCAAAACTAGGGTACGGATATATATGCGGTTAATCACCGGCGGAACACGCTGGAACGTGATAGCCCAACGTCATTCATCAATCAGATGACGTGTAAAGTGGTGGATGAGAAATTGAGAGGCTTCGAAGCGTTTGGATGCAAATGTTTTTACATAGAAACAATTCATTGGCTGCCAATAACAACTATATGCATTTGTATATACAATTGTTCAGCATCCACTGACTGTTACTATGTCATTAAGTTGAGCGTCAATGGAGCGTCAACGATTTTTGGTCTCACATTGTTGGCAAACAAACCGCTGCATAGTCACATCTTTCCAAAGTGATTGGATTGGCGGTTCTTATAGGCAATGAGAATATTGACATGGTTGTTGAACCATCCAGGAAATGAGCGTCAACGATGCATCAACGATTTTTGGTCTTGTGAGTCTGTTAATTAAACAAAGACATGCTCACTGTGACATATAATCAGAGTATTGGCCACCTTGAAGGCCAAAAATGGTGGCGTCGACATCGCTACTATCTCTTGTAAATGAGCATCAACCGAGCGTCAACAATTTTTGTTCTTGCATCTTGGATAATCAAACTGCTGTGCAACTACATTAAGCTATAATCGAAGTGTGGACCTCCATGATGGGTAGAGACGGCTGCGATGATATCGGTATGACCTCCTAACAATGAGAGTCAACGGACCGTCAACAATTTTTGGGCTTGCATCATGAACGCCCAAAGCGCTGTTCATCAGCGTTGATTGATAATCAATCCATCGGCCGCCTTTATTGGCAAAAATGCTACTGACAATATCGCTACCACCTAACAATGAGAGTCAACAGAGTGTCAACGATTTTTGGCAATGCATATTGGATGATCGAAGGGCAATGCAACCGCGTCATCCCATAATCATACTCACGGCAGCCTCTATGGGCAAAAGTGCTACGGACCGTATCGCTACCACCTCCTAAAAATGAAGGTCAACAGAGCGTCAACAATTTCTGGTCTTGCATCATGGACACTAAGAGCTCTGTGTATTGGCATTAACCCATAATCAATGTATTGGTCGCCTCTATGGGCATAAATGCTAGTGACGATATCATTACCACCTCCTAGAATTGAGCCTCAATGGAGCCTCAACGATTGTTGGTCTTGCATCATGGACAATCTAAGGGCTACGGAATGGCGTTAACCCATAATCAAGACATCGACTGCCTGTATTGGCAAATATGCTAGTAACGATATCACTACCACCTCCCAAACATTAGCGTCAACGGAGTGTCAACAATTTTTGGTCTTGCATCATGGACTGTCAAAGCACTGTGCATCGTGGTTGACCCATAATCAATGTATCAACCACCTTCATAGGCCAAAATTCAACTGACGATAATGCTACCCCCTCCTAAACATGAGTGTCAAAGGAGCGTCAACAATTCTTGGTCATGCATCCTGGATAATCTAAGGGCTATAGAACAGTGTTATTCCACAATCAACTTGTAAGCTGCCTTTACAGGCAAAAATGCTAGTGACGATATCGCATCCGCCTCCTACAATTGAGTGCCGACCGAGCATCATCAATTATTCTGGGGGCTCAGTAAGCTACACCGCTTTGACCTGCATCGCAATGTTACTGAATTGAGTCTTACGCGGTCAGTATTTTCAATATATCCTTGTATATAACTTCACCAATATGCATGCATTGTCTCACAGATCTGATTTTTTTGCTCATTGCTGTAGAGTCAAGATTTAAGAACCCACAGTCTGCGTGGCTGTATGGGTACTTTCGGCAGTGTTTCGAGTCGGAAAACCCAGCATTCTAATCCCTACCGCCCCGTCGGATTCAAAATCTTTGAACACCTCATCAGTCCAGGTTATGATCTCTTCCAAAAATGAACGGGTCTTTATTCGTGATTTGAGCGACCTTACATTACATATCATCTTCTACGCTTCGTAGGATTCAATGAATGTAGGATCGAAGCGGCCTAGTCTGTAGAATGATTCCAGACATGTGCCTTCATGGCGATTCTATTTACACAGCGGAATTCAGGAGACTGGCAGCCTTGGCATCATATGTATCGTTTTTCATCAAGCTCTTCGCCATCCATCAGAACATGGGACCAGCTAAATTGGGAAACATTTGCTGGCAAAAGCTCACATCGCAAAGTTGAATGAATTAACAGAGTCAGAGGTTACTGAATCAACTAGCTTGTTTGATTGTAATCATTTTGCATTCACCCCAAAGGGGTGCCCAGCTAAGTTACCATAAGCCGGCCGACCACTGAATTAACTAGCTCAAAGGTTGATGAAACAGCTATGGCCATCCTTAAGAGGCAAGGAGGTGGAGGAATCACAATAGTAAGTTCGCAGAGGAAGATTATATTTGACATCCAGGTGGATTCATATTGACCAAAATGACATACCAAACGTTCCAAACTGGCAGCTAAGGACTTTCAAACTTACAAATTTGACCATAACACGTGGAATCGCTACCTCATGTTAAGATTTGTTTCGGCTCACATTCCATGGTATGCTATATGAAATCTTGAGCTACGATAGTCGTATAAGGCATTACACGATGACCTACTGCAGCCGTCAGCTGCGACCCTTCGCAACATTTGCTGGAGGGAATATTCACTGACCATGGATGCAATCAAGATGCAATTGCCGTCAGGAAATTAAGTTCATTGAGCTCTGGACGGATGGACATCACCGAACAAACTAGCCATGACGTCGTTCGTTGCTTACTATATGGATTGAAATTGGGCATTGCCTACAGTTCAACTCACATTCGATGTGGTGGTTCACCTGATCTTTTCCACTTTTGACATCTAATTAAGGATGATAGGTCAAGGGCCAACATAGTGGAGTTACGCTGGCCGTACATTCTGTGGACGTGCTTGATTGTTTTCAGCTTCCTGATGGCCGTTTGCTTGGTATTATAAATGATAATGCTTCCTCAAATTACTCGATAACACGTGAGCTGCAATCAACACTTGAGGCCTCTGCAATCAAGTGGCCTGCTTTGAGGAACCACACAGCATGCATGGCGAAAATCATACAGCTGGCTTCAGGTGCATTCTTGAGCAGTCTAGGTGTAAAAGGCCGCACAAAGTATTGGGAAGCCCATTAGCGCAATCAGCAATTTGGAGAGAATCAAAGCATCGTCATTGAGAAGTGTCAAAGGCTTCGAAAATAGGGCAACGCGAGAATCAGTAAGATGTCGGCCATGATACCAGGTTTAGCGAAGATAATTGAGAAAGTACGTATTTCATGATATTTTGAAAGTCCTGAAATTGACCTTCATATTGCAGAGAATGCTTGCTGTATTGATTACACTGACACCTGGTCGTCGAAACAAGTTCATTGACTATCAAAAAGCAAAAGTTCGCATCGCGGTACTACTGATTATGGATGTCAAGACACAGTGGAACTCAACACTGGAGATGCTCGAGCGCGCCTACCAACGACGGCAATTCACACACCAGTGGCTCCAAAATCCAAAATACACTGATTACCAGCCACTTTTCACAACTCAAGATGAATGGACCATTGTGAAGTACGTCATGGAAGTATTGAGGCCATTTCCATATTGCACCCAGTGGATGTCAAAGAGGCATATCGTCATATTGCATCATGTTATCACAGTGTACAATGACATGTTCGATCGCATGCACAGCGTGATGCGAGCTTTGGCTAACAAGAGGACTCTATGGAAGGACGACTTGTTCTTCGCTGTGAAATTAGCTCGACAGAAGCTGTCTAAATACTACGCTGAAGTAACTCCAGCGACGGGCATGCATCTTATCGCTGCACATATCCTCGATCCTTTCAGATGTTGCAATCATTTAGAAAGTGTGAGAAGGGAATGGATAATAATCCTGAGCACGAGGCATCATATACTACCCAAAAACATGAGGCCCTTCTGACGTATGTGAAGAATGAATACTGTGCCAAGCGTCGACATGTGCCGGTCAATAGATAAGAAAGCTTTCCGAGCAACCATCTCATCCACCCTGCAACAGATGCCAGATCCTGTCAATCATCTTTTGATCCATATGATTTGTCCAGTAATAATGCAGAATACTTAACGCCTAACAATGTGGCTGAGACGACACCCGGACGAAGATATCGCACAGGACGTCCATTGACTGCCGCCAGGCTATTTTTTAATTTGCTACCTGAACCACCAAAGAACTGGGGGCAAATTATTCCAAATCTCAATGATTACCTCTCCGACCAAATGGAGATGAGCAGTACATTTTGGTTGCCAGATATAACCAACTGGTGGCGTCAACAGGATGACATGCACTCAAAGTACGCCAATCCTTCCAATGTGGCGCACGAAATACTCTCTATCGTACCACATAGTGTGGGTGTGGAGGCAAGTTGTTCCCTTGGCCGAGATGTTATCGGCTGGAGGCAGTCAAAAACTACAGGCGAGGCCATTCGCAAAAAGGTTGTGGTAAGGCAGTTTGCTCAAGCCAATACCAGGATTTTGGCCAGCGCTCACCCATAATTGAAAACAACGGAGACAGAAAACCACTCGGAAATGAAGACAGAAGCGAAGGAAAGGAATCCGCACAGAATGGCCATGGTTCACAACATTTTGAAGATGTGGCTGGGCAGCCAAAACCTACATGCGACCCAGAAGGAATCTCGCACTTAAAACAAGCAGATGACTGCGATGGGATACATTTTGGACACGGAAGAGATAGTCAAAGCATCGTGGTCACTCATTGAACATGATGGTGCAGCTGCATTTGAATTGTCAGAAAGATCACCTTTGCCACCACCTTTGTCTGCGAAGGACCTCCCTGGAGGATGAACTCAAATATTGAATATCCGCCGAATCAAGATAATCAACTGTCTTCCAGTTGAAAGTGATGAGGATAGCACTCCTGAAAGCATTTCGGACACTGAAGATTGGCCTGACTGCAATGGGGCCTGAGATAATCCAAATGACAGCGAAGACGATTGGGCGGCGGACGTTGGATCTGATATAGAGCAAGACAATTGCATCGAGGATCCGGAATGCCCGGAGCAGTGGGATGTGAGCGCCACGCCAAATGTTCCAAGTTTGATTCGGCCGACATGGAAGTCAAAGAGACAGGCTAAAGAGGTGTTGATGACGGTCAATGCAATTGAAACAAGGAGGAATAAGGGAGTGAAGAAAAAGTAGTACAGAATGCGTCAATGATTCAGCAGCTTCTTTATGTATCTTGGCCGAGAGTTTTCGATAGAGATATACTATTGGCGAATCGTCGGCAGTAGCTTGTCATTATTGGTTGATAAACAGATGTGTAGCAGGCGCAATGAAGCATTTGGCAAGATACATGAATATTAGTCGTGTGAGAGCGGACGGTGCAAGAATGTTACTGCGCTCGGCTTTGCCAAAGGGCCAAGTCATATTCTGTGACAAAAAGTTCGAATAAGTCCAAATCATGATGAAAACTATTATCGATGGCAGCAGATGTTGAATAGACAATACACTACAATGAGCGGCAACAGAGCGTCAACCATTTATGATTTTGTAAGTACGGCAATTACACAGTCATTTGGTCGCTCTTATGTATAACCGATCTATTGGCAGCTGTTATAAGCAAAAGAGACAGCAACACGGTCACTGCCCCATTTTGAGAATGAGCGTCAATGCAGCATCAATGATTTTTCACTTCCCATCTTGGATAATATATGTTCCAATTGGTTGCAGACATCCATTTATCTGATATTGGCAGCCTTCACTGAGAAAAAATACAGGAGCATGCTCCCTGAAACATTGTAAGAATGAGCATCAACGGAGTGTCAACGATTTGTGGTTTTGTAAGTCTGAAAATTGCAGAGTGATTTGGTCGCTCTTATGCATAACCAATGTATTGGCAGCTTTCATAGGTAAAAGAGATTGCAACACAGCCACCGCCCAATTCTGAGAATGAGCGTCAACGGAGCGGCAACAATTTGTAGTTTGTAAGTACGGTAATTACACAGTGATTCGGTGGCTCATATGCATACCCGATGTATTGGCCACTTTTATAGGCAAAAGAGTCTGCGACACAGTCACCGCCCCATTCTGAGAATTAGCGTCAACTCTTTGTGAACGAGTTTTAGCTTCGCATCTTGGATAATTTATGTTCCGATTGGTTGCAGACATCCATTTATTAGATGTTGGCAGCCTTTTCTGGGAAAGCAACAGCGACATGCTCCCTGTCGCTTCCTGAAAATGAGTGTCAACGGAGCGTCAACTGTTTTATTTGTTGCATATTTGGTAATCAAGGCATCGGGCAAATCTTTTCGTTCATAACGGAATTTATGACCGCCCTGATTGGCAAATAATCAATCTATCAAAGGTAAAACACCGATTCAAATATAATCGATCTTGCAAGCTGCAAAACACGCAAAAACATATCCTTCGTTGTTGAAAACGCGATTTGGATAAGGTACTATTAACTTACTGCAAAACCAAGTGGCTTAATTGAATCTATGGATGGTCCCACTGGGCGACCCGCTGACAACCCGCCGAGTTCAGACCAGTTCAGAGTTTACCATTGAACCGTACCCGAGTTGAGGGTTCAGGTGTATTGACAACCCAGACCGCCAATTTGCCAGCGGTTCAGTTTGGAACCGGACCCGGACCCAAAGTGACGGTCCGGAACGGTTGGTAACACCACTAATGGAGAAGGTGGTCCGCATAACCATCATTTTGCCCCATTCTTTGAAAACAATTCTGCTGCAAGATGGGTCAAGTCGGGGATGAGATGAAACAACCCAGTGCTTCTTTGCATCATTTATCGTGGCCAACAAGCCAACGGCATATCCGGTGCCCAGACGCCTATACATGCTAGCCGCAGCCAGCATCCTCTGGATGACATCCACACACCTCAAGCCGATGATATAATCAATCAAATTGGGGTGGAATCAGATGACGATGCTGAGATGAGGCAATCAAATTGAAAACGCTTCCGACAACGACAACAAGCTTTTTAAATTTTGACAGCAATTTCCACAAGGGTATTATCAGACAGCAACAATGCCTTGAAGTGATCCGAAACTGTGCTCTTGGTCACTTTGACAATTACAACCAAAGCGTTGTGACTGATAAGGATGTGGCTTGGCACTGCACGCACGATCACATTGTGAATTCTCCTGCTTCGGGCTCTTTTGCCAATGGGAAGTGTAGAAGCAGCTGCCCAGGAGCAAATTCGTCATTGTAAAGTTGGAATGCACTGGCTGGACGGTTGATGAAGAATTGTCATCGTGGCTGTGTATTTTTCTGGCACTTTGGAGGGTGGATGGATCGGTGATTGTTTGGAGTTTGCTGGAGAGGTTTTGTCTCTGTTTTGGGTGTTTTGTGTCCATTATGATTACATCAGTCATATTCATGCATGGAGGGCTGTGTTTAGAGTACACCATGTAGGGATTTATCGTTTAGACGCTGATTTTTGGGAAATGCATAGTGGCAGTGATAGGACTCCATGTAAGGCTATCATGTGATTGGTAGTTGACTATCTTCACCCAGCAGAAGTCAGCCCAAATGATTCATGAAACACGAATGCTGTTTTGCCAGTTGTGATAATGATTTTCGTCAAAGGAAGGCAATCAACAACCCTGTGGCATGCTTGTCAGCTGCTATTCTTAGTTTCGAGTTCTTGTCCATCCAAGGAGTTGGAGGGGTGGGTGGCGTGATATGCCATGATCATACATATTGTCGAAAGGTTGAAATGATGCATCACGACGATTATCTTGATCGTATCAATGCTTTCTTTCCATTATAGAATGCTTTATATCTTTCACTATACATTCATTCAGATTTCCTTTAGTTGCTCCTTCAATTGTTTGGTACTTCTCACTTGCCACCGTCTCAAATGGTGACACCGCGGCGCCGCATTTCTCCTCCTCTGTCTTCCAGCACCAGAATCAGCAGACAATCTGTCCACATTGACAATCTCGATAATTATCTCAGCATCATTCCCGATAATTCCAATGATCATTAAGATGACCATTCAGCATCCGATGATGAGACTCTTCAGTGACCATCCACGACAGCAATAGGCAAGCGGCCATTAAAAGATTCCTTTATGTCGATAGATGAGGAACAACTCGCGGCAACTGAAATATCTCGTACGATAACACTACACCTATGACCTGATTGTCAAGATGTCTATATCATTTCCGAAGTGGAGCACGAACGTGAACCTATGCCTTTGGCATCCATGAAGGTATTCGATTCGATGTTTAAATGATTGAATTCGCCCGCTACTGTATGTATCTAGTAGAGGCCAGACTCAATCGAAGCCGGTGAGCAATTCGTTTCATGGAAGGTTGGCAATCTGTGGTGATATGAGCCCTGTGTTGATGACATGACGGGCCTCATCGTTGGTGCAGGATGTGACTGCTGGACAATTGTTGCAGGCATTCTGGTGATGTAACACCAGGAGATTTGCCCTAGGTCCTAATCAGTAATAGCCCCTAATGAATTCCGGACTGATAAAGAATAAAATGAATGAGGATTCACTCAGGATGGATATAAGGATTAAGGCCCAAAGAACACGAGGTAACTGTTCCGATCTCTGATCCCGATAGACAGTATCGACTTAAGATTATCGTTTCCAGATATCATTTGCTGATGTACACAACTTAATGAGAGCCTGATAGAAGTATCCTCTAAACCATCTCACTATCATGATGACTCTCGGACTTCTATCGAATGCTTGAGTATCATCCCAACAACCGGCACTTATATTCAAGGACCGACTGTCCAAGAAAGCAACGACTTGAAGTATCGACTTGTCGAGAAGGAAAAGCAAAGTAGTTTCGCCCCAGCGGAAGAAGTCGTGGCGACTGAAGTGTATCCTAACAGAAGCGTCCTCTGAATGACCTCGCTATTGGGCTGATCCTCGGACTGCCTTCGGACTCAGGAGTATCGTCTTGCTCATTTCCTGATCAATGACTTGCTTGGACTAAGGTACCAAGAATAACCAAGTAGAAAAGGCGATAGATGTATTCGCGATATAGAACTGAATAATGAACATACAACTCTGGACTTCAAAGGAGAAGTATCCTTGTTGACTTCAACCCAGAACTAATATATTATACCCGGGAATACAGTTAACGCTTAACCTTCAGGTCGAGAAGGTCAATAGGTATCTAGAGATACATCTTGTTGTAGATGTTGGTCTCGATGTCATTCCTCCATGTCGGTATGGCTGATCATATATCAGGCGATCGACACCTTTAACAATCCTTAGACTGCCAAAGCCTGCTTCAGAGTTCTCGTGAGTAACTGCATTATCATCCTTTGCCTGTACCAGTGATGGTCGAGTTCTAACTCCAGGAGTATTAACTACGTCATCAAGGTAATGTGCTTGCATTGCAACATCATTGCTATTGGCGATACCTGGTATGAATACGAGCTTGTCTGAAACCAATCATCAATACTCAGGTTCGTGTCACCAAGAGCCAGTGAGAGTGCCCTCTCATATACCCACCCGGTATATCACAGTTTAACAATTGCAGCAAATGACAGAACACTTAATTTGACCACGCCTGATTGGAGCCAAATATCCAGCGATCTGCAACTGAGTAGTGTTGCCATATATCGAACGGAGAGTATCCCACGCCACTCAGAAAATATGGAACCAAAGGCCTATTCGCCCAGACAGAGAGAGTGTGGTCGAACTGAGGGTTGAGTCATATTAGTCCGTTCGGTCGATAGGACTCCAATTCATCGATTTTTGGTTAATGACTTATCTCTCATAATGACCCTGCATGTCTGGAGATGCCATGGTGGTCTGATATCGACGACACCTCATCTCGCTAGGAATGAACCATTGCAGCATGAGTAAATAGTCGTTTGGTCGGCGACCAGGAATAAGCTTCCCTGCTGACAAGGAGTAACCATTAAGAATAGAGAAGTTGCGACCAGGACTAATCCAAAGATGATACACATCTTATTCACGCTTGGCTTGACTGTTGTCGTTGATCAGTTGATACAAAGGTCGGGTAATGGAGATATGACTAATTGGTGAACACATCCGGAAGGTAGATCCATGATAGAAATTCAGGTGATTGTTTGTGATTTCGGATCAAGTATCTATATATGGATCATCGTGTGATTGTGTATGATCCCATAATAGATAACTGTAATACCAAAGGCATAACAGGCGACGGTTGTGGCGCGTCTGATGCCTATAGCTATCAATTATATGATGTTTGTGAAACCCTATTCCATGAATGCAGTGAAGAACGCCCAGATTCAGAGTTGGTGATATGAGGACATTGCCAGGATTGATCCAGCCCAGAGAAACGCAGACTGTCCACATGCTTCCATTTCAACAGTAATTGAATCATCTCAACAATTGTTTTCACAGCTAACTTTGTGCATCACACTCTTGCAAAAATACATTGTTCGCATACAGCAATGGTATACTGCTACAAGACTTTGATTGACTGTACTTACGGATTTCGGACAAAGTTGCCTTCACAGATCCAAAATCAGGTAGCCTGGCATTTGGGAAACAACTAGTTAACATGCCCCCAGACGTTGGTGAGGTAAGTACAAAGTTCCCTTCATGTATAATTGTTGTCTTGACGATTAATTTAGGAGTGCAAGTTCAAATTTGCAGCAACTGACATTGTCGATCTTATTCACGGGATATACTTCTATGGCATTCAACACATGGGAATGAATGGCCAATCATTTATTCATAAGGTCAACCTGACATTCATTACCCACAGCATGACAACCAGCCGACATCAACTGTCAGCCTGGAAAACAGGCGAGTGCAGGGTGCCGCCAGATTTTGGTCGAGGAGGTGTGGAACAATGTCACTGGGATACAACAAACAGTAATCGCGCAAGGAAAAACGCATTCACAGATGTATTTCGTGGTCTCGACACAGATTTTTGTTCTTTCTTCCCAGAGGTCCAAGGCAAAAAGATAGACAATATCTGTGGCATGATTCGCAGAACACTCCACTCAACAGGTACGGACCCAGCAATGGCACAACCTCCAGACCATCAGGGCAGCTTAGACGAGCACTTCCTCGAATACATCCCGGAGGAGCAGATAGAGCAGCCCGACAATTCTTTTAATCTTCCCTGCAGCTCTGTTGCTGCTACTGAAGCTAGCATGGGATTCTCAGCTGTTATGCCTATCGGCAGGTCTGCCATCGTCGGCAGCGTCCAGCCCATCCCCTGCAGCCACAGCAACAGCATCAGCGACGACATCACCAACATCACCAGCATCAAGAATACAGGATTCATCAATGGAAGTATGATTGTAGAGGGTGCAATCTCGCTTGGAGGTTAGGAATGGTGTCAGTGATCGGATACAGGATTTCCTTTGTGTGCTATTTTATTCTAGGTTTCATCTATATATCATCATAGTAGTAAATGTAATAGAACTGATGGTTTACTGAAGTCTGATGTCAAACTTGTGAAATCATAATTGTGATGATGCATAACAGTCCTGCGATGGTCGAATGAGTGCAAGGTACTGAAGGATCTCGAATCAAAGATTGAAATATCGTGAACCACCTCTCAATGGTACGTATCATCGGTGAATTTAAGCTAGTAGGGTCTTTAAAAAGACAAACTACATGCTTCATCAATCGTACAGAGTCAGTACTATCATCATTGGCAGGACGAATCAAATTGCGCAATGTATGGGTATGCGTAGAGATGATTTGTGATATTGCCAACGAAAGTGTGAACCGTGTGTCAAGTGCTCATTGTCACATTTGCAAATGTGGGTACACTGGTCATGATGCTTGAAAACAGCTTAGAGACAACTCAAAGAACGCTCTGTAAGATGAGTGCAAAGCCACATTCCAGGGAAACCTTGATTTCATTTTTTTGAGTTTGTCGGTACAATAAACTAAATAAATTCAATGAAAGAAATTCAGTCTTTGCTGATGGATGGGAACGATAAAGTGTGTATTGTCGTTGAATCACATCATGAAGGGGTGGAGATCTACCCTGGCATCTCCCGAATGTATAATCTCTGGCTCTCAGTTCATCTCTGTTGCCCCTGTATCTCCGTACACACCCCCTCCTGTCGCTCAGCCCAGCCCCATCCCTGGTCTCTCTCTATATCCGTACTGCCACCGTGGCTTAGCCTATCTCAGTTCACCCTATATCTCCTTACACCCCCCACCAGCTTCCCTCTGTCAAGCTGAGTGGTGTTGGTGGTGAGAAACCGATTTTCCTGCCATAATGGTTACATCTGGAATGTCTATCCAACCTCAAACCACGCTGGTCCTAATTCTGATCCGTCAACCGATAGCTCGATAGCAACTGGAGACGTTGTATTCCATCTCTAACACAAGCTCCCCAGTACAACATAATGCATTGCCTATCTGGATAACCTTTATACCACAGTTCCATTGTTGGGAAGATTGCGTCATAACATGCATACGGGAGTATGTGCAACATCATGTCCTTCCCACACTGAATATCCACCAGACCACCAAATTCCAACACAAGATGTTGGGAAATTTGAGTACCATGCTTTGAAAGTACTTACCATTAAGGATAATCTTTTTGACCAGCTGATTGGTGCACATTTGTGGTTGGACAATGCACCAGTTACAATTCTCAGTACTGTACATGACATTCATTCTCAGCAAGAGTTGCTAAGAGCACAGCAAGGGAGGAAGAGCACCAATGTGACTAAGGCCCAAGAAGCCTTTGGCAATGTGCAGGAGAAAGAGATGATGATTCCTCTCCGCATTGATCACTATAATGACAACATGGGTGGTATAGATATAGTAGATCCAATGTGCAGCTACTATGATACTCAGCTTACCTCCTTTCGCACATGGTGGCCTATGCTTTTCTGGGCATATGATTCCATGGTCACAAATGCCTATTTCATCTACAGGGATATTCCTCAGAGTTCTAACACCATCACTCATAATGGATTTGAGCTGCAGTGTGCCTGGGGGTTATTGGTAACTGGGTCTGGACCAATTTCAACATCTCAGATTGTACATTCCGCTAGGTCCAAATTCACCTGGTCGAATGTTGAAGTGGGTACTTCGTTACCCATTGACAGAAGTTGTGACTGTGGGCACCTGCCAGTCCATCGTAAGGAGGGAAAGCAATCGGGGTACTGGCTTTGCCACTAGAAGCAGAGACACAGTCCTGCAAAACGTACTAAATCTCAATGAAAAACCTGCTGGGCTTGAACCCAAGGTGACTAGCTACTGCATCTCAATGATGACAGGGATTGCTTTGTTGAGTTCCATCAGCAGTAAAGGAGTTGGGTGGGTGGTGGTGCAGAGAGAAGTGGTGGGGTGGTAGCTGGAGGGGGCAGATTTGGAGGGGCAGCAGGAGTTAGAAAGCCACACTTGATATAACTTACAATTTGGTTGAACAGAAAGTTTCATTTGCTACTAGAGAAGACTTTATTAAATGCAGAGCCTCAGGCGATCATTTTTGGGGTTTGGTTATGGTGGTTGAATGGGTGGATCTTATGGACCAGGAATGGGTTACAATCCAAGGGATAGTATGTAACCTCTCCTGTACATCATTTATGGAAAACTATTAGCAGAGTGCAGAAGGTTTCTTCGGGCAACTACTGTAATCATCCGTTTTCATATACTGTTTTTCAGAAGCTGCTTCAATTACTAACATCTGTATCACAATGTAACTACCTTCATATGATGTATTATATGTTATATGAATGCTTTCATTTGAAGTTGCTAATAATGAAGAACTATCATCTTCTGAGAACAAATTAGTAACTGGTCCAATAAGCTGAATGTCGTACGATTGATTATCGAAAACTGATTGGCTTGTAAGATCAATACTGTGGGACAATCCTTCACAATTTTTGTAAATTGAAACAAGAGTATCACAATTATTCAAGAAGCTCAATCAAAGTGACTAATGCTGTTTGTCCACTTTGAGGCCTCCTCTGCAAAAAATATGCAAGGTCATATACACACAGTTTATATATATCATCTGTAATTGTTCTTACATTGGGGCTTGATATCATGATTATTGGCTGTCTGGAGATATTATAATATATTCTATTGCGAACCTCTGCAGAGTCACGCTTGGTACTTCAGTAAATAGCCATGCAAAGTTCATGGTTTTCAATCTCAGTATATAACAATAAATCACAGATTATGTAGATGGTTTCTCACTCTGAGCCAAGTTTTATAGATCAAGTGTATAATCAAGTAACACTATATATAACATTATCAACCAATAGAAGTGTTCAGAATTCTGCTGAAGAATACTGAAAAATCTACAATACTTATTCGATTCTCTAATAAATCTAATATCTGCACTGTAATGCCATATGTAGATACCAATGTTCGACAACTACATCAGAGAATTAATCTTCTATAACCATAAGCAATATTGCATTCAGTGGCGGCATGTTGAGTGTGCAACTTCATATATATAATAATTGATAATCATGGGATAATCATTCCCAAATTCACATGCCATAGACTGACGATTTGTGAAGAACCCCAATGTATTCCATCCATTACAAGAGTATTATATCTAGATGTACCTCCAGTTCCTGCAGTACTAGCCTGAAACAACTCACTAATTTGGCTGATATCTTCCAACTCTGCTCCTCCAGAATCTCATTCCAGTACTCACAAGAAACCTCCAGCAAGCTGTTCATAAAATGATTCCAGCGAGCTGCTATGCTACCAAATACTGATAGTACAGGTATTCAGGATATGCCTCTATTTCTGAACTGTATTTATGATATTGATAATTTTAATAATCAGAGTGACTACTGATAAAACTTTGGTGACACTAAACATAATGTCCCAATCAGCCTGTAGTAAACTGCATTCTCCTTGAAGCAATCAGGGAACAGAATAGCTTAAACATATTTCAGTACATTCAATAAGTGAAAGAAATAATTGGTACCTCAGTGTCTGGAGAGCAGGAATTGGAGTATCCACCAGGGACAAACTATTTGATACAGTGCAAATGCATACACTCGTACATAGCTTTGTATGACAGTATATATGAACACAAGGTTAGCAATGTGAATGTCAGTATTGTAAAGCAGTACAGAGATAGAAAAGGTAAGATTATTGCATGGGATTTGAGACTTGCAGCAAGCCAACTACGTATAGTAAGTATCACACAGCCCTTGATATATCACACCCTGACATGCCATTACATTATTCACCTCTGCAGGTGCAGACCACTGAGGCAACCTAAGCCCAAACAGTAGCAAAGCAAAGGAAACAATCAAATACCCGGTCCATGTACCAAATCATACTGAATCAGAATTGTGACAACCAATCCATATATCTCCTGGTAACCATTTGGATGATATAGTGCACTGGGAATGTACACCCCCACTTAACATATGACTGATTGTGGTAAAAGTGCAAGCCAATGGCAACATTACAGAGCCAAGCTCCCAAGGAGTAGTGTTAGCAACGGTTCCATATTTAGAACCGGCCGGTTTTATAGGTCTGCGAGGCAATGGCCTTACCACATCAAAAATCAACGATTCTTTATGCGAACTGCCCCAATAAGTCCACCAATATCAATCAGACAATTTAGAACTTGGTATGTGGAATATGCAGCTTTGCATGGCGCGTCTTTTGGTCGTCTCCGATTTTCGATATCTTCAAAACTCAGCAAGCGGTGGCGCCAAAACATCGTTTTCGGACCAAAAATGACTGTATTTTGAAAGCCACTTGCTAAGTTTTAAAGATATCAAACATTGGAGAGCACCAAAAGATGCGCCATGCACAGCTGCATATTTCACATACCAAGCTCTGTAGTGTCTAATCAATATTGGTGGACTTCATTGAGGGAACTAATAGGCAAAAACCGGGACCGAACCGGCCAGTTCCGGGTTTCTTCGAACCACTGTTGTCGAAACGGTCCGAAAATGGAACCGTTGCTAACACTACCAAGGAGTAAGAAAGTAATCTGAAGTGAAGAGAAGGATCATCCAAAGTGATAACATCCTCTCTAACTGCTCTGCTGGACTGTCTGGTGTCCAACTCTCCATTGTATATTCAATCACTTGTTGAATATCCCACTATCAGTTGAATATACTACTATCTGTGAAGAATCCAACTATCAGTGATGCTGCCAACCATTGGTTGAGCATCCGACTATTGGTTGAGCATTCAACCATTGTTTGAGCATCTGACCAGTGGTTTACCATCTGACAATTGGTTGAACATCCAACTATTGATTGAGTATCCAACCATTCATTGAGCATTTCGACCATCCATTGAGTGTAAGAAAATCCATTCAGCATGTAACCATGTGTGGACCATGCGACCATCCATGGAGCATGTAACCATCCATTCAGGAGGGGACCATCTGTTAGGCATGCAACAATCAGTCAATGGGCTGACCATCTATCTATTATCCAATGTTCCTTCCTGCACTGATTGCTTCCAAAATTCATAAGCTATTACTGAAATATAAGACATTAATCACAGTGAACACTGCAATCTTATTATGAGTCCGCTCTTGACTCTTTGGCATCAGTAGTGGCTTCCACTCACTGCTTATCATTGCTATTGCCATTACAGCAGCATAATTACCTTGGAAGCATCACCATCTCTTGCCATATTCACCATACATTCAAGTGTACTAGCACCTGAGCTCTCCCAATCCTTCTGGAATTACTCTGTACACCTTGTCTGTTACGGCCCTGCATTTCAAACAATTTTGGGATCAATCTGTGCTGGGTGCAACAAGGAGTTATGGATAGTAGGTTATGTTATGAGCAGTTGCAATGGTGTGAGAGTTGTATGCTGTGGTGGCTGGATTGGGTAGAATGATTGGGAGATGGTCTGAGGTATTGTGATATCAGATGATATGGCATGGTTGTGATCATAAGTGCATTGGCAGTTGAGTGTAAGTTCATGGCACAAGGTTCAAATGGAACATTGGAGCATAAGCAATGGTTCAAGGTTGGTGAACATACTGTATATACAGAGTGGTTGTTTTGTATTGGACAATTTGCTTTTCTTCAACCTTTACTGGGGCAATCGGATAGGACATTAATATTTGACTTTCAAAAGAACTTCGAATTTCGTGTTTTCTTCTGATCTTCTTCTTCTGGTTAAGAATATAAACCCAAAGACTATTTCATCACTCATATTACATATGTCCAACCTTGCCAGTTACACAGCCCATTGGCGGCTCATAGGCTGGCTGCTTTGATTGCTGTATCCTTAGTCATGTTTGCCCTCACTGTGCCAAGATGAAGCTTACTTAACTTCTTGGTATAGATTGTAGCTTCTGCTCGTAATATTATAGCAGCCAGAGATTCTGCATTATATATAGCTTGGTTTCTATTTCATCAGGATCTCATGAAATGGTTATTTGTACTATATGTATTCAAGCTTGCTTGTGCTCTCCAGATCCTTTCTGCATAGCAGTGTATGGCAGCTCCAATATCCATCTTAATCTTTTGCATCCCATTGCTATCACATGATATCTCCAACCTCATTGGTAGTCTTGTTCATACTCCTTCTCCAGCTAAGCCTGATTGTCACATCCTGTATGGTCATTGACCATCTGTTTCGTTAACCAGGGACTTAATCATTCTAGTCAGTATCTTCGATTGTTGGAGCTCTTGATAATTCTCATATTTGATCTCAAATGGGAGTCATTCAGCCACAATCCTGGCTGCAATGCGCAATTTTCATCTCTCAGTAATTGTCGTAGCTGTCTATTGGACTTCAATTGCATAGACAATTGGGTATGTTGGGTCATGATTCATTGTCAGATTCAGAACTGCTTTGGTAGCCTTATTTGTACTTGTTCAGCATAATTCATGCTTGCTTAATCTTCTCATCAACTATCTACTGCTCATTCAGTCGCACTGATTAACCTGCTAGTTGGTGTACTTGTAGGTACACTGGACATCAGCTCCATGCATGGTGTCATAATTATCTGCAATTACTGGGTGTACTCGCTAGTACTCGTCTTCTTCTCTATTTCTGCTTGCTGGAACTTTACTGTTTATTCATACTGCCATTTTCAGATTTCACTTGTTCTTTCTTCTCAAGGTGCCCTGGTTAACACTTCTCCATGTGTTGGTTGACCATGCCTGTGATCTGTTCCAAGCTGTGCTTATCAACAAATCTCCAGCTACAATTCTCCACCTGTGGGTTTGCTCTATGGTTTGTCCTCCCAGCTCTTCCAGTACAGTAATGATTTGTGGTAGGGGTTGTTTTTGAATCTTGGAAGCTCATCAGACATGCGCACAGGATACCTCTATATACAACTATTCAACTACTAATCCTTCAGGTGCCAGATTGACCTGTTATGTCAGATTCTGAAGTTCATATCCCAGTAGCAGCGGCCTATCTAACAATTGATGTGACTGATTCGGGATCTCATTCAGGATTGTAACTTTGATATATGGCCTCTTCATTCATGTAAACATGTAGCTACCATAACTTCTCAGTGTGCCATTTTCACAGCTACTTGGCGATTCAATTAGTGAATGCATTTCATGGTACTTCGTTGCTATTCATCTGGTATAGTTACTATATGCAGTATGGGTTATTGCCATCCCAGCAGAGTCATTCCCTTTTGTTAAGGTTGTTCCTCCACTGACAACATCTCCCATACAATATTGAGGTATGGAGAGTTGGTGGTCAAGCTATATCTGTTAGGATGAGATTCGGAATTGTATTCAGCATTGAAACCGTCCCATCCAAATAGACGTTGATGATTCTCTGAACAGAGAAGTAGATGGTGTGCTAAACAGTGCTTGTTTATATGCTCGGAAGAGCAATGCTGCCATTCTATCAGACATCAACATATCTGTACTCAATTGAATTTTTCATCCATTGAATCAATGTAAGTGATCCTGAAAATGGTATAACATCTCATATCCTGAGTACCTTGGTATAGAGTAAAGATTGGGTATCATCCATCCTCTGTAATCCGTCAACTGTGATCAACATTCAGTTACTGAGTCACATCTGGTTGCAATTCTCATCCTGCTGCCATTGATCTCCAGATGGGGTTAATCTCTTATCATCCATCCCATCTGATGCACTTCAGTTCTCCATCTCAGGTTGTAATAACTCTGTGGATGTTATCAATCTCCAGTAGTGATCTACCACCAGCTGCATTTTATCTCCACTTCAAATGGATCTCCAGATGTAATGTATCTCCAGTTCAGATATATCTCTGCTTGAGATGTATCTCTGCTTGAGATGTATCTCCAGTTGAGATGTATGTCCGGTTGAGATGCATCTCTGGTTGAAATGTATCTGTGGTTATAATGTATCTCCCATTGAGAAGTATCTCTGGGTTGAAATGAATCTCTGGTTGAGATGTATCTCTGGGTGAGATGTATCTCTGATTGTAATGAATCTCCAGTTAAGATGGATCTCCAGTTGAAATGTATCTGCAGTTGAGATGTATCTCCTGTTGTGATGTATCTCAGGTTGTGATGTATCTCTGGTTGTGATGGATATCTGGTTGTGATGTATCTCCTGTTGAAAAGCATCTCTGGTTACAATGTATCACTGGTTTCGAGATGTCTCCGATTTTGATGTATCTCTGTTTGCAATCTTTCTCCAGTCGTGACAAGATTCTGTTTGCACTATTCATCCTGTTGCAATTAAACTCCAGTAGCCAGCTACCTCTTATTCAGATCCATCTCCGGTTAGAATCCATCTAGGGTTGCGATCAAGTTACCTACCGCGATTCATTTTCTCTCTGAGCTTTAATTGCACACACAGGCAGCATTCTGTAACTTCAGCTGTAGCTCTGTAAGCTCTCTACAGGTAGTCATTCTTGACTACAATAATATCCACCATCTACTGATTCTTCGGTGCACTCTCATAATTCATCCAGTGACATAAAATCGATTGTACGAAACTACACCTTATTGATCTGTCCTTATCGCATTGGATTTTTACGTCTAATTGATCAACTGGCAGTATAAACACATGATCATATTCTACTCCATTGTAGAAATACTGGTCCACTCCACCATACTCTGATAAGTATTAACATTGCCCATATGGCCACTTCTAGCCAGGTACCAAGTCAATTGCATAGTCAATTGACAGAAGCGGTTGAAGTGACATCAATTTGGCTTTGCTATTAACCTGAGTCAAATCTCTGTATGGGACCAGAATACGTCTTCCATCAACTGTAGATACCATCTTGGTCATTGTGCCATCTTCATCTACAATTGTTAGTTCTCAATTTGTAATAGATATGGAATGGTAGAGTGATATCCACAAGTTCAGATTTAATACAATTTGCCAATGGAAGGGCCAAGCCCTGTTGCTCAGTGCTTTCAGCATGTCTGAGTGAGCCAGTAGCAGTCATTTATAGTCCTCACTTTTGGTTCACTCTTCTGCCACAACAATAACTGCCACTTCCTACAGTTGCATCCAGTGCCTGGTACCTATCCCACCGACTAAAATGTTTTCAACAGTCACTTCCAGGAGCCCAATATGAACTTCCAATGTCGGGTGGAATAATCTGAGTACCTCATCATTGGCCAATAGATCATTCATAGCAGTTGCTGCAAGTATCTGCATAATGGATGTACAGTAACCTTCCAAATGGACCTCCACCCTAGCCACGATTCAGGTATCTTGCCATTGCATCCCTGATGGCCTGCCTGGTCGTCTGACATCTCTTCCACTCACCATGGTATTGCAAAGTAATATTTCAAATGGATTGCAAGTCAACACTACGATTCTTGGACTCGTACCATGGCAAGTACTATTAGTCTCCAGCTTACACAGTTCATCCACCGCTGCTCCTATAACATTATACACATAAACTCACTCAGCAACTCATTTACTAGTCAAACCCATTTGAAACAATCTGACAACCATCTAACTGTCCATTTCCACATAGTGTAACAATGCATAAATGAATCATCTGTTTACATTGAATAGATGCTGAATCAGTGTGTCTCCTGAGACTATCCTAATGGTCTATCCTCCTGTAGCCCATGGATTCTCACAATCCCAGCTACAAATCAACATTATCTTAATTGTCTCCATCCAAATCCTCTTTGTAGACCTTGGGATGGGTATGAATCAATAATCTCATATTGGTTATTAATCCACTTTCACCGACTTGTTTGAGAAATAGAACAGAGTTGATGTAGATGGCTGTTGCATCTCACAATGATCTGATTCAGGGATCCATTCAGGTGTCATGGTGATAGTTGAGAATTGTAATCGCCATTTGTATCTGCTAGCCACTGCAGAACATTGGGGGAAACTGGACTTCCTAGTGAGACATGCCATACAGTGTGTGAATTCCGAGTCTTGAACATTACCCATCGATAGTGCAATTATACTGGCAATCATATTTGAATTCAAACTTGATTACTTAACTTACTGGCTATGTGTAGCGTTGTGAGACTTTAGTAGCCACTGTGGTAATCTTTGAACATCAGCCATACTTGAGAAAATTCCATGGGGTCACAAATAATCATTATGATGGAATCTGTTATCATTGATATTGCCAGATCTGCATTCCACATATTATCTATATCCGCTCTAATCTTCCATGGATATACTATGTTCAAGGTATGTCACCATTTATACTCATTGAAATAGTTCTATGGGCTGATTTCAGAATGTACATGCAATTGCACTCCTTGAATGCAGACCAAACAAATATCTGGAAAGCAGAGCTGACTGCAGGAGTTTCGGGAAAGTGGCTCATTGCGATATTTAGGTTTCCGAATAATCGCTGTACTAATTGATTAACTGATGGGGATGTGACTATATCTGCACTTATCGAGACTGCAATTAGTAGCCTTCCAGTATTAGTATAATATCTTTGTAGTTTGCTTTGACCAACTTGGTAGGTTATGTCTGTTCTGACTGGTTGGCCTCTGGATACAACTTAGTATTGTGTCCGCTACCATTAACTGTTATTGGGTGTACCAATCACATCTCCTAGCTATGGACATCTGTCACTGTCCCATCCAGATGAATGCTCATTCTGAGTTATTGTTACATATCTCCAGCCAATTGGCCTTTAAAATCTGCACAAAATTGTTCCTTCTACTGTTGTCCGCAATTTGATATACTTATCCAGTAGCTGATTGTATCCAACCAGTGCTCCAAAATATATATCATATCTCCCATATAGGTTGCATGTTGTAACATATTGGAAAGTGGTAACTTCATGGAATTTCATATGCAAAATGTATCTGAACCAGTGAGAGCAATATTAGCGTAAAGATAAATGTCCATGGATGGCTTCATAAGAAGGTACATGAGTAGATATGGTTGCAACTATGGCTTCCAAGATTGTATGGCAGTATCAAGCTAGTTCAGACAAGATTATCGTTAGAGATCTGTGTTTCATAGTGCCAAGGCAAATGCCCATGTGCAACATTGTCTGAAGGTATTTCAGTAGATATGGTTGCAAATGTGGATGTCAATAATGTACAATAGTATAATAGAAAGAGTATCACTAAAGGTCTAAGGATCATGGTATGCAAACAATATAAAGTGGGTGTTACCTGGCCCTGGACCAGTTAAGAGTAGCTGTGCCGTTACATTTTCCCCCTCTTTAGGTGCAGACCACCTGGGCAGTCTAATCATATGCATGAGTAGGAAAGAAAAGAAGGCAATCATGAATCGTTCCACATATGCAATTATACAAACCCATCAGACCCACAATGCGTCAGCACTGCACAGGGCAACCGCTTGGTGTATCCGGGGCATGAGGCTACTCAACTTCCACTTGATAGATTTCTAGAGGTGGTGCAAACCCATGCCAACACCATTTCGGCTGGGCCAGGATCGAAAGAAGCAAGAAGTAAAGAGAAGAGAAGAGAACGAAGGAACATCCAAAGTGATACCCTCCTCTATATCTCCACTTCCAGAATGTCTGGCATCTGATCTTCCAGTCCTGCACTGACAACTCATACAAAGAGTAGGTCATTTTCGGAATTAGACAATGTAATCACGCTGAAATCACTAATTACAGAATGAGTCTCATCTTGACTCAGTAGCATCAATGGTGGCTTCCGCTCACTGCTCATTATGCCCGTACCATTAATATCGCCATTGCCGTCACCATTACCATTGCCATTGCCATTGCCAACACCATCACTGTTGGCAATTGCATTGATATCTCTAATTTGTAAGCATCCCAGTAACCAGTCATACTCACCATATATATTCGAGTGCGCCACAACTCTGTCTCTCCCAATTCCTCAAGAACAACTCAGCTGGTCCCGCCCACCAGTGGTTATTGTTGCTGCTTTAGAAGCAGCTTCAGTAGCCAAGCACAACAAATCAGCACGGATGAAGGCTGGACTTCTCAGCGGGGATTGTAGCTTCTGCTCTCGGTATCATAGCTGTTGATGATGGTTAATCATACATTATCCCATTTCTATCTCATATGCATCTCATGGAATGGTCTTTCATACCATATATTTTCAAGCACATTTGCGCTCTCCAGACCTTTGTGCATAGCTTGGTAGGCCAGCCTGGATATCTGACATTCTCTCTTACAGCCAGTGGCTCTTACATGGTGCAGGTCAGCAGTTATATTCATTCTTCTTCAGCATCTGCCAAGCTGGCTTTTATGCCTCCAGTAGTGTCATTTGGCATCTGGTTGGGCCAGCTGGTTGGTACACATTCCAGTCCATACCTTCGGTAGGTAGGGCTCTCAATATTTTTTGTATTCCATCCCAATGTGGAGTTATTCAGGTATAATCTTGGCTGCAGTTCTCAGTCATTATCTCTCAGTAGTTGTTCCAACTTTCACTCATGATGCCATTCTGTGACTATCTGATAGAATGGCATTTGGTAGACTGTGAGCTTGATTCCGAGATCGTCATCTGTCTTATTCAACACTGCTTCTATCACCAGTATTGTCCTTGTTAAGCATAGATTAATCTAAGTTGATGTTATCGTCATCATCAATCCAGTGTATCTGCAGTCGCACTAAGCCTCTTGCTATTCAGTGCACTTGTAGGCACACTGGATATCCACCCTGTGCTTAGTACATGTATCATATCACATTGCTTGGTGCCCTTGCCTGCTTTCCTTCCAGTATGCTTTTCTCTCCCTCTCCAGGTGTGCTTGCTGTCACTTGTCTGGGTATGCGTATTGTCCTTTTCTGAGTTCATTTGTCCTTTCATCTCCCAGTGCACCAGTTGACTCTGCTTCATATGCTTGTTGACTCTGCTAGTGATCTCTTCCAAGGTACACTGATTGAGAAGTCTCCAGCTGCAATTCGGAGCTGCTAAGTGCGGTCAAAGAATCCTCGGTCTAGTACATCCGGTACACTGATAGCTCGCAGTTGCGATTGAGTTTAATTCCAGTATGGTTATCCCCCGTGTATATGTTCTAGCGTGGCTGACGACTCATCTCATATGGCTTCTTGATTGGGTGATAGTTGCATTGGCTGTGACTTTGCTATGGGCACATTTTGCCATTCGCAAAGTCTAATTGCTGCGTCCTTTCCATTTCCACATGTTGCTGCAGGCCTTCCATATTACTGAATGAGTTTCAGAGTGTATTAGTCCCATACATTCGGTACAGAAATTATATGCTGTAAGGGTTGTTATGATTCTGGCACTCTCATCACCCACTTCAATAATCCTTGGTCTACTGACCTCTTATCAGATACAGCTTGTGAGATATCCTATGCCAGTGTTGTAGCGGTGTGACCAGGGATCTGCTTCAGCTTTGTATTCAGCATTGTAAATTGGGCATCTGGCTATTTGAGTCTGCATCTCTGGATAGTGCTTGGTATTGTACATCATGCAGGCATTCCACTGGTACAACATGTGTCTGTGTATTGATGTTCGTTTCTAACTTCACAGCTCCAAATGAAAGTGAATGATCTCCAGAGATGTATAACGTCCCACCACATCAATATCTTCCTTTAGAGAAGCAGATTGATGCTCATCCATCATCCATTGTGGCGGGAATATCTGTTTCTAACTTTGACTGTGACTCTGTGTGGCAGGGAGATGCCAGCAGTGAGGATATGGAGATTGCGTGATGATGGATATGGACCAAGCATCAGGGAGTTTACATGTGGGAAACCCTGGGCTATATTGACACCATCTCATCATACAATGAAATACACACTGTCTCTTTCCCAGGTCTTAGTATTATACAGTGTTTTGGAGGATTCCTTAATAGATACAATTTGTGCGGTTCCTTCCGGCATGGGCACACATTCATATTTTCTCGCTCTGTATCTAAGCACCTCAAGTGGGCACCATCATATCTCAATACATTGCTCTAGATGCCACATGTGGTGCAGCGGAGTGTTCACCATAGATCCTCTGCCTTCTAGCTCTGCCGTGTCAACTTAACTGGAGACCAAACATTGATTCTGGCTTGGAAAGCTGAGTACAAATTCAAGGCAAACACCCTCACAATCTAATGAAGGTAAACATAGAGACATGGAACCAAGGAAGGACACCTATGGTGGAAGCAGAGTGAATGATAATGAAAGTAACGACAATTATTGGAATGATGTTACTAATATCAGATCGAAATATCTGGTGCAGTAAGCAGCATACATCGACATCATCAAACAAAATGGCACCAATCTGCATCAGCAAAAACTAAATTTCTTTCATTGAATGTATTTTGTTTGTTGTACCCACCAACTCAAAGAAATGAAATTGAGGTTTCCCTGAAATATGGCATTGCTTGAATGTTCCTGAGTGTTCATTGAGTTGTCGCAAAGCTGTGTTGAAGCATCACCACCAGTGTTCCCACCTTTGCAAATGTGACAATGAGCACTTGACCAACAGTTAACGCTGCCTTTGCCAATACCAGAATTCATCTCTCGGCATACTCTGAGGTCACCCTGATTGATTTGACTTTGTGGTGTTCATGGTACTCGCTCCATATGTATATTGAAGCATGTAGTTCACATTTTTGAAGGTCCCTCATGGCTAAGTTTGACCAAAGATAGTTTGCATGCAGAAGTGGTACACTTTGTTTGACTTGTTGATATAAAATCATTCAGTAGCTAACATTTGTTCAATCATCGCGGAAAGGTTGTGCATCATCGCCATTAAGATTTCACGCATTTGAGATCGGAATTCCTCAAACTATCAGTTCCAGTATATTTACCACTAATATGATGTATCAACAAAACCTGGAATGTAATATCACACAAAGGAAATTCTAAATGCAATCACTGACACGATTACTAATCTCCAAGCAACATCACATGCTCTAGAATCATACTTCCATCGACTGATCCCATTACTTTTCAAGCTGCTGATGTTGGTGATTTGGTTGCTGTTGCTGTTGCTGCAGGGGATGGGCTGGCTGCTGCTGGTGATGGCAGACCCGCCCATAGGCAGAAAAGCTGAGAATCACATGCTAGCTTCCATAGCAGCGATAAAGCTGCTGAGACGAATAGAACAATAGTCGGGCTGCTCTGGCAACTCCTCCGGGACTTAATCAACGAAGTCTTGATTAATGCTGCTCTCATCATTGTAAGGTTGTGCCATTGCTAGGTCCATACCAAGTGAGTGGATCTTTCCGTGAATCATGATGCAGGCAATCTCTATCTTTCTGGCTTGAACCTCTGGCGTGGCAAAACTAAAATCGATGTTGAGACCACAAAATACATCTGTGCATGCATTGTTAACCACGCGATCAATGTTTCTTGTATTGCACTTGTGTGGTGCTCCACCTCCTGGACCAAACCCTGGCGGGACCCTAAACTGCCCTGTTTTCCAGGCCGGCAGATAATGGTGAATGGCCACTGCAGTGAGGGGAATGAATGTAGCGCTGATTTTAACAATCGATGAGCTATGATTCATTCCAATTTGTCGTATGTGATAGAAGTATATCCAGTGAATATGATCCACATTCTCAATCGCTGCAAATTGAAACTTGGACTCCTCAATTGATTAATGTGGAATGATGGTTATGGCTGAAAAACTCAGGTGGGGAGCATAGACACATTGTGTTGAGATATGGAGATTTGTCAAATATATAGTGAAGCCATTAGTGTGGTTTAACAGTCGCTGTAAGCTACAACCCAATCTGAACTTTGTTCTAATGGAAGATGATACATTACCACATAGTATACAGTATACCAGCTGGGAAAGACAGAAGCAGTATATTGCCTACATCCATTAAATATCACACTCATCTCCATTGATTCAAAATTGAATGGAGTTAAACCATGATGAGGTGGCAAATCGAGTGCCACCCTGTATCTGATAGAGTTAGTGTAGGTGGACGGCTCTGGTCATTTTAAGGTTTGGCATTGCAGGACGCTTCCATAGTAGTCGGTTCTGGCGAGATGTGCACTGGATAATCAATAACATTCACTTCTATACGTGCGGAGAGGATATTTGCCCACATTGTTAGCAACCCTTGACATCTGATGGCTTCACAAGCATCAGAAGCTATCGAAAAACACAATGCATGATGGCTGATAGACTCGGTTTAACTTTAAACCAGTGGACAGATGGCAGATCGGAGACATCACGTGGGTCCTCCGACTTCGTGGCCCGCCCTGCTAGGCACAACACGCACGATCCACATGACGTGCAAGATCTCAGTTCTACCGACAGACTTGATATGGCCAAGTCAGTTAGGTTTGGCAGCAAGCTCAAGACCTCAGCCACCACAGACTCCCAACCTAGAGAACTTCACACAGCGGAATATGGTACAAAACAAATAAACATCATCGACGACGGCCCCGGGCCATTGCCTAGCCAGCCGTTCAACTCATTCAGGGCTACAGAGGATGTCCAACTGCACATATTCGATGCTAACGTCTCAGAGAGCCTCGAACAAGCCGAGAAAGTTGCCAATATTTGAGACCTGAATGAAAGCCTGGCTGCTAAAATCAAGGACTTAGAGGCTGTTGAGGCCGTCCAAGATGGCCTGAGCCAGGAGTTGGCGGCTGCCCACCCAGAAATTGAGGAGTGGAAGAAAGAGCTGAGAATCAAGAAACGTTGCGCCACCAAGTCGGAGAGGTGTCTCCACATGTGAAAATCAGAGCCGGAGGCAACAGTGCCCACCCATATTGCACAGCTCCGGCTTCAGGAAGACACGCTGCTGCACAGAGTCAAAAATCTCATCCTGGAAAAGGGCAACCCAGAATCTGAGTTGAAAGTGTTCGAACACATCATTCAACAACTGAAGACTAACTAAGTGCATGCTACTGTGGTTCAGAACACCTCCCAACAGCCTCCAGCCTCATTCAGGATTGGTGGCTCCTCCGAACCGACTCCCAGCTTGTTTGCAATCTCTGACTCCTCTGAATGGCCCTTGGCCTGTCGGCAAGCCATGGTGTCTCTGTCAAGCCATCTAACCTTCCAACATAAGAGGGCAAACGAACCTTGAACAATGTCACCCCCTTTCTTTCTGCTTTTGAACGACACTTCAAGAATGCAGCCCAGGCCATTGGAAGTGTCGGCACAACAGGCTGGCGAGAGCAAAAAGTGCTACACCTGGAAGGCGATGCAGCAGTCTGGGCCATACACCATTTCCCAATGAGTACAACCATCAAATGGTCCACCAACTGCACACAGTCGAATGCTGAGTATACTCCGTCCAACACTTTGGACCTGGTCAAATGCAAATGGGAAGAACTGAGCTTAAGGAAAGGAGAATGTGTCACAGAGTTTAACGAGCATTTCCGTAGCCTCCTTTCAAAGTTGGAACCGCACCGGCCAATTCATGCTGAAATGTTAGCCAACACATATCAGAATAAAATCGAAAACGGCAACCAGGGAGTTTATAAAGACTTGTTTCGTTATATTGGCATGTGGGATATGACTCCAATCCTTGAACAGCGCCTGCAGCACCTCGCTGCATTGGACACATCTCTCACCAAGTCTCAACCTGGAAGTGACTCTAACACAAACACTAACACAACTATGAAAGCTTCAGCGAGGATAATCAACTCCAAGAAAGGTGGTACAACTAGCACAGCTGCCCAGGCCAATGAAGATCGTTTGACCTGCTATCAATGTGATCAGGTTGGTCATATCTCTCGCAATTGCCCAAACCTCGACTTGATGAAGAAGCTACTCAAACAAGCTTTGGTTGGCACAGATGCCCCATAAGGCGAGTCTGGATGCCCACGCTAAGACATGAAAAAGGGAGGTGCACCAACCAGTCGAAAAGAGTGTGGACGACTTGCCGAGCAGAAAGAGGCTATGGAGGTGATGGACAGTGAGGCAGAGAGTCAGTTGGAGAGTCTCCGAGACTCGGACTCTGAGGTGGGAAAAGCCAAAGGAGATCAGTAGCTGCTGCTGTTCCACCCATAAACACACCATCATGTACAGTATCGTCAAACCAAAATGGTGGCAAATTGGTGCCAGATAGTCAATTCAAGTTTTTCACCTGTTACCACCACTTGAAAGTTAGTAAACTAGATGACTCAGTGGTTGACCTACTACGGTTTAATGGAATAACACCATTCCGAACTAAAGGAGGATAGTGGTGCAGCATGAAGGTGACAGTACAGAAGGATGATGGTGCGTCAAAGAACTATGCGGGTCAGATTTTCATTGATGAACTAATATGCCAGGGGGCCATCCTGAGTGTAAAGGATGCAGGATGGATGATTGTGGAGACCACCAATGTCCACACAGAGGATGGCATAGAGAAGCGTCAATGAGTCAAATTGAAACTATGACTTGGTGCATCATATGTCTATAAGGCAGAATTTACGGTCTACGACATCAAAGGCTTTGATATTGCGCTAGGCACATGATGGATGGGTGATATGAACTGTTGATATCAAATCGACCATGACAGCAATGAAATGTGGATTGCTGATACAGTTTGGGCGCAAAGAGAGGAAGGCCGAGTACAGTACGTGCCCAGCTTATGCCCCTTGGATGTCGACGAAGGAGTAGTGGAGCAAGCCAAATCCATGGGCATCCACACCATACGGAATGGAAAGCTTAAAAATTCATCTGGCTGTCTGCTGAAATGAGCCTTCTTGATCAAAGTACACCACCACAGTGATGGTAACACACATCTGACAGACGAACTGCCTGGTGAGTGTCAGGAGACGTTGACTACATTCCAGGGCCTCTCCAGTGAGACAACATATCCAAATTTGCAGAAAGGCAGGCAGGCCGGTTTGGAAATTGAAGCTGACCGGAATGACATAATACCATAGCGCTCACCATACTGCATCACTCCGTATGCAGAAGAGGAGCTTCGGAGGTAGATAGGCAAGGTAATCAGCTGCGGTTGGATTCTGACCTCATGTAGGAATTGTGGCTCACCAGTATTGTTCATGACACAGCCCGACGGTATGCTGGGTATATGCATAGATTATTTTGCAGCAAACGCCATATCCGTCAAGGATTTTTATTCTCTCCCACACATCGAGGACTTACTCAACTTCTTGCACAGCTTGTGCCAGTTCACCAAATTCGATTTGGTGACTCGCTACATTCAAATTTGCATTGCAACAGCCGACAGGCAAATGAGAGCCTTCACCACTGAATTTGGTTTGTACGAGTGGAGAGTCGTGCTGTTTGGCCTGGCGAACACACCCAGCCACCTCATGCTTATAACGAACTACATCTTGAAGCCAATGAAATGCAAATTCGTCATCAGATACCTTTACTATACTGTGATTCAAAGCCGTACCCTGGCAGAATACATGGTACATGTCCGACAAGTGCTTACCATATTGACAGCACATGGTAAAAAGCCCAAACATGCAAAATGCACCTGGGCTTGTCCGAAAGTCAATTTTTGCGGCTTTGGCCTTGACAAGGATGGTCTCCACACCCACGAACTTATGACCCATGCAGTAATGGATTGGCCTCATCCTGAAAACAGTATGGACCTCAGAGGCTTCCTGGGCCTCACTAGTAACTATTGAAAAACCATTGAACACTACGCTCACATTGCAATGCCACTGCACGCCATGGGCACCCTGCCGAAAAGGAAAGAGGGCATTGGGCGGCGATGTGGATAGCCGAGGAGGGTCATGCGTACTCAATTTGCTTGGGACAGAGAATGCCAGCATGCTTTCGACACCCTCAAACAGGCACTTTCCAATGCTCCAGTCCTTGCCCTACCGGACCTGGAAGCCTAATATTGCTTGCATGTCGATGCTAGCCAATATGTATTAGGCGTGGTGCTCTCACAGGTGCAAGACAAGGCAGAGAAGGTATTGGGTTATTTCAGCAGTGCATTACATGATGTGGAGATGGGATACCCTGCAGTCGACAGCGAACTATTTGGCATCCGAAATGCCATATTGTACTGGAAATTCGACCTACCTGGAGCCAAACACCCATTATTGGTTCACCCTGACCATGTGACCTTGCGTTGGATCGTCAAACGACCACACCTCACCATATGACAGATGGATATGCTGACGGTCCTCCTACATTGTGACTGGGAGGTCAAGCACATCCCGGGTTTCAAGAACAATGTCTCAGATGGGTTGTCTCACCACCTGGATATTCGTCGGCAGAGATGTGATTCAATGGCACCAGAAGTTAATGTGGCCGGAGAATGAATTGATGATATCAACGTGGGCATAGTTGATGATGAACGGTTTGGGCCTGTTGCACATTCCTTTGCCAACCCAAGTCTGTGCCTCCTGCCATCCACTGCTTCTAGCAAAGAACGCAAATTATTGGTGTCAGCGCAATGGTTCTATTTGGAGCACAATGCCCTACTGTGGCTACCTGGAGATTTGGATAAGAAGCTGGTGGAAAGAAATGCAAGGGCAGAAGAGAAGGACAAAGAAGAAGTGGTGGAGATAACGGTAAGGGCAAAAGAGCAGGAGGAAGACGGAATGGCAGAGAAGATTGGATGGTTGTGAATTCCAAAGGCAATGCGGCGACGAATCCTCCATGACGCCCAGATCACTCCAACAGGAGGACACTTCAGTGCAGACCGAACGTACTTACAAATGAGTGACAGGTATTTCCGAAAGCAAATGTGGACCGATATGTAGTGATACGATGAGGGCTGCGACTTATGCTATCGAACCAACCACAGGAGCGGCAAACCCATGCGCCTCCTGCTACCACTTCCTATCACCAAGGGCCATTGGCAAAGAATCGGCATCGACTTTATATCCGACCTGCCGACCTCGGAAAATGGCCACAACTGCATTGTAACATTTGTCAACCACATGACAAAGAAAGCACATTGGCGTGCTGGCAAGATAACAATTGACGCCCCAGCCTTTGCGCAAATATTCATTCCCAAGATTGTCCGCCTAGATGGAGGACCTCGAGAGGTTGTATCGGACCCCAATGTACTGTTCACCACAGACTATTTGTGAGAAGTTGCGAGGATTCTGCAGATATTGCTACTCATGTCTACAGCGTTCCATCCAGAAATGGATAGCCTCTCTGAGAACTCGAATAAGATGGTCATACGGTACTTGCATCGCTTCACCACTCATGATCAAGCCAATTGGGATGAAGACCTCCCATTAACGGAGTATGCTTGGAAATTCTCAGTACACAGTTTGACAAAGCTGACACCATTCGTACTTGATCTTGGTTATGAGCCACCTCTGCCTCCAGACTCAAATGCAGACCTCCAAGGGCTGCAGGCCAATGACTGAGGGAAAACCTTATAAGGCCATGATTTCGTCAAATGATTGCAGTGCAGTCATCAGCAAAAACAATATTTGCTTCATTAAATTTAAGCAGCTTATTGTACCCACAAACCCCAAAAAATGAAATTGAGCTTTCCCTGACATATGACATTGCTCTAATGCTTCTGAACATTCAAGGAGTAGTCACAATCGTTTCATGGACCTCAGAAACCTCGCCACCGAGGTTCCAAATTAATCATTTGTATGCGTATTTTACTCCTTCGAGGTTACAAATTTGTAATTGCAATTTCCAAACCAAAGAACATTTGTATAAATGTTCTCATTAAACTAAAATCTACCCCTGACACACAAATCTAGGGTTCCATATAAATACCTACTAGGCGCCAATCTAAGGGGGGCAGCACTGGAGGGTGAGGAGCAGATAAAGGAGTGAGAGTAGAGCACTGAATCGAGAGTTAATAAATGACTTACCTCAGCCTCATTGAACTGACTTCATGTACTTGACGAGGAGAATTGATTGAGCTTACCTGCAAGTCAATCGGAGCGGATCTGCAAAAGTTTGAAATGGGTCAGACCTGGAGCAGTAGGAAGAGGAGGAGGTGGAAGAAGAAGAGGAGGAAGAACAGCGAATCGAGAGTCAATGATAGACTTGCCCCACAGTCTTTGCCCCAGCTCAATGCGCTTGATAATCCGAATCGATTGAGCCTACCAGCGAGTCAATCAGAGTTGATCTGGAAACATTTGAAAGCGGTCTGCCCTGGACACAGGGGGAGCAGCAGAGCAGCGAATCGAAAGCTAATCATCTGGGTATCCCTGCGTCCTTGCCCCATCATGATGTACTCGACGAAACGAATCGATTGAGCCTACCAGCGAGTCAATCCG
>Ga0307512_10000907_pt1 | contig 43581 bp, 54 predicted proteins | sample 14_EM_MG_FD_200267 | JGI IMG/M metagenome (GOLD analysis project Ga0307512, IMG submission 200267) | Populus trichocarpa ectomycorrhiza microbial communities from riparian zone in the Pacific Northwest, United States - 14_EM | ecosystem: Host-associated > Plants > Roots > Unclassified | place... | reverse complement strand
GCTGTCAGGGGGGACATTATCTCCAAGTTCGTTCTTTGGACACTCGCACCAAAAACAGACATGTCGCTTGTGATGATGTAGGTCGCTATATTCTGGGCAATCTGCAAGCCATGCTGCTAAAACCGGTTTGCAACGCCTGAAGTCACCATCTGTACAGGAAACGTTGTAATACCCGCTCTCGGCGCTGGGATATTGTTTAAAGGCGAGACGCTGGAGTACCCACCGGAGTACCTCGTTCAGCACCTTTCAGTTTGTTTGCGGCTGCTCATCCATCCGCTTCTACGCTATATTGTGGTTGTTGTTCGGAATCGGCAGGAGAGCGACCATTACGATGCTGTGTGTTGAGGGCATCTGGCGGATCTTCGAAGATATATTGCAAATGGTCATATTCATAGGCCACTCTTTCTTGTTGCCAGCAAAATTTGAGAGATGTGTTCTGTCGGACATGAAGATCAAGGGAACCAGTGTATCCCCCCATGTGAGCGTTGACTCAACGTCGGTTAGCATGTCATCATGCTCAGGTATCTCTCGTTACCTGACACTGCCACCACCAGGTCGTGGTGTGCATTGTGGTATCGAGGTGCTTCGGTGGAGTATCGCGGTTAAAGCAACGCGTAGGGGTGTAAATCAGATCCTCGGTGTATGCTGGCTGCCGCATCCACCATCCTATGCTTTTGATGATGTCTCGACTCGAGAGTGTGATGGGGCGTTGGTGATTGTCATTCCATTTCATTTCCTCGAGAGTGTTTAGTTCCCACTCGCCTAGAGCCAGAAGCTTCTAGACCCCTTGCCCATTTTTGAAGCTTGGGAAACGCAGAGCGGTGTTTTCTTCCGTCATCACGTTGTCATAGTATTTCTTCATGCCCTTCTCCTTGATCCCACACTGGGTATATTCGTACTCTTCACACTTCGCAAACATGTAGGAGGGATTGGTTTGTAGGTTCATCTCAAGGACCCCCTGAGTGTTGAGTTGCCAGGGCTCAGCAATGTCATCGCTCAGCGGAGCACTGGTGCGAGGGTATGTTTCCATCCGAAGCAGAGGAGGTGGCGGTGGTTGAGACTCCAAGTCTGCCATGTTTTAAAGCTGTTCAAGGTAGGGAAATGTGTGCAAGATTTGGACAGAATCATTGTTAGCATTGAATTCACGACGCTGAGCAGGTTCAACGCGTCGGGGCGCGCTGAGAACAGTCAAATTCTCCTGTCGTGCAACTTGAAGGAGTTCATGATGGTGTATTTTGATATGTTTAAGTCGCCAGCTGTGTGAAGTGGACATCTTTCGGCATGGAAATCCAGGGCAACAGAAAGGGGTCTTCTCTTGCATTGGTGACTATACTCGAGGAGTGGAGTATTCACTGTAGAAAGAGACTAAAGTTGGATCTGGGCCTGAGCAGTCTGGTCTGGGTATAAGCTCATGATACTTGAGAAAATTATTGAGCCTCAATACCATCACAAGGAGGTTCCTTACACGCCAGGAGTTGCACTAACACTGCATGCGCAATGTTTCATAATACTATTGATAAATAAAAAATAGACCCTAAGCAATCTAAAAACCTCACAGCGTGTGTAATAATCAATGCCTGAGATGAATAGATTTGAGCAAAGGAAATGAACAAGCTCAGAACCTAACACAAAGGAACAAAACACCTCCACGCGTGCCGTAATGAGTTCCTGAGATGAATCGAATACAGCAAAGGAAGCTCACAAGACAAGAATCCGACCCAAACCTAAATGCACACCTTCCGTAAAGGCATACGCCCGTGTATGGCCTCATGGGAAGGAATAACAGTAGATACACATCCAAACGTGGATGTTAATATTGTAGAGTAGTATGAAGGTAAGTAAGGTGAGATTATCGCTAGAGATCTAAGGATCGTGGCGATCTGAGTATACGAAGTGGGTGATACCCGGCCCTGAACACGTCACGAGCAGCTGTGCCGTAACATTGTCCCCCTCTCATTGTGCAGACCCCCTGGGCTGCATACACATGTACCAGAGTTGGAAAGGAATGGAAACGATCAAACAACCGTTCAACGTACGCAAATGTACGCACCCATAAGTCCCACACCCGATTTGTACTATATGGTAGCCTTTCGGCGGATCTGGCACACGGGGATACTCCACCTACACTTGACATGTCTCCGGAGGTGGTAAAAACCGGTGCCGAGGCCATTTGTACTGGGCCGAGATCGAGAGAAGTTAAGAAGTAAAGAGAGTAGGAGAAAAGAGAATGAAGGAAAATCCCAAAGAACACCATCCTCCATATCTCCACCTCCGGAATGTCCGGTATCTGGCCATCAAATCTTCCCTCCCGCAATGTCTGGCATCCCACCATCATATGTCACGTTCGTGGCTCCTATCAAGTGTAGGCCATTGTCGGAATTAGACACAGTAATCTCGGTGAAATCTCCAATCATGGTATGAGCCTCGTTGTGACTCGGCAGCATCTATGGTGCCGTCTGCTCGGTGCTCATCATCATCCCCGCCATCACCATTGCAACGGTATGTCTAACTTGTAAGCATTCCAGTAACCGGTCATACTCATCATTCGTACAAGTGAGCTAGTACTTGAGCTTTCCCAATTCCTTGCGAACAACATTGCAGGCCCAGCCCATCAATATTCATTGTTGCTGCTTTGGAAGCTGCTTCGGTAGTCGTATTCGCGCTCAGTCAGGACGGACAATGTGGGGTTGACTTCTTGGCGCAGATTGTAGCGTCTGCGCTCGGTATCCTAGCCGTCGGTGATGGCCAATCATATATGACATCGTATCTATCTCGTAAGCTTCTCATGACATTGACATTTATACCACATATATATTGAGGTGCGTTTGCGCTCTCCCGACCCTCGTGCATAGCTCTGTAGGCTAGCCTCAATATCTGACATCATCTCTTGGAGCCGGTGGCTCTCACACGGTGCCTGTCAGTTGTCATGTTCATCCTCCTTCTGCATCGGCCAAGCAGGCTTATAGGCCGCCAGTATGGTCGTTTGGCATTCATTTCGGTATGCAGTTTGTTAAACCTCCTCGTCGGTGCCTTCTGTAGAAGGCTCCCGATAATTCTTTTATTCAATCCCGATTTGGAGTCATTTGGCCATGATCTTGGTCATTATGCGCAGTCATCATCTGTCAGTAGTTGTGTCAACTGTCTCTCATGATGCCATTCGGTGACTGTCTCATGTAATGCTACTCAGTGACAGACACCCGTGATGCCGTTCGGTAGACCATTTGGTACGTTTGGAAATCATTGTTGGTCCCATTCAGAACCGCTTCGGTTGACATATATGAGCTCCCTCGGCATTGATCAAACTCGCCTGATTCTCTCATCACATCTCCAGTGCTCTTGCAGTTGCACTGATCATCATCCTAGTCAGTGCACTCGTAGGTTCACTTGTCATCCACCCTGTGCTCGGTCCACGTATCATCCCCAATTCCTCAGTGCTCTTGCCGGTTTTCCTCCGGGTATAGTTTCCGTTCCTTCTCCAGGTGAGTTCACTGTGGCTTGTCTGGGTATCCACATCGTCATTTTGCTTGTTGACTAATCTCAAGGTGCGATTCTCTGCCGGTAAGTGCGCTCGAAGGTGCTTCCTTGCAGCACTTCCAGTATGGTGATTGCTTGCAGTAGAGGTGAGTTATGTTTCCAGTACGGTCTTCCCCCGTTTGTACATCGTACCTCTGCAGGCGACTAATCCATTACGGCTTCTTCGCATGCCATATCGATTAGTTAGGATTGATTCCGAAGTTGATTCCCAGTAGCAGCTTTGTATCTCGGGATTGTTGAGACTGAGTCGGGATCGCCCAGACTGAGTCCGTATCTCATTTGGGATTGTAACTTGGACATGCGGCTTGTTGATTCATCGGTAGGTGTGTTTGCCATCACTACTCTGGGTGCAATTTTCGCGGTTCTCGGAGTGCAATTGTTGCTTCTTCTCCATATGCACTTCGCGCTGCTAGCCTCCTCTAATGGTGAATTTATTTTCCGGTGCTTTGTTCCTGCACTTCAGGTGCGGTAATTCTTAGTGATAAGGGTTGTAGCAAATGCGGCAGCGTCATCCCACTCTTCAAAGATCGTTGATTCGCTATCGACCGATCTCATACGGCTTCGATATGTGCTGTATCGGAATTGAAGCTGAGTGACTCGGGATTACCGAAGCAGAGTTGGGATCTCATTCTGGATCATATTCGGCATCGAAACTCGGGCATGTTGCTGTTCGATTGGGCATCTCTGAATAGTGGTCTGTATCGTACTCGGTGGAGCCATGCCGCTGGTACATCGTATACATGCATATCTCTGTTCCATAGAAAATTCGTAGTTCAAAATCAATGTTGTGATCTCACCAATCATTTAACTTCGTATAACCTCAATATCTTCATAAAAGAAAGAGACCCATTGTCATATGTCTCCCGTGATCCATCTCCTGTGATCCATCTCCTGTGAAGCACCTCCGGTGATCCATCCATATCCGGTCGCAATCCATACCCTGCTTTAATCCCTGTCCGGACTGAGTCCATCTCTTGTTTTCCATCTCCGGCCGCGATCCATCTCCAGCTGTGATTCAGTTGGTTCCCGCCATTGGTTTCCAGACTGTGCGTAATTGTGCTCGTATGGGCCGCATTCCGTGACTTCTCCTGTAGGTCGGTATGTTTTCTAAAGGTCATTGTAACAGACCTCAATATTGTCCGTCATCTGGTGACGCTTCATCGCAGTCCCATAATCCATCCAGTGACATAGTCTCCATCAGAAGAAAATACCCACTCGTCAATCCGGCCATATGGAATGGGATCTCTAAGTCCAAATCCAAATGCATGATCCGGCCTCTTGAGCACGTGATCTGTATCCACGCAATTGAGTGAATACCGCTCGACTCAACTCCACTCAACTTAAAACTCTGTACAACTCAACTCCGATCAATTGTAATCCGTCCATATGCCAAATTGTAGCCTGTCTCCAAATCAATTTCATATTCAATTGGCCAATGTCTCCGCCTTGGCTTTGCTGAAAACCTCCACGAAATCTCCGTATATGGTTCGGGTATATCCTCCGTCATCTATGGCACCATCCTTGTTGTTCTGCCGGCTCCATCTGCACACTTCAGTTCTCAATATATAATAGACATGGAGCGGTAAGAAGGAATATCCAGGAGCCCGGATTGGAAACGGTTCCCCAGTATAGAGCCAAGCCCTGCCGTCTAGTACTCCCTGCGTGTCTCGGCGTGGCGCTAGCAATGAGTGAAGGTTCCCTCCTGGACACTTTTCTGCCGCAACTACCGCCACCACTCCCTGTTCGCCCGTCCAGTGCCTGGTGCCTATCTCACCACCCGAGATCCTTTCCACGGTCACTCCCAGCAGCCCTATTCGAACTCCGACTCTCAGGAAGACTGTCCAAACGTTGACCTCACTGGCCAGTTGATTGTCAAGGGCATTGGCTCCAAGTATGGAAATATCCGGAATACTGCTGCCTCCTTCGGAACATGCCTCCTCCCTCGCCATTATCCAGGTACATTGCCGGGGTATACCGGAAGGCCTGCCCGGTCCACTGCCACCTCTTCCGCTCACCCTGGGGTGGCAGATCCAAAGGTCAAATGCTTTGCATGTCGACGGTAGGACTGTTGGACCTGTGCCAAAGCTATCCCTCTCAGCCCCCAGCTCACGCAGTGCGTCCACTGCAGCTGCCACCAGGTGTACGAATAAGCTCACTGAGCGAATCACATACTTGCAAACACCCAATTGGGACTGTCTGACAACCAAGTAACCGTCCATTCCCACGTGGGGATGCGACATATGCCTTGTATCTCTTTGTGCTCTAAATGGATGCGAAATCCGGTGGTCTCCTGAGAGTGCCCAGTCGGTCCATCCTCCATTAGCCCCATAGATCCTTAGAATCCCGGCTACATCATCACCATTGTATTCCTAGAAACCCTCTCCATATGCCATCGTATGGGCACATCTGTATTCGCTCGTTGGCAAACAGCTTTCGTTGACTTGTTTCACCAAATAGAATACAGTTGGCGCAGCTGGCTCTCTCCTCACAACGATCCTATTTGGTCGTCCAACCCGGTGCCAAGTGTGATAACTGACAATGGTAATCACGAATTCTATCAGCTAGCCACATGAGAACCATCAGGGGTTATTGTACTTCCCATTCAGAGCTGCCAGACGATCTGCAATCGCTGCTCCACAATCTTGAACTCTGCCCGTCGAACGACTTCTGATACCGGTACTCATATTGGTAATCATAGTTGTATCATTGCAAAGCCGCTGCTGGAATTCTTCGCATCATCGGTATGTTTGATGACTCCATCAAGTCGTGTACAAGGTGATCGCAATTTCAACTGCCATCGGCAATGTGGATTGACGTGAATCGCGCATAATTCGTGAACCGCCTCTGGAGAATATCCACCTTCGCCATTACTTGTGACGCCTCTCTTGTAGACATATGTGATCTGTAATTGTCCCTGCAATCGTCAATTGACTCAATCGGATGGTAGCTAATCGAATGGCATTAATGTGGCGATAGATTGCCTTCGAGTTCTCGTACGATGCATTCAATGCAATTGACATCGACCGACTTGGTCACTGACACCTCTCCAGGCCGGTTGGCTTTTGGAATCAACTGGGAATTGTCACTGAATGTCTTCTACTTACATGTTGTGACGTGTCTCTGACCGATTGGGCTCAGGAATCCGCACGAAATCGTCTCTGTTACTGTTAACCTCAACTCAAACAACATATCATGACAATTTGTCGATGCAATCAGTGCTCCCCAATCTTCATGATATCTTGCGTGTAGTTCGGGTGTCGGAACGTGTCGGAAATGGGTAATTCATGAAATCCAGTATGCGAAACGGATCTGAAATTAAAGAGCGATAATAGTGTAAAGGCATACGCCTGTGTATTGCCTTATAGGAAGGTATATCAATAGATACGGTTGCAAATGTGGATCTCATGATTGTAGAGTAGTATAAAGGTAAGTAAGGTAAGATTATCGCTAGAGATCTGAAGATGGTGGCGAGCCGCCGATAGAAAGTGGGTGTTACCCGGCCCTGCACATGTCACTGGCTGTTGTGCTATTACACCTCCTCTGCAACGTGAGGACCGGTTCACACCTCGCCTACCAAGCCATCCTGCCGCGCATCTGGACAGACGGACATCAGGGAGATAGACATCAGGGAAAGGGACATCCAGTAGAGGGACATCGTGGAGAGAGACATCTGGCAGAGGGACATCGGGGAGAGATACATCGGGGGAAGGGACATCAGGGAGACTGGCGCCACCTAATGATGCGCCGAGTAGCTGCTGCTACACATCGACATCCACGGTGATTCCTGCCGGCTCAGCCTCTCCCAGAGTTGGCGCCGCTGGGCAAAGTTTGTCCGGCGTCACAAACCCGAAAACCTCCATCCCACTGCGTCTATGAGTCTCCTGAGTGTCGGGACATGGGCAAGGCTCCGGGGTTTGAGGCCGTGGGGCAGTCGCCGCAGGTTGTGTCCCTTGGGTATGCTTGCGCATCTGGTGGCCTTACTCAGGTAGCACAGTTGGCTGATCGTCAACTGTGGTATCAGCATCGTCAGCCAATCGATTGACCATCTCTCACTGGCCAATTGTCCGAGGTTCTTTGCCATTATCCTGATCCTCATCCTCATCCTCATCCTTGTCCTCATCCTCATCCTCATCCTCCTTTTCCTCCTTCTCATCTTCCTCGATTTAATCTTCTTCATCTTCACGATCCCTTTCCATATCCACATCGCCGTCTAGATCAGCGCCGCCCGGTGATTCCACATCATCCTCCATGTCCATATCTTCATCAGAATCACTTCCTGAGTCATAGTCCCCGTCAACTCACTTGAATCGGTATCATCATCTGTGGAAATTGCAAACGCGGGCGATGCATCCGGCTCGAAATATACCCGCTGTAGTTAGCTCCCCGTGTCGGAGTCTCCCTCTGAAATTTACTGCTGTAACTGCAAAGCAATGGCACGAGAGATATCATCTGCCCCTGTGGTTTGCTTAACAATACCTTTCCCTTCACCATTTCCCTTCCCCTTCCCCTTTCCTTTCCCCTTCCCGCCTTGAGTCGCCTTCCTATTTCCCCTTCTCATTCTTTGTTCACTTCCTATTTCCGGTCCCTTTCTCACCGCCCTACATGTACTCCTTACCCTCGGTGTTGTCATTGTCATGGACATCGCCTGGACGGCTCCTTGCACCACTCGGCGCTCCGGGATCGTCCCAGCGCTCATCATCATTATACTCGTCGATTATCTCATCTCAATTCAGTGGTCTATCGGCCAATAAGTCGACAGGTTCGTACTGCCAGGAGCTTGGTGGCTCAATCTTTGTGCTGAGATCATCGCTAGAGTAGGAAGAGACACGCTGATCGGTGCGTTTAACCTTCCCAAGCTGGTTGTCTGCGGATCGGAGGGATCGACTTCATCCCCAAAGGTATGTGGGTTGGCCCACCTCCTATTGATCATTTGGTCATGGGTTTTGTCAACCATTTGCCCGATATATGAGCGGAAGGTAGCCCACCACACCCTAAATGGCAAACTCCTGCACCAGGGGTGCAGCCACATGGCCCGGAATTGTGAAATGTGGCGAGTTGTGACTGGATCAAGAATGAGTATATCATGAAAGAGGTCCCATGCCCTCGCATCCATAACACCACAAACATTGTATATCTGTATGAGTCGACAGATGTTTTACGAGATGAATCCCTTTATATGGTCCCGATCCAATGACAAGCGTCGATTTATAACTGATGTCAGCATCATTGCCACAGGATTCCCCTGTCCTTTGCTGCTACCCATTGGTGCCATCGCCGTGAGTTGAAAATGAATCTACATCCGACTTGTTACCATTATGATACAGTTGGATATAGCGGAAGGAAGCCCAGGAGGAAAGTACAACGTTGTGCAGGTTATCGGTTGTGTTTTGGGACGAGAGGTGTTGTTTTTTGCCACTCGTGTGATGTCGAAATAGTTCAGTATGCTGGCGGTGTGTTACTTGCTTGCGGTCTGTTTAATACGGGAAGAGATGAGAATGGAGGTGTTAGCGGGAAGAAAGAATATATACACTCAAGTTCCTGCACTGTGATTCGTATCCTGCGTGTCGTTGGTTAATCAACACAAAACGGCCCAGCCTTTATGATGTGCAACCAGTGGGCACCTCATCACTGAGGAGCCTCGAGACGAGATTTAGTACTCGTGGTGAGGACATTTTGCGACGCTGCGTGTTGCTTGGTCATCAGATAACACCTTTAACACTGTGACCACGTGCATCTCGGAGCAAATTGAGTAGATCTCAAGTTGTCCCAACTGTGCAACCATCCAACATGGCTAACAACGCCTAGCAGTGAAAGAAGCTCACACAACTGATGTCATATAATACAGAATAAGTCATTGTTTGCTTTGGAATGCATTTAGCTCTGCCAACGGGGGATTTCCACCAGCAAGCTGACCACATACAGAATCAATGGTTCAGAGTATTGTGCCAAGAACGAGTGCAATAAGATGATACTTGCGCTAACAAGGCATATACACCTTTCAAGCGGTGCAAATAGACCTTCAGACATTGCTGTAACAGAGAATATCAATGCTGAGTTTAATCCGAATTTGATCGGATGGCAGTTGACCCCATAATTGAGTGCTTTTCGAGGCATCTTCTCCCTGAGTATTGTCAGGGTTTAGATTCTTGCGCAGTCAACACCGCGGCTTCCTTTCTTGTCGAATCCATTGATGGTTGCCCAAATAGCAGTCTACCTGGGCTGCAGTCGAATACGCATGCAGACAAAATGATTCGTACCTTCTTGACGTCGAACATCTATATCACACTATACCTTCCCGAAGCCCTCACCCTGCCACGACAGCAGTCATACAAAAGGTTCGATGTCTTGCTAATTGTCATAATCAACAACAGCGTAGGCCGTCAGGAAATTCTCAACATCGGCCTGCTAAGAGATGCATTTCCATACCGGTTGGTGAGAGGGATTCCGCTCAAGGAGGGAGTTCGGTACCCTCTACAATCGAAGGTCGGAACTCCACCCCATCATCTTCGCTGATTGATTCCCGCATTGCAGATATCCCTCAACGCGTAAGTTTCCAACCCATCCACTACACTGCGACAGTGAATAAATACTCCAACCACCACCCTGGGTACAACCAGTTGTAGCACACTTGCTCCTGAAGTAACCTTACAAACAAACTCAAAGCGTCGCGTTGTATCCAGCCCCGCATCCGGCATTGCTAGCACTCTCACTTCTCTCAGCTGTCTTGAAAACCTGCCAACCCACATCCCTAATCCAGAAGCCCGCGCGATCATTACAAATCCACTGCGAACGCAAGTTACAGAAAAGAATCGGAGACAGAGGCGATAGCAATTGCAACTGCAGGCGGTGTCAGCACCTCGATCAATGGTCTCCAGCCATGGCAGTATCCATCGATTAGGTCACTCGGACATGCCGTGTCGTGTAGTTGCAATGGGCACACTCCTGGAGCTCTGAATGTGGAACAGACAGCCGTTAATGAGTGGAAGCGACTTGGAGATGGTAAGTTACGCAACGCGACACGTTGCGAAAGCATTAGCTGAAGCCCCACGCTTGCAGATAATCGAGACGTACTAGAACACCTCAATACAGGAAAACAACATTTGGTCCATTGCATTCGAGGCACGCACAAAGGAGATCATGAAAGAGGTATTCTGAAACAACAGCCCAGGTTGGATATTACACGCTCAAACCGGTACCAAGTTCGTGCACAAGTCGATAAGGTTGAATCCCACTTTATTCAATCAGCAAAGGTGAGCATTGTAGAGCATTATGATCTCCACCGCTTTGAATCCGCTGCAGAGAGTTTGGAATTCATTGATGCCCTTCTGGCAGACAATGAGTATCTTTGTCCTGTAGCAGAGCATGTGGAAGGTGGTGTACGTGGTCCAACTCCAACGCATAGGGAGTCGAAAGCTCATAACAGATGGCTGGTGCCCACTATACTTCCTGGCAGTAGCAATCCCCCGGTTTATGTCCATCAAATTTTATCATCGGGCGTATGACCGCAGTAAGAATGCCGATGGATTTCATAATTGCATAATTGACAACAAGGACGGTCATATACCCTCGCCACGGATCATGTTTACATGCACTGCGTTGTGCCACGCTCTCCTGGTGTGGCAAAAGAACAAAGGTGTTCATCTGAAAGCTTCCAAGTCAAAGCTGAAAGCGGACAGACCTGATCGCTGGAACTACTTCAACCACAAGAATGACTGTGGTAAGATTGCATCCTGCTGCGCTGTAACGGGTCGCAAGTTATTAACTTGGCCTGGCGTTGCAGACATGTATACATTCTTGATCAATACCTGGGACACACTGCCGGAGAGCTACCAACAGGGGGTGTATAAAATCACACTTGTCAAAGTCAAACGTCAGATCCAACAGGCGGAGATCCCAACGCCTGCCGTCGTAATCAGCATGGAAGCAGCATATGTTGACAATGCGATTCTTGTAGACTATTTGACTTCGGGAGTGGCCCTTGACGATCCTGGGATCGGAAGCTCTGACCGAAACATCCTCATGGACAACAATTGCACAGATGATAAGCTGCATTTCAGGATGCCAGGCGACAGGGGGGATTACGAAGTTGAAGGTGACTAAAGCGACGAGCACGGTATCATCCCCACCGCGAGCCGGTGACAACGGGCCACGACTGAACTGGAGAGGTTTCACCTGTGAACCAGCGTTGTCGACGGGTATGCGGGAGAGCATGGCAACGATGTGGATCAGGAGGAAGCAGCATCGCAAGGGAATGATGGATCCACGCAAGATGTGGAGGACGGAGGGCACAGCACAATCAGCAGTATGGACAGGAATGAGGGCAAGGATGGCAACGATGCGGATGAGGAGGAAGATGCATCGCAAGCCGACGATGGATCAACCCAGAATGTGCGGGACAGAGGCATAGAACTAGAGAGTGTGAAGATTCGACAGTATATTTCAGACCAGTAAAATCCCATAATGGCGAAGCAAATGCAATGGCAAGCGATGTATCCGAAGCGAAGACTGTTTTGTGATATGTGAAAATATCTCTAAGTTAAACAAATAGGGAGAGAGTGTGGCATCCGATATATAGCAATCGCGGACAGATACAATGCGGCACTCGGCCGGAAAATCGCATTTTCATCGCCACTTGTTATGTAAACGGCTACGGCCTAACTGCAGCCCCTGGGAAGAGTGTAACACACGTGTTGTTCCAATGATGCATATCCGGGCGCTAGGTGAAAGAGGTACATATGCAATGCGACCAGTCGCCTGGGCGATGGGAAGCGTGTGTGTCTCCATGACAGGGTACGAGGTTGTGTCAGAGCCATCAGAGCCGACCGGAACACTCGGGTGTTTCTGACTGAAACTAGCGTTGTTGCGGATGTAGATGACCATGTTCGAATGGTAAAGTATGACTGTGACTGTGCTTCCCACATGAATAGGTGTGACCTTGCCGGCACATCATGCCTTGTTTTTGAACTCGAACCTTTGAACGCGTGAGACAGAAATGAAGCCATAGTTACAGCAACTATTGAGGAACAGCCCCTCAAAACCTACTTTGGGGAACTATCGACCATTCCCTCCCCTTGGGATAATCATTGGACAGACGCGCACAGGGAAGGCGGCGGACTTGTTATCAACGATCGTGTGTTTGGAGGACATTGGAATGGATATCCATGAGCACTCTCCTGGTGTCCGTGCGATCCCGAAGAGCCTTGTCATTGGGAACGACATAACTGCGCAGGACCACATTCGACCGTCGGACACACAGCAGCAGCAACAACAACAGATAGGTCTCTTGGGATTCCACTGATTGTTGTAGTACCTCGAACCCCAACTTCCTCCAAAATCGAAGAATACAAGTGGCACTGGTAGATGTGCTTGAGCTGCTGCGATGCCAGGATCAACGAAACCCCAAGTGGCCCTGGTGTCCATCGAGGATCATGGCGCCATCATGGCACATCTCGACATACAAAGCGATGCCATCGGATTCGAGGAACTGAATGAGGGGTTTGCCCAGACACAGCAGGTACTACTGAGGGTGGTACAGTACTCACAACCCATTCGGGAAGTACAGATGGTGGGCGACCACTCACAACAAATTATCGATGTACAGTGACAGATCACGGACCTACAGACAATGTTGTTTCTGCCCCTGCAGTGTGATCATACCGAGATGAAGCAACAAATACAAACCACGAAAGAAGAACTGGACAAAGCCAGGAGGTGACCCCCAGCCGCAGGAACAGACGAGGAACGACAGGAGGAACTGGCTGTGATGACCCAGGATGCACAGCAGTGTGGAGAGGAAGTCTGCGGTTTGAGGGCGCAGATATCGAATGCCTTAACGTTAGCAGCCAGAGCGGCCCCAGCTGCTCCCCAGGCTCCGGAAGACAGAGGCCAGAAATTCCCAACTCCCCCGACTTGACCGGGTCGGATCCAACTCAGTTGAGACGCTGGATTGCTCAACTCCGGATGGTCATTTGTCACAAGGCTGCCAGCTATCCCAATGAACAGTCGAAGATGCAGTAGGCATTAAATCACCTTGGGGGAGTAGCCTTGGGCCAGATCTTGCCACATGTCCTGGAAGACGGAACGATAGGGCTGGAAGACCTACCAGCATGTATACATCTCCTCGAAACAGCTTCTGGGGACACTGACTGGGTAGCCTCGGCGGAAGGGAAGATGCGGGATATTCAGCAGACAAACTGGATGTTCTCTCAGTATTGTGCTGAGTCTCAAATCATCACCGCTGATATCGATTGGAACCCTTCAACCCTGCCGAATGCCCTTCGGATGGCGCTGTGTGAGGCAATGAAGCATTTGGTCACTTGCAGCGACATGCCTGAGGATTTGCCGGCATGTGTGACAGTTTGCCAGAAGCGGGATGATCAGATCCGCCAGTGACGAGCACATAATGCCGTACAGACTAAGTCAGGAGGAAAAAGACTCTCTTCCCCCAGGCCTCCTCCACCCCCGAAAGCTCCTGAGATGGCTCCTGGCATGACTGTTGTGGGGTATACCCGACCTGCGCCTATGGATCCCAGTGAAGGCAGAAGAAGGATTTCGGCAGAAGAAAGTGCAAAAAGATCTAGAGATGGGAGGTGTTTGTACTGTGGTGGGTTCAACCACAGGGCAGCAGAATGTGCGGCAACAGAAAAGGCTCAGGAGTTTCAGGCGGCTGGAGCAGAGATTGAAGAAGAAGAAACCAAGCAAGATTCGGAGGAATCGGTAAAAGATCAGGTCAACCCAAGCAGGATGGCGCTTCGGCTGACAGGAAAATTTTAGTTTTGAATGTTTCAAAATGCTTTGGAATTTCGCGATTATCAGTTAGCAAGGTGGACGTGTTAGAAGTATTGATGGAAGGGAAACATTTAGCTATGACCTGCACATTTACCGTGAATAACGAGGAAATACCAACACATGCACTGATTGATTGCGGAACTCCGGGCATTGCATTTATGGATCAATATTTTCCTTGCCGTCATCAGAAACACCTGCAGGGACTGAAGGAGAAGAAACAGGTCGAGGTAATCGATGGAAGACCTTTTGAATCAGGAGATATTACGCATATTGGTAAAGTTGGCTTGAAAATACAAGGCCATGGAGAACAGCTGTCAATGTTCATTACGAAGTTGGGACATTATCACATCCTGCTTGGAATTGCCTGGCTGAGAATACATCATGTCGCGGTGCTGTTCGCATCAAATACAGTTATATTTGGCTCACAATCTTGCATGACATGTTGCCATGATGCATCCGTTACGGTTCAAGGAGTCACTAAAGAACCCCCACAACCACTTTATGGGAAAGAAGAAGGAATATCTGAACCACAGATATGACCACAGACGACATTTTGAGGGAATTTTGTTCTGCTTGAGGGATCATTCTTCTCCCAAATGGTTAAGACAGGAAGACATGCAGTGTTTAAGGCATCGCTCTACGACATCAAGAAGGCAATTGAGGCCAAGGATCTGAACGAACGCCGCCTGGAGGAAGTTGTTCCCGAACAGTATCATCAGTTCATTCCGCGATTCAGCAAACTATTGGCAGACTGGTTACCATCACATCGACCCGGTATTGATCATGAGGTACGCTTGACGGCAGGAGAGACACCAACATGGGACCCTGGTAGTGTTAGCAACGGTTCCGTTTTCGGACCGTTTGTACTATAGCGGTTCCAAGAAAACCCGGCCCCATGCGGTTCGGTCCGGGTTTGTGCCAAATGGTTCCCTCAATTAAGTCCTTCAATATAACTCCAATAATTTAGCGTTTGGTACATGAATTATGGAGCTTTAGGCTGCGCATCTTTTGGCAGTCTCCGATTTTCGATATCTTCAAAACTCAGCAAGCTGCTTTGAAATTATTGTCATTTTTGGCCGAAAAACGAGGATTTTGGGCTACCGCTTGCTGATAGTTAAAGATATCGGAAATCGGAGACGGCCAAAAGATGCGCCGCGCTGAGCTGCATATTTTACATACCAAACACTAAACTCTCTGATCAATATTTGTGGCTTTAAAGTGATGGTTCGCTTAAAAAATCGTCGATTTTTGATGGGGTAAGGCCGTTGCCACGCAGACCTATAAAACCGGCCGGGTCCAAAACTGGACCCGTTGCTAACACTAGACCCTGGTACTCAATGTTAAGGATAGAGTTGGTGGTTTTGAAGGAATGGCTGGAGGAGAATATGTTGAGGAGATTTATTCGCCAGTCATCATTACCTTTTGCAGCTCTGTTCCTATTCGCGAAGAAACCAGATGGAGGTTTACGATGCTGATTCGTGTATAGGGATAAATATAGTACCACGAGAAGGTATAGGTATCCCCTTCCGTTAATAAAAGCAACATTTAACCTTCTGGGAAGGGGCCGAATATTTACGAAGTTCGATTTACAAGGAGCCTACAGTGTATTCCGACTTAACTAAGTGGACGAATATAAGTCAGCTTTCCGGATGCAGTACGGGCTGTTTGAACCAACAGTTATGCAATTTGGAAGAACAAATGCACCAGCGGATTTCCAGGGATACATAAACACTTCCATCAGGGAAGCTTTGGACGATTTTCCATCAGCGTACCTGGAGGATGTTCTGATATATAGTGGTTCCAAGGAGGAACATGTTACCCATGTTAAATGGAATATGCAGCGCATATTAGAGGCAGGATTATATCTGAAGCCGGAGAAATGCAAGTTCCGTAACAAAACAGTAAGATTTTTGGGGCTGATTATATTAACAAATGGGGATTTCTATGGATGAAGATACAGTTGAAACCGTACGGAAGTAGAGCACGGAGAAGCCAACCAAGAATGGACGACTTGATCACATCATCAAAGTACAACAATTCCTCAGATTCTGTAACTACTGCCGGCGATCTATCACTAGGTATTCTGAGAAAGCTGAACCGCTTACAAGACTCACGAAAAAGATTAACCAGTTGTATGGGAATCAGAACAGCAGTTGGCCTTCGAAACCACGATTACTGCCTTAACAACGGCACTGGCACTCCGCCAATTTGACCATAGACGGGACGTTATCATCGAAAGAGATGCTTCTGATAATGTGTCCGCACAAGTATTATCTCAACATGATGATGACATGGTGTTACATCCCGTTGCCTACTTCTCACAGAAACATACACCCGCCGAGTGCATTTATTCTATATATAATCAGGAACTGAAGGCTATTATCAAAGCACTCGAAGAGTGGAGACCTGAATGTGGAGGTGCTGAGTATCCGTTGAAGCTGATAACTGATCATAAGAATTTTGAGTATTTTATGACAAGGAAGGTTCTAAACCGCAGACAAGCTCGATGAGCAGAGTTTCTAACACGATTTTATTATCAAACACTTTGCAGGGCAGCTCAATCAAACGGGAAAGCGGATGCATTGACATGGAGGCCAGGAGACCTCCTTGAGGTGGAGGATGAAAGATTAAATAATATGGAACAGGTAGTTATTAAGCCGCAGAGCCTACCGGAGCAATTGCGTTTCTTTGCTGACACCTCGGCCACCCAGGGCCGTCTCTCTATCTCCGATCTCATCACAAAGGCATATGTAACCGACACTGTACCTGGGAACACATTGAAAGCAATTCGGGCAAAGGAAACATTGAGGGAGATTCCCATAGTGGAGTGCACTTAGGGAGATGGGAGGATTCAGTACGGAGGAAAGCAGGATGTTCCGGAGGATGATCAGTTCGGGCTACAATTGACACAGGAACATCATGACACCGCACTTGCCGGACACCTGGTAGGGAGAAGACGTTTGACCTTCTCGATGAACAGTACTACTGGAAGGATATCCGGAGACAGCTGGATCAGTATGTACGGAACCTCCATAGCTGTCAACAGTCCTAGAGCTCGCGATCCTCCATATTTGGGGTCCTCCGACCATGTCCGGTCCCTGAGGAGCCGTGGGAGGATATTTCAATGAATTGTGTAGTAGCATTACCAGAATCCGAAGGGTTTGATCTAATTTGGGTGGTAGTACACAGGCTCTCAAAGTAGGGAGACTTTATTCCATGCCATACTACGATTGATGCTATGGAGATGGCTAAGGTATTTTTACGAGGAATTGTACGTCTTCTTGGTCTACCGGCAACAATTGTTTCGGACGAAGGTCCTCGGTTCGCCTTGACCTCCTCGGGCGAGATGTCCAGTGGTTTAGGGTTTGACCGACGAATCTCAATTGCATTCCATCCTCAAATGGATGGTCAAACGGAACAGATGAATGCCACCATGGAACAGAACCTGCGAGTGTTCATTAGTCCTCAACAGGATGAGTGGGTACAGTGGCTCCCTTTGGCTGAGTGTGCTGCAAATACTGGAATATCGGAAACTACTAAGTGTACTCTGTTCTTTGCGGTTCAAGCAATGGATCCCCAGATGTCATTTGCAGGAGAACCAACAAAGGAACAAGATCATCCATAGGTGAATGGTGATCAGATTCAAGCAACGATGCAACAAATCCATGAATACCTCTGGGTAGAAATGAGACGAAGTCAGCCATTACAGGAGGAAGCGCCAAATCGAGTACAAACTCCTGCACCAAATATACATGAGGGCTCCCAGGTTTGCTCAGATGCGGGTCATATACGAACCAGCCGACTGACTCGGAAGCTAGACTGGAAAAGATTGGGATCGTTTCGGATTTCTCGTAAGATATCCCCATATGCCTATGAGTTAGAACTGCCTGTGTCAATACAAATCCATCGAGTATAACCAGTTTCGCTTCTGGATATACTGGTGGATGATCCCCTTGTCACAAAAGGATTAGAGCCCCCTCCTCCGGTGGATGTTGATGGTGTGTATGAATATCAGGTATCTAGTGTGGAGGATAGTAGGATGTATTGGGATCAGTAACAGTACCTCATACAGTGGACTGGGTAAAATTCCCCAACTTGGGAACCTGCGAAGTGTGTGGATGGCATGCAGGCGGTGGAGGAGTTTCACCTACAATATTCCCAAAAGCCAGGACCATTGGAGAATGTTCTCGGAGCACCTCGAATCTACAAGGCGGATACTGTTCCACTTTCATGAAGTGAAAAGGTGCTAAAGAATATGATGGGAATTCAGGGATGGTGTGGAAGGAGTTGTGTTACAGACAGGAGGAGACGTTGGGAGACGTGGAGGATGCAGTGCGATGGTGGCGGGATAATTTGGGATGATAAGAAAGTGGTCTGAGGTGTTGCGACGTCAGATGATGTGGCATGGTTGTATTGACAAGAATTCAGGTTGATGGTGTGTAAGATTATCTGATGTAATTCAGAGGGTACATCAAAGCATGAGGAATGGTTCGAGAGTGGCAGACAAATTGTATATAGAGAGTGTTGTTTGGGTTGGAGTATTTCATTGTCTTCTCTCTTTACTCATTCTCTTGTACAGCAAACAAAGTTATGCCTTTGAAACAGCTTGGACTCTTGTCCTGTCCTGATTTCCTCGAAACGAATCTCGAGCCTCTTGCCTTGTTTTCTGATATCATATTATTGTTACCAATATAACCTAAGTCTGACCTTGCACGTTACACTCACGGTGCTACGTTCCTGCACTCCCGGTACAGTGATTATTTCCGGCAATGGTTGCCATTCCAGTACCATCATTCCCCTCATGATAATTGTTCATCCACTGACGACTAATCTCATATGGCTTTGTTCGGAGCAATATCGACTTATCATCGCGGTTGAATAACAGGTATATCGTTCTTCCATATCTCCGAAACATGTGATCAGTGATTCTGAGTCGGGATCATATTCGTCATTCTGCATTGTAGTTAGGTATCATCACATTGTGCTCAGCAGTGTACTCAGAGGTGTTATGCCGCTGGTTTATCACGTATCTATGTCTCTGTATATCTTCTACAAACGATTGATAGGCTTGTAACTTGTCATCCAACGAAAGGGATCATGAGAAGGGTAGAACTCCCCATGACGTCGTGTATGGCCCGAGACAGTAGATCGTATTCCCAATTCCGTGGCCTCTGCCGGAGCTCGGTGTAGCTGTAGAATGATTGCCTATTGCATGACCGATATCATCGGTGACATGCATACATATGCGAGAGTCTCCATGCTGCGGTTCGAGTGCGAAGCCTCTGAATGGTCTCCGGCCCGTCTCACTGCCAAGATTTTGTCTGTCATATCTGGAGTTGTCGGTATTCCATGATCGCGGTATTCCGGAGATCTCTAAGATGTAAGGCCTCTCTTAGGACTATCAGTGCCATCGAAATTTCCAGCTCCATCAACTCGTGTTAGCCCAATTGGTAACACGAAATAGGATGGAAAAGGTGAGGGGTAAATCCCACAGGCCGGATCTACATTGTTCGCCATGACAGGGCCAAGCCCCGCCGTGCAAACAGTCCCTTACTGTTTTCGTCAGCTGGTAGGAGTCATTGAAGACGCCTTGATGTCAAACTCTTCTCCCGCAATTACCCCCGCTGCTCCTGCTCGCTCGTCCACCATTCGAGGGTATTCAATGATGTGAGACCACTCTGCCGTAGCTCTCAGCAATCGTCGTGCCATCTCCCAGTCCAAGGGCGAGTACCATGACGCCAACCCTGCAGGATAGGTCGTCACATCTGCGGTGCTCCCGGTATATTACCTCGGAAACTCTTCAGTCGTTACTGCATTTTGCTCCAACTGCAGAGTACGAATGGGACCTGCCTTGAGAACTTTTGATCACCTGTAATCACGACTGCAGAGTACTAATGAGATCTATCCTCCAGAGTTGCTCCTTCTCCATCCTGGGTTCCTCAGAGCGTGTTGATGCCCACAACAGGACTGACAAGATGATCATCCCTCTCCCGCATAGGTTCATCCGGGCCATCCAGCACCCTACTTGGGATCCCAGCACTGTCCATCCGGAATGGGATGTGATGAGTTGCAATAGTATGTATATCAGGAACGGGTTAGCCAGATGGTCCTCGAGGCATAAAGCCATGGATCTCGGATGCTCGGCCAAGACAAGCTTTATCAAAAACAACTCCGGGTGCGTAAGTGACATCCTGTGGAGGGAGGACTGTTGTCCTAGGGTAGACAATTGTCCAAGGTCGAATGAGATCATGCTCAGTTGCCAATCTCGTGATCGTCCGTCTGGATATCACAAATTTAGCTCACTGGTGTCTGCCAGAAATGAGCTTCGACTTTTCACTAACTCTTGCTCTTCCTTTTCATCTTCTTCTCTGCCGGGAGTGAGCTTCATCTGGGCTGGCTCCCCTCCATAAGTGCACTCTCGTCTCTACTGTTGGCGCGATGAATGCAATCGTATGTGAACTTGATCGTACAATATGTCACTAGGTTGACTCAGATATTGTGGGTTGATTGTGAGGGGCTTCTGGCATGGCTTGACCCGTGAAGGGTAACGTAATCTTGCAGTTGCAGCTTCTCCAAAGTTGTTGCTCAATTGCAGTAATCTGTCAACGTATCTCGTTCAAATGTACATGATATCTCTTGTTCGATTGGTTTCGACACTTGGTGAGTGGGAATTCGTCAACCGGACCACTGACGCGAGTCACTGGCGATGGAATTTTCGAAAGTCTCTCTCCATTTGTCAGTTGATTCAATTCGGGGTAGATTAATCTATATGATCATCGGTATGATTGGTGGATCTCTGAACTTGTGTGTAGTTTACTGTCATTGTCGGATTGTTGACTTGTTGCGACATGTCAGAAAAGGAGTAAATGTGTCATCAGCGAAACCCGTGAGCGAAACGCATCCATTCTGTCAACAGCAATAATAGTGCAAGGGCGAGTACGCCAGTGTCCTGCTGCGTACCAATATAAATGGTGATTGGGCGAATATGGTTGCAAACATGTACTTCAGTGATCGTATAAGAATACGTCTAAGGTAAAATTATCACTTGAGATCTAGGTCTCGTGGCGAGCTGACAATATTGAATGGCCGTTCCCCGGCACTGGCCACGTCACGTGCCACCGGCAGGAACCCTAAATGACTACTGTTACAATTGCCAACATGTCCGAGGTCACGTTGCCAGATCGATCAACGGTCGTCCCCCTAATACTCGGTAGTGATGAAACTGGGCTCTCTATCAATAGCAGCGACAACATGGCGTGACCAGTGTCTCCTTGAATTGGGAAGCTCCTGACGATGAAACGACAATCGGCTAAGACAATGGGATTCATACCAATCTGTCATTTTCTGTCATGTTCAAATGGACAAAAAACCCACACCAATCAGTTCATGTATCATGAATCTATTGCAACAATAGTGCACGCTTTAGAGCAGCCAGCGAAGAGTGGAATAGTGGTTCTGTGTGAAGAGAGTCACACCCATCACACATTTTCCAAAATTGCATTATTCCTTGCTGACTATACAGAGCAGTGCACAATAGCAATCCTGAGAAAATGTTAGTGCCCCCAATGTGAGGTATGCCCTGATCACATGCCCAACTTCACCTGCAGATCCAGGCGCCGCCATCCCTAACAACATGTTCATTTGTAAACAGCGGCTGCTCTGGAGGTGGGGCTGTGGAAGTTTGCCGACTGTTGAAATTTGGCTGATACCCTTGGAGGTTGTACTATATATAGTTGCATGTATGTTAACTGGTTGTACCAGCTACTGAAGGGCTTATTTAAAGATGACACCTGGGAATGGATTATTGGTTTTCTGGAAGATATTTACAGCCAGGAGCAGGGTTTGGACCTGATCATTGAACGATTTTCCATAATTCCTCTCTTGTTTAACATACACCACCTTGCTGGAGAAATTACCCAGGTGAAACAATGGACTGGTGCCTAGTACAAGGACATGGTGAAGATCTGGCTTGCAGTCCTTGCCCCACATCTTACAGAGCATCTCAACCACTTTAAGTTCATCAAATCTGTCACCCACTTCATATTGATTGCCAGCTACCACTCCCACATCAAAAACACACTCAAATACCCACAGGATGTGCTTAGTGCCATCAGCAGCAACATCCACCTCTTCCAACCCTAGCACAAGAGCCCCAGAAGAAGCAAGATAACCAAAATTCATTCGTTTCTCCACTATATCAAATGGATTAGAGAATTGACCACTGCAGATATCAGGGACACTGAAATATCTGTAGCGGCACGCAAAATCCTGATTACTGATGGGGAGCATTTTTCTACCATGGTTATTGACATGCCGCAGATGTTACAAGGTCAAACGCGCATATAAATGATTATGTCGAGAGTCACTAAGCAAATGCATCGTGTTAAATTACCCACAGGCTCTTGTGGAAGTCTGAGTATTCCGAAAGCATTTTTGCGGGGGATTCTCTAGCGTCTTACATATTGAAACATAGATTGATACCACTTATCAACTGAGTGATGAGCAAATGCTACATGATTGCAACACTTCCATTTCCATATTGTATCTGCATATCAAAGTTTATTGATGCTCTGACATTCACTTTTCGAACATTTCAAGGTAATATGAACGCCAGTCTAGACCTACGGACCTCTGGATCCCATGATGTGTGGATTCTCCATCACATGATCTACTGGATAAACCGCGTCACAGTCACTGAACCGAAGCACAATGATCCAGATAAAGTTGTTGTGTAAAGGGCAAGGTGTGAGGAGCACTAGCACAGACAAGGCAATCAATTTGACCATATTCTGATTCAACAAGATTGAGCACCACAAAACAATAGTAAGGTACGTCAACAAGGATATCAGAATGCCACATGGCATACACTGATCGTGTTAGCAATAGAGTCGCTACAGGGGAAGTCGATGATAATTGGAGTGTAATATGGCTGAGGCCACATCACGACCAATTGTTCAGAGAGGATATGCAATAGCTATTGTCGGCAATTGCAAGCTGAAACAATGGACAGATAATTTGTCAAAATGCACCGCCAAGCGTATAATGTATTGTCCTAGTCTCTTCAGTTCTATCTCCCGTGGATATTGTACTGGGCTGTGAAGATAACCAATAGTTGCTAATCCAGTATGTAGCTTTGGAATCATATAATGAGATATACTGGATCAATTGGATTTGTTGATCTCAACTGGGATTCCTGGTATCCAGTGCTGCCATTGGCACCTTGTCAGACTCAATCAGAGCAAGACTTCATGTCAGAGTCACACTTGTCAGACACATCGATCGCAGCCGGGATTGTCGGAACATCTCAGAGCGCACTTGCCAGAGCTATGTTCATCAGAGCTGCGATTGTCAGAGACCTTGTTTGAGGCCTTGCCACACACCCTGTCAGAGCTGCACTTGTCTGAGCAACACTTGTTAGGGCCAATTTATTTAGCCATGTAATATACTCCTAACGCTACAAAGTGAAAGATTCGTCAAATCTAAGATTCAATCGTAGAGGCTCTGATGGTGACATAGATTCAACTCAATCTCCTTCAGAGTGCAACAGAGCAAGAAATCATTCATTGCAACCAGGATTGTCAGATCATGTCAGAGGGCACTGTTCAGAGACATGTGTATCAGAGCCGGGATTGTTGGAGACCATGTCCAGGACCATGTCAAACCTGGTCTTGTCAGGGCAACACTTGTCAGGGCCACAGTTGCCAGGGCCACATTTATCACCGCTGGAATCGACAGAAACTATGTCGGAGCAAATTTTCATAGCTGGGCTGATCACGGACAATGTCAGAGCCACATTATTCAGACCACAATTGTAAGAGACTATATTGGAGCCATACTTGTTACGGTTGAGGATTGATGAATACCCGGTAGGTGTTTCAGTACCAATCCCATGATAAAGATGGCAATCCTCTCTGGAAGGTCGCATACTGCTGATACAAAAGTCAAACCTAGTTAGCTTTGGAATTTGCACATTGCAATTTGGCATTGGTCGATGAATGTGTATCGAGTATCCAGAACTGCCAAGCTCAACAAGTTGTCTGATATACACAGTGCTCTTCAACTTTGATGTAGAGTGGACATTCGACATGGCTTCACTGGGGTGGCGATAGCTATTGCGAGAGTGGTGGAAGAGTCAAGTTTTGTGTGTAGATTTAGCTGAACGAATTCTACTCCAAAAAAGTAACACATATCATGATTAACGACGTGATTGCTCGGATATGACACGTAAGTGTGATTTATAATTATTGTATCTGAACACCAGATTGTCAATATCCCAATCGGTAATAAAAATCAAGTTTGTAAGTTTATACTCTCACACACATGGTATCATAATATTATTCAAATAGTGACACTGTAAGTGAATGTACCATAAAATCACGTAACTCGCAGTATTTTACCTGCAATGTGAGGTTGCATAATGGAAATATCTGTAACATTTTGTATTACTGCACAAATGGCAATTACAAATGACGGTTACAGTAATGCCACAGTATTTCACACTGTAATCTAGCCCGTGTGCAAGTCCACAGGACTACATTGTACAACACATTACATATGGCATGAATTTCTATTACAAAGATAGTTTCTCTATATGCAGTATTTCATTCCGGGATATATTTCCTGCTGTAGCAATTATCTGGCTAACATGTACTGATTGGAATTCTGAGACCAAGCAAGTATCGGATAGGTAAGGAAGCATGGGCCTGTTGATTAAGTGTAGTATGACAAAGCAAGTATTTTCAAGCCAAGCAAGTGGAGTAATGCTGAGTGAGTATAGCAGGCAAAGCATGAAGAGCAAGAAACAGCCAGTAAAGTGGAGCTGATAGTGGCATGTTCAAGCAAGCATAACAAGATCAAGCCCGTGATACCATACATGGTATACAAAACTCTGCAAAATCTCCAATTTCCGTCCCATTAAAGTCCATAAGGTTTCATTCAATCACAGAGTATTCGATATATGTAATCTGTATCATGATACATAATTTCATTACCCAATTACAGTCTGAAAATATCCGCAATATTTGGTGTTGCATAGGTTTTGCTGAAAAAACTACTGAAAATAGATTGTTTCCCACAACAGTATAAGAAATATTTGAGATATCATTAATTTGAGACAGAGGTGAAAATATGAATAGTTCTGCATATTTGTATACATATAGAAGTAGGTGTCATCAATATGCAATTACCACAAAGCATTCTCATTGTTTGAGTGATGATCCGTACCTTATTGCATCTGGCATCACTGTGTCAATCCACAGTTTCCCTCCCAATTAAGTACACGAGTTTTGGTCCGATCTCAAAGTGTTCTATCCATAAAATATAGTTTTTGTCAAAAAGACTACTGAAAATGGATTGTTTCCCACAATTGTACAATGAATATTTGAAATATCCTAAATTGGAGACAGGGAGGTGAAAGTATGTATAGTTCTGCATATATTATGTATAGAACACTTTGTAATCGGACCAAAACTCGTGGACTTAATCGGGAGGGAAATTGTGGATTCACACAGTGATGCCTGGTGCAATAAGGTACGTATGTACCACCAGTCAACCAGTGAGAAAGCTTCGTGGTGACTGCATATTGATGACACCTACGTCTATATACATATAATAAGCCTATTTGATTCTTTTTGCTGCCATTTATCTCATTAATAAATTCACTAGCTCCACTACCCTGCTATATATCTTCTTTATAAGCCCCAATTGCTTTCGTTTTCAAACTATACCGCGAGATCTCCTAACAAATCGCTTCGTGCCGACTTGATTGACCGCCCAATTTTCAAAAGCAAAGCAATCTCGGTTTCCACCCAGTCTATCCCCAATTGCTTCATGATATCTCCGCAACTCGACGACAAGGTCTCCCAATTTTCGAGTACCAATTCCACCAATTTCCACCGGAGACTGTCAACATCGTAAGGGCGGTGGCGCGGATCAGCGACATTAACTTGGTGTTGATTTGTGGTAATGCTCCAATTGTAAATGACTGTATCGCTTGACGAACCTGCTTCGGCATAGTCTCGTCGGTACGGTCTTCCACTCTGCGCGATGAACTTCGGATAGACGAATGGGCTGGTGGAGAATTCGGCGACCTGCGGGAGAACTGCTCTCGCGAGATGCAATAACTTTGCATTGTATGTGTTGTTGGCATCCGCACTGAGAAGCCCTTGCAACACTTTGTAAGAACTGTGGATAAACATTTTCTCTGCAGACTCTGATAAACGTGGTATGCTATCGCTGTGAGTGATATGAAGATTGTAGGGATCACTCTTGGAGAATAATAACCGAGAGATTTTGAAAACTGAATTCCTATCCCTGGTGGATTTATGTCCTAATTCCCTAAGGAGCTGGAGGAGGTTGGCAAACAATGTTCCCGAGACATGTACATCAGCACCCATGCACAATAGGCTAAACACTGTAGAGTCGCATCCCAGACAAACGGCTGCATCGAGTGCATAGCCATATTCTCCACCAAAGACATTGACGTCTGCACCGTGTGTTGCCAACAGAGAGATAAAAACAACATGACCCCGGCTTGCTGCAACGTGGAGCGCAGTACCTTCTTCCAATGTGAAAAGATGAACATCAGCACCATTTTCGAGAAGGATGCGAGCTATCTGGTCGGAGCCGTTGTATGCAGCGGCATGAAGTGCAGGTCGGCTTCTCGCATCCAATCCATTTGGATTGGCACCCCGTTCCAACAATAATTTGAGGATCTCAACGCTGTTATTGTGTATCGCCGCATGCAAGGCGTCATCGAAGTTCGGCTTATTTTCAAGCAGCAGTTCTATAACACTACGGTGCCCATAAGCGACTGCGGCACCTAGTGCATTCCCAAAATAGCCGCTCTCTGCAACGGTTTTGGCTCCTGCTCCGAGCAACGCACGCACGGCTGCCTGCCTACCGTTCATAGCTGCAGCATACAAGGCGCTATTATCGGACAGTTGAAAGCTATAGCCCCGTTTGACAATGCGGTCAATGAATGTTGGAAGTCCTGCGTACGCCGATACGTACAACACAGATGGTCTATCGATTGTGTTATGTGCCGGTGCGTCCGGATCCGTGATCTCGTGGATCTGAAAAGCAAGGTGAAGCCGTCGATCGCTCGACGCCAATTGGCAAAACGCGTCGAATATTTGAGTATCAACTTCATCGGCGAGGCGGACAAAGTGTGGCCAATATGTTGCAGCGAAGTGGAGAAAATCGTGACGGCAGAATATCCTGTTCAAATCGCAGAGCAAGTCCGCAACATTCCGATGGTTCACACGTGTACCTCCACCTACTGCCCGCTGCCCACTCCAGCCCCTCGGACCCAGATGGACTTCTAAATCCACAGGACCGATGTCAAACTCTTCGAAGGATAGATACCGTAAACACGTGATTGCCAGTTCACCATAAACGATTTTCGGAGTGATCGCGAACTGGGGAATCGATTGACGTGCAGTCTCGGAGCAAAGGAGAAATTCCTTCAAAGATTGATGAACTAGGTGGATGACAGTGACGCCTTTTTGTTGTTGGATTTTGAGAAGGGGACCGCATAAGCGAATGTTGTGGGAAATTCCATGAACTAGTGTGGAATCAAGCGATGATTCGGACCGAATATCATCATCGAATTCAAGAGCGCAAGCAATGGCCAGTTCTTTTTCCTGCATCGGTCGCGGGGCGAGCACTACCCACTTCATGATTTCTTTCGCTACTCTGGCTTGCTTTTCGTCCAGACTATTAAGCAAATGTAAATACAAGCCATTCAGGTCGTTGGGAATCGCTTGCAAAATGCTGTCCACATCGGCAGTTGGCGTTACTGGGAGCTTTTGTAATATCAACCTATACCAATTTTAGTCCAATGTTAAGTTTTTACGTTGCAAGATTGTGACCTACGAAACCCATAGAAAAGAGCCATCAGCACCATTTGCAAGCCGATCCCAAACCCTCGCTTTCAGTTCCGGATGATACGAGCAGTCCAGCTCTAACTCGTCTAGCCGACGACTGAGAAACCACCGAATATCTAAATTGACGTTATCCTCCTCGTCCTCAGCCTTTAATCGAATGATGGACTCCTTATTTAACGCTTGCTCTATGACACCATGCGGCCGGCTCGTTACTAATACTTTGACGTGTGGAATCACAGCCGAGCGCCTAATGTCTCGAAAATGCTGGCTTAGTTTTCTTAGCAGGTACTTTTTTGAGCTATCTTCGCACTCATCGATGCCGTCTAAGACAACATATGTTGTAGAAACCACTGGATCTTCGACAATGGCGATAAATATTTCCCAGAGATTCGCCAGCGAGGTGAACAATTCAGTCCCATTCGTTCTGTAGCACCTCATTGCGTGCTCAACCATGACTGGGTTGGAACTGATCAATTGATGGATAAGCCCCTGGAGCAGTGAGCGAGCCGTCTTCTTGCTCTCGTCTTTATCATCGCAGAAAAAGTAGGCGATCGCAGGTCTAGTTCGGCAGTCTTTCGTCGTTTCCTTTAGCTTGTCAAGGAGAAAAGATGCTAATACTATTGAAGGATCAGTAATGGCTTGCTCTGGATTACGCCAGCCTGACACTGACCTGTCTTCCCACACCCTGGATTCCCGCTAATCCACAGCAATTTTGGTTCATTCAAAATCCAGTCCGAATATCGTTGGTCTCTCAGGATCCATTCTAAAGTGCCAGGGTGCCGGTGCGGGACCAGGTCCCTGTGGGTCTTATAATCCGTGGCGTTGAATCTCTGCAAGACATCTTGCTCTTCTGCCGATAGTTGGTACCTGGTTCTGAAGTAAGCTGGTGCGAATCCGAGCGTATCGACACAACTCACTGTACAGCAGGTATTGAAGTGGCAAGGCTAGCTGTTTGGACATGGTCAATGAACAATGATCAAATACTGGACACATCGCATATTTGCACTACATACATCCCGCTCCACGCTGTAACACTATGCTGGGAGGTTTCACCACCAACTCTTTCAATTTGGAGAGCACTGACTCATAGTGTCGATCATGTCTGCCAGTAAATTTTACAAGATTAGAATGATCTGAGTCAATGGGTATCCGGTTATGCAGAGCTTCATCGGGACTGAAGCAAGTGGCCGAGTCTTGGTTCACGAGGCGTGTAAACTTCCCTGTCCTTGTCCATTCCCCGTTCAGTTTCACCTAAAATGAATTAGTGTCAGTGGCAGCCGACTAGACACGACAGTACCAAGGAGAGTGGAAGGGATTCTTGATCGATTCAGAGGAGAAGTCTCATGGAGAATAAGCAAGCACGCACGCCTCCAATTGTATTCAAACATCACGCAGATGGTGTAGACAGCTTACCTGTACTGTTGGCGAGTCCTTGGTCTCATAAAATGAGACAATCGAACAATCCTGGCATTTGAAAGCTAGCTGAAAATTGGTATGAATGTGGCGTAGTAGCGGTGAACCCTCGGTCAAATCCCGAACCAGCGTTTCGTTTTTCTGCCCTTTCACAAGTGACAGGAGGTTTTGATTGTTAAGGCCGCGGTTTGGAACCCCGAACAAGAAGATTCCAATGCAGGAGTGAAGAATGGCTCGGTCGTTTTCGGAATCACCTTGCGTGGCAATCGCCAATGCCTATGTATTTTCAACAAAACAAATCAGTATTTGATATGCGCATGTTATGTAGGCAGATTTTTAGTCTTCTACCAAAGCATCACTGTTTTGGGGGGAGCAAATAATAATATGAATACATACCTCTTTGAGGACCAAGCCCCCTATGCTATGGGCGAGAAATATGATTGGTCTGTTCAAGTTTGCGTAGTTGCCTTCCCGGCGAGCCACATTTACCGAGTTCAAGAGTTGGCGAGAAAATTCGCTCAAAGAGTTTGTAGAAGTGCTGTTCTTAAGCACGGAGTCATATCCGTAAGTGAAACACCTGATCGTTGGTATGTCTAGTGGCAAGCAGTCCCGAAGCCACATCCGGGGTCCCGATTTCCATGAACCGAACGCATGGCCTCCGAGTCCACAAACCGCAAAAATGCTAATTTACCATACGGCGATCAGTACACCTCTCCTGTGGAATTCTGCAGACTTTCAATGGCGGATTCACTTACTCAACTGAGGGTTCAACCTCAGAAGGGCTATAAAGAGGTGTAATACTGTAGAAGTCAACGTCGACGGATATGTCGACTGTGTCGACTCCAGCGATCCGCAGAGCTATTTCGATGTGATGGCCAGGCAGGCAGTCCTTAAATTTGTATGGTTCTTCAACGAAAGTAACCGTAGCAGCCTTCCATGTATCTCTCGGTACCAAGGAAACCCCATGAAGGTTCGTGGATTGGTCCAAGGAGTCGCCGCAGCCTTTTCGATCGTAGGATAAGCCATTGAGATATGTTATGAGTTGAGTTTTGTTGACGGAAATTGGGATTAGAGACATTCGAAAAGTGCGGGGACTGGATGTGTAGCGGGGCGATGTCGAACCATCGCTCTTGCGCTGGCCCGCACTCCGAAGGAACGGTTGCAGGAGGTTAAACGTAGAGAAGCTCGAAGCCATTTCCTAACAATCTACGGTTGACACTAGGTGAATCTCGATAAAAACAACTCGGCCGACCTAGGTGTATTAGTATTCAAACCTTTATGACCTCCACCGTCAGGATTCCACGCAAGCTATGTAAACTTGCTTTTTCTGTTGTGTGCACTCTTTCGTTTAACCCCATTAGGTCATTAATTACAGCTAAAGACCAATATGTAGGTAATTTAGGTACTTCAAAATACCACCTTCCGAATGGGATGTTATTGCCCGAATTCGATGCGATCGATCGGACTTTCTAGTTCGTTCACGTAGAGCAAAATTTTATTTTCAGAGCCTAAGCACGAGCCAACCTGTCCCCGCAAGTTTTCGTACGAGTTCGAGGTGATGCGATTCTTAATCTCCACTCTAAACGTAACAGGCTTGCGTTTAGCGAGCGGTCAGTATTGTTTATATTTACTCTACGTATATAGACGGGGATTATTTCCTTGCTGAGGAGTCGGCGATTCGGGGGATTCGAGTGAACGGATGAGACATGGAATACTTCACTGCGATTGGAAGGGAGCACAAACTTTGCCTCGGCAATGTTGAGGACATGGTGGGGAATCAGTGGATGTTAATGTAGTCCGAATACAATACGATTTCAAACAAAAAAAAAGCAGCCGATCACTGTGAAGCATTCTCATTGGCTGCCTTATGGTACGTACTTAAGTACCTTACTCATGAAACCCAAATATTGAAACCCAACTAAGGCCACAAAGTTTCACTCGGACTATAATTATACATATATAGACGTGGGTGTCATCATATACAGTCGCCATGAAGCATTCTCATTGGTTGACCGGTGGTAAATACCTTATTGTACCAGGTATCAGTGTCCAAATTCAAAATTTCTGTTCAAATTACATACACAAGTTTTGGTCCAATTACCAAGTGCTCTATGCATAAAGTGTGCATAAATGTCCATACTTTCACCTTGCACTCTCCAATTTATGATATATTCAATATTTGTTGTGTTGCTATAGATTTAGCTGAAAATGATACTAAAAATGGACTATTTTGCACAACAGAACAATGACTTTTGGATATACTGTACATTGGAGAGAGGAAGGTGACAGTATGCATAGTGATGCACATTTTGTGTACAGAATACATTGCAATTCAGACCAAAACTGGTGGACTTAATTGGCAAGGAAATTGTATATTTGGCAATTCTGTTTGCCTCACCTAAGGTATTGCTTGGGCAGCCTTGCTACCCTTGATTAGCCTGAACTGCACTTATGCAGCCTTTTTACAATCGCTCAGTACAGTGTGTATAATTGTTGAATTTTTGTTGAATAACCCATTCTGTATATATATATTGGCTAGCCCCAATGAATACACATGGTATACTCTTCACCAGACAACTTGATAATATAGTTGGGGTATATGGTCCAAATTCTGGTAGGAATCAATATATATACACCAGGGAAAATAACTGTATACAATGCACAGCATATAGAAATACGACTTCGAGAGTAGTAATTCAGAGTATATCAGTCTTGTGGCATTTTGATGTCCTATTAACATCCGTATTAATAACATTGAAATGAAACTGATTCAATTATATTCGCTTGATACCATACATCATGTCTCATTTAACTAACATGAAATGTATCTGTAAAATTCACTTCATTGCATGCTTCTAATGTTAGGGGGTCGCTCTAATACTAAGTATATGCACTTGATGGACGGCCCAAGATTCTATTCCGGATATCGAACTAGGAGTAATTCCGTATTACAATTCCACTTTCACTTGGTCTTCGATTTTTTCTTGGTTTTAGAAAGGCTGTGTACATGACCCAACCTGGTTCATCACAATGAATCGACACACTCATTTAATGGTGTACATTTTTGTCTTAACTGGTCTTCAGATTCCAGTATCCGAGGTCCTTGTTGAACATCTCTTGGTGTTGCAGATAGTGCTTGCTGTCTAATTTCAGTATGCATAGTTTTGCCACTTGAATTTCCTTGCCCCCACAGAATGAACCCTTCTGAACTAATAATTTCTGGATGAATAACAATGGTTTCTGAATATGGGAACTGTCGGTCATCTAAATAATGGACTACTGATTGTAATCCCAGAAATGCCACTAACAACCAAATGCACAGAGCAGCGAATAAATAATGTGGCTCATGGAATTGATGTAGCATCTTCATGAAGGTTTCCAAGAGAATGTTCGCTTTGTGTTCAATGGTGATACTCATCAAAGATGCGGAGATGCCACTAAAAATGCAAATGATATTTTATATAATAATAGATATGTATAGGTGTCATGAAAATGCATTAATATATAAGATTCCTCTTCAGCTAGTAGCTTTCTGATGGTTCGCTGCTACAGTGTTTCTTTTTATCACTGGAACAAAGTTATATATTTATAGCCAGGTCTTCATGATGAGACTGCTGCAGAACTATGTTCCAACTGCAATGTGATAAGTTAATTACGAGACAGAATTTTCTGCCACACTTCGCTCAGGTTGTCGGACTCGCCTGTAATTGGTTTTAAATAGTTACTCTCCCATATGCGGGCCATCATCTCACTGATAGTAATTACACAATGCACCAGATCATACCTTCAACTTGGATATCTTGCATGTCATTACAGTTCGTAGTTGGAACAGCAACTGATCATAGTTTGCACTGCTTATCACAAATTAATCCTTCAGCATTTTAGTTATGTGGTGAGCATCATAGAATTAATTTGTGACAACCAATATTAAGCCAAGGTGGAATTTGACCTGTAATCAAATATTATCAGCGAGACTGTCATTGCAATGCATGTTAACCCAAACCAATGAGAACGGTTGCTTTGGGCCTCATCTCCACAGCCAACAATATAATTCCCCCAGGCATGTCATACATAGGCCGAGACCATTCTCTTTGGCAGGAGAGTACCCTGATTGTTCATATCACCTGAGGTGAGAGGTCAGAGGTTCCACATACTCATGGATTGACTATTGACTGCCATGTCTGTGAATCAGAGCAATCTCCAGTCCAATGCGATGTGCTCTGCTAGTTTCTGGAGAAAGAAATATCAGTTAAAACAATGTGCACTGCTGAAGCTGAGTGAAGCCTTGTCTTCCCAATAATGACAACATAGCTGTATCATCTTAGCTGAATCTGTTAACTCTCTTTACTCATTCAATTGACATGCAACTGCTTTGTAATCGCCCAAAAGATCACATAACTGGCTCACTCGAGATGTTATGGATAGGCGTTATACATATAACTTGACCAGACTGAGAGTGACTGCATAACCTGTATCAACCTCCGATTATTCAAATGCCATTATCACTGTTCTGGCGAAACACCTAACATCAAAGTATCTTGAAAAGTATACTCCTGATTACGCTACATTTTACACAATCCGCCTGGTTGTATTATACTCTGAAGTAAGCTGCATTATTATTGTTATGGTTTGAAAAGATACGGAGGTACTTGGGAATAGGAGGTGAAACATGGAGACGGTGTAAAACGAATTGTGTAATGGAAAGATGGCAACATTGGGAGAAGCGGAGATGGCGTGAAGATGTGGTGAAATGGTGGCAGTATAATTTGATATGATGAGAAAGTGGTCTGAGGTGTTATGAGGTCAGATGATGTGGCTTGGTTGTACTGATAAGGAGTTGCGCTGATGGTGTGTAAGATGATGGGAAGAGATTCGTATGGTACATAAGAGCTTGAGGAATGGATCCAGGATAGCTGATGAATTGTATATAAACAGAGGTCTTGATGGTGTTGGAGGATTTTCTATTCTTCTCACTTTACTCATTCGCTTGTATAGTAAAGCAAGTTACAACTTTGACACAGCTTCGAATCTTGTCTGGTGTTGATCTTCTGCATATGAAGTTCGAGTACTTTTGCCTTGCCCCCAACACAGGATTCTCTGACCAATATCACCTACGCCCGACCACGCCCATTACACTAGAACAAGTACCTATACATTGTACCTGATATCGAATGTGTGTACATCCCTCGACTGGGTCTAAGTATTATCTTGAACCTTGCTCTGTTTCCTGCTGGGTACATCTAAGATCGAACCTTCATTGGATACATGTTTTTGATGATTGCATCGATGAGTTACCGTGACTTACCAGATTCATTATCCGCCAATACCCCCATAGATCACTATATTGGAATGCAAATGTACGACAGTAACTGTACCTGGCAAACCAATTGTTTGACTTTACTTGAACCCCTTCTTAGGTTTTTGAACCAGTACCCTTGAATCATTCCGAGAGCATCGAAGTTATCCTTACCGCTACCTACTAGGAAGAACCCCTCAAAGCCTACTTTGTAGATGTGTCGGACATTCCTTCCCTCTAGAAGATCTTTTGGACAGACACAGCCAGGAACTGGAGTGGCCCCAATATTAACGACCCAGTGTTCGGAGAGCACTGGACAGAGTATAGAGGGTTACATGTTGGACTTTTTACCAACTGCGTCCCTCAGGTAGCTAGCGACAGTGAAGCACATAATTGTGTAGGAGCACAATGAACCATCGAGCAGGCAGCAGCAGCAACAACAACTGTTCAGTCTTTGGTAGTATTGCTGATTGTTAGAGTACCTCTGACCCCGACACCCTCCAGCATTGACCAGTTCAATACAGACTGGTCGATGTGCTCGAGCCGCTGCCGTTCCAGAATCAACGGAACGCTGAGCCAGCCTAGTGTCTCTTGCGGATCAAGGAACCATTATGTCACTCATCAATTTACGACGGGACGCCATGGGATTCAAAAAGTTAAATGAGACATTAGGACAAACACCGAAGGTGTTGACGAGGGTGGCACAGTACTCACAGCCGATCCGAAAAGTACAGATGGTGTTCAACCACCCACAACAAATCATCAACCTACAACAACAGGTAACGGATCTGGAGATGAGACGGTCCCTACCGCCGCAGTACGACCATACCGAACTCGAGCAACAGTAATGGACTCTGACGAACTGACGGGAGGACTCCTGGGAGACCCCCATGGCCGCAGGAAGAGATGACGAACTATGGAAGGAACTGGTAGTAATGGCCATGGACGCACAGCAATCTGGAGAGGAGGTCCGAGGTTTGAGGATGCAGTTCGCCAATGCTCTCATATTGGAAGCCAGTGCAACTCCCGCTGCTCCTGAGTCTCCGGAAGACAGAGGCCAAAAATTTCCTCACTCTCCAGACTTTTCAGGGTCGGATTGAACGCTGTTGAGAGGCCGGATTGCTCAACACTGGATGCTACTGTGACACCAGCTGGCCAGATTTCCAGACTAACAGTTGAAGATGCAATGTGCATTCAATCGTCTGAGGGGGGTAGCCTTGAGTCAGATCTCACCACACATCTGCGAGCATGGAACAATTGGGCTGGAAGTGCTACCAGATTTGATATGACTCCTGGAAGCAGCTTTTGGGGACCCCAATCAGGTAGCAACCACGGAAGGAACGATGCGACAAATTGATCAAAAGAACGGAGTGCTCTGTGAGTATTTTCCTGAGTTCCAAGGTATATCCGCGGACCTCAATTCGAATCCTTTGGCCTTGTGAATTGCTCTCCAAACAGGGCCGTTTGAGCAGATTAAACTGTCCTTCATTTACAGTGATTTGCCCGAGGAACTTCCTGTGTTTGTAAAGGTCTTCCCGAAGTGGGAGAACCAGATTCGACTGGGACCAGTGGAGCGAGTAGCACAGAATAAATGGGGCGAGACAGATTTTGCCCCTTCCCCCAGACCTCCAGAACCCCAGAAAGCTCTGGAAACGGCTCCCACTGCAACAGTCTCTGGATACACCGAACCTGTGCCTATGGATCTCCGCCCGGGCAAGAGGAGGATGTTCAAGGAGGAAAGAACAAAGAGTTTTACGGATGGAAGGTGTTTGAACTGTAGTGGGTTTAACGATTGGGCAGTAGAATGTTCGGCTAGAAGTAAGGCTCCGGCATTCAAGGCGGCTGGAGGTAAAGTGAAGCAAGTAGAAACCAAGGGATGTTCCGAGAAACCAGGAAAAGATTAGGTCAACTTTAACCCAGATGGCTCTTTGGTTGACGGAAACAGTTGTGTTTCAGATGTTTTACAATGTTTTCGAATTTCGTGTCTTTCAGTTAGCAAGGTGGAGGTATTAGAAGGATCAATGGAAGGGAACTATTTAGTTATAACCTGCACATTGACCTTGAATGCTCAACAAATACCTACACATACGCTAATCAACTGTCGAGTTACAGGCATTACATTTATGGATCAAATCTTTGCTCTCCATTATTCGATACCACTCCAGGAGTTGATGGAAACAAGACAAATTCAGGTTATCGATAGAAGACCAATTGAATCAGGAGATATTGCACATATTGCCAAGGTTGACATGACGGTACAACATCATAAAGAACAAGTACCAATGTTTGTTACAAAGTTAGGCATTATCCTATTGTCCTCAGAACCACTTGGTTGAGATTAAATGATGTCGAGGTATGATTTGCATCAAATACGATTACGTTTGGGTTAGAATACTGTATTACGCATTGTCACAATGCTCCAGTGACAGTCCAACGTGTGACTAAACAGACCCCGGAACCCGTGTATTGGGAGGAGGGACAGATACTTGAACCAGAATTACGACCACAATGACCATTCCGTGCAAATATTGTCATGTTACACGGTCATCATTTCTCCGGACGGTTCAGAAAGGAAATCCTACGATATTTAAACCATCACTTTATGATCTCAATAAGGCTATTCAAGTGAAGGATTTGAAACAGCGCCCATTGGATGAGATTAGTCCGAAACAGTATCATGAAATGCGTCCGTTGTTTAGTAAAGTGTTGCCTGATTTATTACCACCGCATCAACCTGGGATTGATCTTGAAGTTTGTTTGAGGGAAGAAGCAACTCCCGCCTGTGGACTGTTGTATTCAATGTCAAGGAGGGAGCTGGTTGTTTTGAAAGAATGGCTTGAAGAGAATATGTCAAAGGGTTTATTCGACAATGTTACTCACCGTTCACAGCACCCATACTGTTTGCAAACCACATGATGGTGGCTTCAGGTTTCGCATTAACTATTGAGACGTCACCAGCAAAACAATGAAGAATCGGTATTCTATTCCCTCAATAAAAGAGACTCTGAAGCTTTTGGGAAAAGCTAAGATATATACAGGACTAGATGTGCAAGGGGCCTAGAACTAACTTCGAGTTACAGAAGGAGATGAACATAAGTTCGATTTTCTAAGCAGGTATGGGTTGTTTGAACCTACAGCAATGCAATTCGGAACAATGAATGGACCAGGAGACTTTCAAGGCTATATTAATAATGCAGTAAGAGAAGCTCTGGATGACTTTGCATCAGCGTATTTGGATGACATCATGATATATAGTAATTCTGAGGAAGAACATGATGACAATGTTAAATCGATTATGCAGAGACTGTTGGAGGCAGGATTATATTTAAAACCAGCGAAATGCGAATTTCATGAGGGAACCATACGGTCTCTACGGTTGAATATATCAACAAGCTGGAATTCTATAGATGACGATAAGGTCGAATCTGTACGAAATTGGAGCCGGGAAAAGAAGGCTGACAATGGGTGGTTGACTAAGTGTCGTGAAGTACTGCAGTTCATCGGCTTTTGCAATTATTATTGATGGTTTATTCCTACATATTCTGTGGAAATGGAACCTTTAACCAGATTAACAAAGAAGGATGAACCATTCATATGGGAATCAGAACAACAGTTGGCTTTCAAAACCATGAACACCGGCAGTACAACAGCACCAGCCCTCCATCATTTTGATCATGAGAGTGAAGATATTATTAAAACAGACGCTTATCACTATACAACTGCAGGTGAATTATTGAAGCAGGATGATGAGGGAGTTCTATATCTCGTACCATATTACTACAACAAACATTCAGCTACCCAATGCAATTACGATATATATGATAAGGAGCTGATCGCAATGGTTCAAGCACTTGAGGAGTGGAGACCTGAGTGCGAAGGTGCAGTGTATCCATTACAGTTAATAACCTACCATAAATACCTCAAGTGTTTTATGACAAAGAAGGTTCTAAACCGAAGACATGATCAATGGTTAGAGTTTTCAACATGTTGTCATTACGAAATACTGTAGAGGCCAAGTAAATTCAATGGGAAAGCAGATTGGTCGATGAGTTGGCTGGGAGACCTCCCTGAGGGGCGGGATGAAAGATTAAAGAATATGGAACAGGTGGTTCTAAAGCCGCAGAACCTACCAGCACAATTGTGTTCATCGGCAGACAGTCTGCCCGCTGAGGGCTGTCAGTCTATCTCCAATCTTATGACTGAAGCATATGTAACTGATCTGATGTCAGGAAAACTATTTGAAGCAATTTGGAAACATGAGCCATTGTCAGGAAAATCTTTGGTGCAACCGTAACCGACATATATTATCCCTGTTACCACTGTGTTACACCTCCTTTCTATAGATTATGGCTGCCTACCACATACTGTGGCCATTAAAGAGGAGTTAGGAGAATTTTATGCAAGTGTTACGGTATGTAATATCGAATTACAGAATGAAGCCAATTTCTCATACTGCATGCATTCCATCAACCCCCTTTTTTCAATTGTCATCTCCACCACCATCATCACCGCCATCACCATCACCACCATCACCATCACCACCCATCGCCATCACCACCATCACAATTACCACCATTACAATCACCAGCATCGGGTATTTTACTCTTTGATTATTCTTCCGTGAACTTTATGTAACACGCCCCTACCAGCGAAGCCCAATCCAGCGGTACCAGCTTGCTCTCAGCGAAGCCACTTTCACCCCTATCAGCGATGCCCGATCCACTGCTACCAGCTTGCTCCCAGCGATGCCCGATCCACCGCTACCAGCTTGCTCCCAGCGAAGCCACTTTACCCCGACCAGCGAAGCCAGATCCACCGCTACCAGCTTGCTCCCAGCGAAGCCACTTTACCCCGACCAGCGAAGCCCGATCCACTGCTACCAGCTTGCTCCCAGCGAAGCCATTTTCACCCCTACCAACGAAGCCTGATCCACCGCTACCAGCTAGCTCCCAGCGAAGCCAGATTCACCCCTACCAGCGAAGCCAGATCCACCGCTACCAGCAAAGCTAGTTTCACCCCTACCAGCGAAGCCAGATCCACCACTACCAGCTTGCTCCCAGCGAAGCCAGATTGTCAGAGAGGTGAAAGTCAGCATTCCACCGCTACCAGCTTGCTCCCAGTGAAACCAGATTGTCAGAGTCGTGAGAGTGAACATTCCACCGCTACCAGCGAAACCAGATCCACTGCTCCCAGCGAAGCCAGATCCACAGAGCTACCAGCGAAGCCAGATCCACAGAGCTACCAGCGAAGCCAGATCCACCGCTAACAGCTTGCTCCCAGCGAAACCAGATTGTCAGAGAGGTGAGAGTGAGCATTCCACCGCGACCAGCTTGCTCCCAGCGAAGCCAGATCCACTGCTACCAGCTAGCTCCCAGCGAAGCCAGTTTCACCCCTACCAGCGAAGCCAGATCCACCGCTACCAGCGAAGCTAGTTTCACCCCTACCAGCGAAGCCAGATCCACCACTTCCAGCTTGCTCCCAACGAAGCCAGATTGTCAGAGGTGAGAGTGATCATTCCACCGCTACCAGCTTCCTGCCAGCGAAGCCAGATCCACTGCTACCAGCGAAGCTAGTTTCACCCGTACCAGCGAAGCAAGTTTCACCCCTACCTGCAAAGCCGGATCTACTGCTACCAGCTTGCTCCCAGCGAGGCCAGATCCACCACTACCACCTTGCTCCCAGCAAAGCCAGATTGTCAGAGGTGAGAGTGAGCATGTCAGAGCAGTGAGACAAAGCATGTGAGAGGTTGGAAAGTGAATATGTCAGAGTTGTGTGAGCGAGCGGATCAGTGGTGAAAGTGACCATGTCAGAGTTGGAGTGGGAGCGAGTAGGAGTGAGCTTGTTGGAGTCTTGAATGTCAGAGTGTATGCTTGTCAGAGTAGTAAATAAATAAGTAACTCTTGAATATATAGTATAATCTATAAATTGCAGTATAATACATGCGCTACAGTTGCATAACAGCAAGAATTCAGTGATGCTATTGGTAAATTACAGGTGTATTATCATGGGTTACCGAAAACAGCTCTGGGGTGTTTTGCATTATTTCGTGTTATCGGTGTTACGGGAGGTTACTGTAGGCCATATAGCCAATGGTAGATTACACGTAACAGAATCTGTTTTTCCCGACAATTAAGGGATATTGCAGTAGCCAAATGCCTAGAAGAAGATGGGCAAATACGATATAGCGGGAGCCTCTATGTACCCGAAGTTAATGCTCCCCACTTACGGATATTACACAAACACCATGATACAGCACTAGCAGGATATCTGGGACAGAAAAAGAAGTTTGAGCTTCTGGATAGGGAGTATCATTTGAACGATATGGGTAAAGACGTGGACCGAGATGTACCGAACTGACATAGCTGCAAACGGTACCCAAGCTCTCAACATTCAACATTCGGGGTCCTCCTACCAATACCCCTCCCCAAGAAACCATGTGGGGATATTTCAATGGATTTCGTGGTAGGATAACCACAGCAGTGTGAAGGCTTTGATGCGATTTGGGTGGCAGAGGATAGGTTTTCCAAATTGAGACATTTCATTCCTTGTGATACGACCATTGATGCTGTAGGAATGGCTAAGTTGTTCTTACAAATGGTTGTAAACATCTGTGGGCTACCAGCTACAATTGTGTCAGATCGACGCCCCAAGTTTGCCTCAACTTTCTGGGGCAAGGTATGTAGTTGCTGGAGGATTGCTCAACGTAAATCTACAGCAGTTCACCCTCGGACGGTTGAACAGACCAAATGGATGAATGCCAGTATGAAACAGTATCTGCGAGTGTTGGTCAATCATCAATATGACGATTGGGTTCAGTGGCTTCCCTTGGCTGAGTTTGCTGCGAATATTGGGATATCGGAATCAACCAAGTGTACCACTTTTATGACGGTCCAAGAGACAGATCCTCGAATGTAGTTTGCAGGGGACCCAACGAAAGGGCAGGATTGTCGACACTTGAATGCTGACTAGGTTCAAGCGATGATGTAAAAGAACCATGAGCATATATGGGTGGAAATGAGATGGAGCCAGTCAATACAGGAAGAAGCAGCAAACTGCGGACGAATTCCCACTCCCAATATACTACAAGGTACCCAGGTCTCGTTGGATGGCTGACATATACGAACATCCTGACCCAGTCGGAAAGTTGATTTGGAACTGTTGGGTCCATGCACGGATTTTCGCAACATCTGCCCACAGGCTTACAAGTTGGAATACCCTGCATCTATATGAATTCATCGAGTTCAACCTGTTTCGCTCCTCGAACCAATGCTGGATGAACCGATGTCTGGACAACGAATAGACCCCCCTCCCCCAGTAGCGGTTGACGGTAAAGAGGAATGTCAGGTAACCAGTGTCGAGAATAGTCAGGTATTGTAAGGGCGCGTACGCCGGCGCTCGGCAGTATCAGGATATAGTATGGTATACAGTTGCACACGGGCGCGAGTGAGATCAGGTGTAGAAGTAAGTGGTAAGATATTCGGTACGGAGCTAAGTCTCTGTCGTGATGTCAATATAAGGTTGGCGGTTACCCGGCGCTGGACACCTCACGTGACCACCCGGGAACCCTAACCACGCATACTTGACAACGCCGTTACATCATCCCCCTCTTTTAGGGCAGAACTCCCGGGCTGCTACATACAAGTATAAACAAGGAAACAACCTGCATACACGCTCGTACGATTCCGTAAGTCAAACGACTGATCCGTACGTCCAGGATGACCTTCCGGCGCACGGGGAAACTCCACCTCCAATTGACAGGATTTCCGGAGGTGGTAAAACCCGTGCCGACGCCATTTGTACTAGACCGGGTCTCAACAAAGAATAGAAAAGGAAATGCCCAATTGACCTAAACCTCCATATCCCATTCCCGTCGATTCCTCCCCTTCCGAGATCTGACTTCCTTCAGCTCCGCGGCCTATTCGGTTGGTCTCGGTGGAACTCGTCGATTAGTTCACGAGCATTGTCGAGGTTTTCGAACGGCTCCCAGCTTGTGCGTATGTGGCTCTATCCGGCCCACTGGACGAGGTAGTGTAGCTTCCGGTAACGCTGCTTAGAGTCAAGAATCCGTTCGACTTCCCATTCCTCTGAATCGTCGAATATTACTGGATGTGGTTCCGAGGATGGTTGTCCTACGACCGGCGGTGTGTAGTGATCGAGCTGCGACACATGGAAGACGTTGTGATTCCGCCTTGTTTTCGGCAAGTCTAGTTTGTAAGCATTCTTATTGATGATCTTACTTACCGTATACAGTCCAGTGAGCTTGTAGTCGAGCTTCTTTGACGGTCTAGTTGTTCGGAAGTGTCGAGTCGAGAGGCACACTTTGTCCCCAACTTCGAAGGTCACGTCCTTTCCGCTAGCGTATTTTGATTGACGTACCTGGGCTTCCAACAATCTCTCCCGGAGAAGCCGGTGAGTCTCTTCCATTCCCGATACCGTTGCGTCCGCCAGTATTTCCGTCCTCACATTTGATGGGGCATTTGGTGGCTTGAACTGCATTGGCGGGTGGTAGTGGTAGTTGGCCCAGAATGGCGTCATCCGCGTTGAGTGATGGACTGAATTGTTGTAAGCAAACTCTGCCAGAGGTAACAGTTCTACCCAGTTATCCTGCTCGTAGTTGGAGAAGGCCCGTAAGTACTGTTCCATGGTCTGGTTTTGCCGTTCCGT
>Ga0307512_10000906_pt1 | contig 43630 bp, 53 predicted proteins | sample 14_EM_MG_FD_200267 | JGI IMG/M metagenome (GOLD analysis project Ga0307512, IMG submission 200267) | Populus trichocarpa ectomycorrhiza microbial communities from riparian zone in the Pacific Northwest, United States - 14_EM | ecosystem: Host-associated > Plants > Roots > Unclassified | place... | reverse complement strand
CTAAGAAAGCGGAACCATTGACAAGGCTTACCAAGCAGGATGAACCCTTTGTATGGGAATTAGAACAACAGCTGGCCTGTGAAACAATGGTAATGACATTTACAACGGCACCTCCACTTCAACATTTTCACCATGAGAGAGAAGTAATTATCGAAACAGATGCTTCCGATTAAGTGTAAGCAGGAGTATTATCACAACGGGATGATGAGGGAGTGTTACATCCTGTGTCTTACTATTCGAAGAAACATTCACCAGCCAAGTGCAATTTTGATATATACGATAAGCAGCTGATGGCTATGATTAAAGCACTTGAGGAGTGGAGACCTGAATGTGAAGATGCCGCATATTCCTTACAATTGATAACTGATCATAAGAACCTTCAATATATTATGACAAAGAAGCTTCTGAATTGACGACAAGCATGATGGTCGGAATTTTTAACACGATTTGATTATGAACTTATCTATCGGCCAGGAGCATTGAATGGAAAAGCCGATGCATTGACAAGGCGGCCGGGAGACCTCCCTGAGGGGGGGGATGAAAGATTAAACAATATGGAACAGGTTGTGTTGAAACCACATAATCTACTGGAACAATTCAGGATAGTGGCGAACGGTATACCCGCAGAAACGCATCACCTGATAGATAACCTTCTTGATCAGGCTTACCATGTTGACCCTTTACCAGATATGGTATTAAAGGCGATACGAGAGCATGGTAGCTTGAGAGAGATCACTGTAGCACAATGTTAGGAGAAGGACGGTCAAGTATGATATCGGCGAAGACATCATGTCCCTGAGGGGGAGCAATAGCGATTACGATTGATACAGGATCACCATGATAATACATTAGCTGGCCATACTGCACGAACAAAGATGTTTGACCCTCTGGATAGACAGTATCATTGGAAGGATATGCGGAAACAGGTGGATCGGTATATCCGAAATTGACACAGCTGCCAACAGTCTAGGACTTCAAGACATGTGACATTTCGAGATCTTCGACCGTTACCTGTACCAGAGAATCCATGGGAAGATATTTCTATGGACTCTGTAGTTGGGTTACCAGTGTGTGATGGATTTGATGCAGTGTGGGTGGTAGTAGACAGGCCCTCGAAAATGCGACATGTTGTTCCATGCTATACAACAATAGATGCGGTAGAGTTGGTAAAGATTTCCTTCGAGAGGTTGTGCACCTCTGTGGTTTGCCGAAGACTATTGTTTCGGATCGAGGACCTCAGTTTGCTTCAATTTTTTGGGGACCGCTATGTAGTCGATTTGGAATTGATTGACAGATGTCTACAGCATTTCACGCGCCCTAATGGGAAGTTCGAATGGAAACGCCTGGGCCCGTTCCAGGTCTGCATGCAAGTGTCCCCATATGCGTATGAATTGGAGTTATCTGCGTCAATACGAATTCATCGAGTACAATCTGTTTCACTTTTGGACCCGGTGTTAGAGGATCCTATGGTGGGTCAACCAGTAGAACCCCCCCTGCTGGTAGAGGTTGATGGAGAGAAGGAATATCAAGTATAGTGTGTTGAGGATAGTCGGGTTTATCGGAATCAGTTGCAGTACTTGATTCTGTGGAGGGGTTATGAATCACTTATATGGGAACCGGCAAAGTGTGTTGATGTGTCATAAGCGGTGGAAGGTTTTCATCAGCGATACGCCATGAAGCCCGGACCATTGGAGGGTGTTCTCGGAGGACCTCGAACCTAAGGGGGGGATACTGTCACGGCCATTCAAAGTATGTAGGTACTTGCGATAACAAGACCGGAGTAGCGGAAGGGTGTTGAAGGAATTGTGGTACGGAAAGGTGGAGACCTTGGGAGACGGGGATGAAGCAGCGAGATGGTAGTGGTATATTTAAGTAAGATAAGGAAGTGGCGTGATGAGTTGCGACGTCAGATGATATGGCGTGGTTGAACTGATAAGGAGATGTGTTAGTGGGGTGTAAGATCATGGGATGGGATAAGGAGGGTACATCTGAGCATGAGGAATGGTTCGAGGGTGGCAGACAATCAGTGTATCAAGAGTGTAGTTGGCATTGGAGGGTTTCCTTTGCTTCTCTCTTTACTCGTTCTCTTGTATAGCAAAGCAAGTTACGACTGTGAAATACATTGCAACTCTTGTCTTTCCTTGATTTCCTCGATATGAATCTTGGGCGCCTCTTGTTTTGTTTTCCGATATTACATTTCAGTGCCCAATATCACCTACGCCCGACCCCACCAGTTACACCGGCACCATCATGAACTCTCTCGACATCACGTGACTTGCCCAAAACAATGCCTCTGGTTCCAAAACACACCCAATAACCTACACAACTTTGTATGTTCACTCTGGGCTGTCTTTCGCTATGCTCAACTGTATCATAATGCTAACCTATCGGATATAGATCAATTTTCAACAAGCTGTGATTCCACCAGAGGGCAGCCCCAAAGAACAAGGGCAGGAAACTGCTAAGGAAAAAATGCCGACCTCGAATATAAATCGACGCCTGTCATTGGATCGGGACTCTCTGAAGGGATTGATCTCGGAACACATCTATGGAGTCATACAGATATACAATGTTTGCGGGGTCAAGGATGAGAGCGCCTGGGACGTCTTTTATGATATAATCTTTGTTGATCCAGTCACGACTCGCCACTTGTCACAATTCCCACTGATGTGGCCCCACCACAGTAGCAGGAGTTCACTTTTTCGGGAGTGGGGGGCGGCCGTCCACTCATATATGTGGCAAATGTTTGACAAATCCCGTGACCAAATGAACAATTACAGGTGGGACAACGCCCGGGCCTTCGGGGATGAAGAAGATCTCTCCAATCAGCAGACAACCAGCTAAGGAAAGGTTAAACGCACCCGTGAGTACTTCGCTTGGTACAGTAGTGATGATCCCAGGGCAAAGATTGAGCCGCCAAGCTGCCGGCAGCACAAGCCTGGCGAAATTCTGGACGTTAGACTACTGAATTAGGATGAGATAATCGACCAGGATGAGATGATGAGAACTGGGCAAATCATAGCAATGACAATGACAATGACGACGGTCAGGGTGAGGAGGTCATGCCACACGGTGAGAAAGGGATGGGGAAAGGGAAGAGGGCAATGAATGGGAAGGTGAAAGGGAATGGGAAAGGGAAGGGAAATGGTTAAGGGAAAGGTATTGTTAAACTGTATGAGGAAGACTTGGACACAGAGGGCTAACTAGAGCGGGTATATTTGGAGCTGGATGCATCACCCACCATGTCAATTGCCTAAGATGATGATAACGACTCTGTCGATTCGGACAGCGAATATGGTTCAGAACTTGATCCTGATGTGGATATGCGCATGGAGGACAATGTGGATGCTCCGGACCATGTGGTTTTGGAAAGGCACGGTGAGGATGAAGAAGAGGAAGATAAAGAGGAGAAAAATGAACAGAAGGAAGATGAGGCGGAGGAGAAGGAGGAGGAGGTAGCGGATGAGGATGAGGAGGAGGATACGGATGAGGATGATGGCAAAGAACCTTGGACGATTGGCCAGGGATAGGTTGTAAATACTTCGGCTGACGATGTCAATACAATGGTACGTGATCGGGCAATCTTGGGACCGGAGCAAGGGCAGGAGTTGCGCGAGCATACCCCACAGCCACAACCTGCAGCGCCTGCCCCACGGCCACACACTCTGGACCCTCACCCACGACCTCAAACTTCGGAGACTCATTCTCTCAGTGTGCTGGAGCATTTGGGGAGTGTGGCTCTGGAAAAACCTCGCACGGCGGTGCCACCTCTACGAAAAGCTAAGGCAGCCAGAGACACCTCAGATGTGGATGTGGATCATCAGCTGCTGATTGAATCGGCAGGTGGCGAGAGTCTTCTCAATGTCCCTCTGCACGATGTCCCTCTCCCCGATGTCCCTCTCCCTGATGTCCCTCTCCCTGAGGCACTCCGGGATGGGTCGGTAGGCCAGAATTGAACCACTCCTCGCGTTGCAGAGGAGATGATGGTTGTTGTGTTCCAGTCAAGGTTGGGTTCTTATCTTGTTCATTTCATTTGATCTAATCTATTTGTCACAGGCATTGTTTATTACACGAGTCGCGTGGTTTTTGGATTACTTAACGTTTAATTCATTTATAAGTTTTGTATTGGGTTTATTTCATGGGATGTGTTTAATTCATCGTATTATGGGACATCGCGCAGGGAGTGTTTTTGCAACACCTGGCATGTAAGGAACCACCTTGTGATGGTGTTGAGGCTCAATAAATCTCTCAAGTATCGTGAGCTTATACCCACACCAGCTTTCTCAGGCCCAGCACCAAAGTTCTTTCCTTTCTAAAGTGAATACTCCACTCCGCGAGTGTCGTCGACAATGCCAGAGAAGACCCCTTTCTGTTGCCCTTAATTGTCTTGTCGAAAGAAGTTCACCTCAGACAACTTGGGACTTGAACATATGACATTACTCCATCGTGAACACCTTCTGACGAATCTAACTGTTCGCAGCTTGCTCCGAAGGGTTGAACCCGCTCAGCATTATGAGTCCAACATTAACAAAGATGCAGTTGATGACTTGGACACATTTCCCTACCTCCAAGATGTTGAAAACATCGCAGAGACGGAGTCTCAACAACCGCCACCTCTGCCTTGGACTGAAATATACTCCAGCGCCAGTGCTCTGCTGATCGATTGCATCTCTGAGCCATGGGAACCCGACACTCAGGGCTGGCTTGAGACAAACCTACGAAACAATTCCTACTACCTGTTTGCGACGGGTGAACAGTACAGATATATCCAGTGTGTGATCCAGTAGAAGGGCATGAAGACGTAATATGACAACATGCTGAAGGCAGAAAACACTGCTCTGCGTTTCCCAAGCTTCAAAAACGGGAATCATGTCCATGAGGTTGTTGCTAGCTTGCCAGATGATCAAGCTCTCGGGGAGTGGGAACTACTCACTCTCGAGGATATGAGATGTAATGACAATCAACAATTCTTTATCAAATACTGGAATCGAGACATCATCAACAGCATGAGATTGTTGATGCGGCAGCTAGCCTATGCCGAGTATCTCATATTCGACCCTCAGTGGAGCTTTACCAGCAATACACCCCTGAAACCGCTCAATACCAAAACGCACACTGCGGACAAGTTGTGGGATGCACAGATAAGGAGAGATACTGTAGGATACTAACATGCTAATCGATGTTTAGTCCACGCTCAGAGTGGGGGACACACAGTTTCCCTTGATCAGCATATCCAATGGAACACATCTCTCGGATTGTGTTGGTGATAAGAAAGAGTGCCCTGTATATAAGACGATTGGCATTGTATTTTCGAAGATCCGCCAGATGCCGTCAACGCACAGTGTCATAATGGTCGCTCTCCTATCGATTCCAACTAAAAATCACAATATTCCTCACCGGCGGCTGAATGAGCGGCCACAAACAAACCGAGAGGTGCTGAACGAACCACACCAGTGGATACTCCAGCCAGTCACCTGTATAAAACATCCCAGCGCCGGGAGCGGGTATTACAATGTGCTCGGTGCAAATGGCAACATCAGGCGTTGCATACCGGTTTTAGCAGCATGTCTTGCAAATTGTCCAGAGTGTAGCGACCTACATCATCTCAACCGGCATGTCTGTTTTTGGTGCGTGTGTCCAAAGAACGAACTTGGAGATTATGTGCATCCTGACAAGCAACACCCCCGGCGTGATCACTACCTATATAGAAAGCTCAGCTATACCAACACCAAGGCAGCGGATGCCGAACTCTGGTCACGCCATGTTCACACAGGATTGAACGTGTATCAACATATGCCGTGTATTATGAGCGACCTCCCTAATCCCGTCCTTCTCTATACAATCCAGATCAGCAATCTTGACCACCTCCAGGAGTGGATTTTCCACTTCATGAAGACGTACGAAGGGCTTGACATGTACAATGCAATCTGGGTAACCGTGCCTGCTTACCACCACCTCACACCAAAAAAATAAGTCAGATGAGGAAGTTTCTCAATGGAATGGGAAGGAGATGAAGGAAATGAGCTGGTATATGCTTGGAGTTGTTACCAACTATCCACCAGGCAGACACCCCGTTCAGCATCCCATATTGAATCGTGCAATTGAGAGCAAACTGGCATCGTTAGAATTCTATTGGCATGCTTGATATAAAACTCACGATGTTGCAACATTGAGCTACATGGAGGATGCCTTGCATCGTTGTCACTGCATCAAAGATGTGATCATACTTGGGCGAGCCAGCAAAAAGGGAAAAGCCAAAGCCAACGCTCTGAGCATGGAACACGTGAAGAAGCGAAAGGTTGCCAAGGAAACAAATGCTGACACTTGGACGCCATCCAAGAAGCGGCACGAAATCAACGCCTAGTGAGATTAAATCAGCCACGAGATAGAGATTTCCACTGAGTCAGATGCCAAATTCCACTTTCAGAAGATCCGTTTGCTGTCTCATTCGGCCAGACAGGTTGGTAGATATGGAGCCTCGCAACAGTATTCTGTCGAGAGACATGAACACGCACATAAAACCAACCTCACGGATGGTTGAAACGCCTCCAATCACAATTTCAACTACCTACCACAAGTACTCAGTTTTCAACATTGTATCCTCTGCTTCGGGATCAGAGAGCTCAATCGCCAAGCCCACTCTCAGCGTCAGGAGAACAGCACTGCGGACTGCAAAGTCTTCCCTTCTGGTGCTGACCTGGCTGCCCCCCTTAGCCCCCTGTCCTATGTGAAGCCCAAATTCATGGGACCCCAAAACTGCAGTGATGGAGAGCATCCTGACGCTATGATCAAAGGCCTCACAGCATTACTCGACAATACTCAAGACGCAATGCACCGCGCGGCAATATTCTGTGGCACATGGGAGTTTATACAGCATAAGAGTCGTAACAAGACGTATATATCGGATGAACAACTGCATGCAATGGAGCTCTGTATTTACCATGGTATTAAGGTTCAAGTTGACGGTTTAGACAGTGAACGCATATCTCAGATATATCAATGCACAAGAAGCCAGAGCTGGTGGGGGGGGGATCGAAGGAATGACTGGGTGTGGGTAAAGCAACGCCTGGGGAGGTGTTATGGCGCGCTGAATGGGTGTCTCCCATGGCAACTGCAACGACTATTGAAAATCAACCTCCAAAACGAGGATGGAGGTTTCGTTGAGTACTGGTTAGCCCTGGCACTCATCACAATACCGGAGAACTTGAGTAGCATGGATCCCATCTCGAACATTGTACATGTGAGAAAAGTACTGGCGGACTTTGCTTTGCAACTTTTCAGCATAGAAATCATCGTCAGCTCCAGGCAGGTAATTCCAGAGATTGCAACTGGTAGCAAGACAAGAGACCGACGGAACAAGCGATCGATTGTCATTAGCCACATAGATCTGGCGACTTGGAATGATGTGTATAATTAGTACAGAGAGGAATGCAGTTTGCAAACAGGGAGAAGCAATGTGAGGAGAGATTTTCGCAGCATCACCCATCGCCTTGCAATCACGTACAATTAGGAAAGAGAGAATTGCATTTTGCGCGCAGGTAAAAGGAATGCGAGGAGAGATTTTCGCAGCATCACTCATCGCATTGCAATCCCGATGCAAGCAGGTACTCAATGAACCCATTCCGATGTATGGTCACAGTTGGCCACATCACCAGAGTGTTCATTGAAAATTAAAAACCAACAGAGCGCGAAGACACTATGAAACTGTGATCGGAGGGCGATATGCAATGTGACGCATGGTATCAAGGCCGGATGCCAAGTAATCTGCGACCGTGGTTCCTCGGATGGCTCTGACAGAGCGCGGCCACTCGGACGAAGCCATTGTGCCCGCGAAGAAATATTTTCTGCTTATGAGTGCAATGGCAGAGTAAAGAGCCCATGTGCCCAGTAACAGGATATGGACCCCCGCCCTCCAGCCAGCATTCTGTAGCTACCGCAGTTTACCTGCATTGTCAACAAATTCAAGTTCAGCCTGCAAAATAGTCAAGTGATTCAACTGAGCAGCACGTATACAGTTTATAAACGCAGCTGTGACCAGGTTCCCAGGAGATTGGGCTGTTTCTCATACCGTCGCCAATAGGTTCATGTGAAATGCTGGGGAGGCAAATGAACAAATCAATTGAATCAAGCTCAATTCTATGATCCAGTAGGCACCATAATCATCCAAATTGGAGCAGATTCCATAGCCTTACCATCCAATCTATTTACTCTGGATTGTGTTCATTATGCCAAATTCCCCCATACATTTGGTGGTCATGATGGCTCAGTGGTATATTACTATGATAAAAGCGAATGTGCTAATATGTTATAAGTCAGACCACAATTAAGCTCTGTATGGGATCGAATGACAAGAATAAGAATCTCATCCATTTGAGTATACCCTGACCTGAACTGCTCACTATTTGTATGCTGACATAATCAAATGCTAAGCCATTAATGGCAAGTTAATGCAATTTAGCCAAAAACCTCAAGGTCTGCAGTTCAAATCCCACCTGAAGCAGCCAAAGAAAAAACAAAAACTTACTATGTAAGGCTAGCCTAGCACGCTATGATGACTAATCGGACACGATGATGTGGCGGCATCCCGGATACGGGTAGGCGGGCATGGCAGGTCACTCGCTCTCTAGTCAGGGTAATACGTAGTTTTGCGGGTGTCGCCAAGACACACTATTTCCAATCGGGTAATCGCTTAAAATTTTTGAGGTGGTGTAGTAAGCGCCGGGTAAGTGACTTCGGGTGCACCCCCCTGCGCGACGATATTACTAATACCGAGGGTTTGTGTAACGCCCTCGGAATCACAGAACCGTAGATTGGCTAGCCATAGGTGTTCTAGTGATACATATCCACGATAAATATATTGGATACATTGTACTGATACATATGTGTGGTGATACTACGATACATTTCGGATACATATATTTTTCATCCATGAGATATATTTTCGGCCACTAAATGTACTATCACAGGCAGGGCGGAAACAAAGATCCGACGACCTGAAAAAAAAATTTCAAGATACACACTGCAAATGACATTTTTTTCGTAATACAAAGGAGTGATGGATGACTCGAAGCCGGGATCTGACAGATTGTTACCCTAATTTAAGTTTACTCTTAACAAATTTTTTGCCTCAAACACTCCCAATGACATCTATTTCTGGTGATACATAACTGTTCTGACTCTGACACTTGTGTTGTATTCGTAGATACAAACACCCGGCCTGACCTCTGACGTTGTCTCTGCCCTGCCCGTTACAGTATCAGGCTCGTGTACATTAGAAGGATTTTCTTCCGGTTTTTTAGAGACAGTTGATGTATAGTGCCGCAGATGGTACAGATCGCGGTCGGTCAACGGATATACTCGAGTAAAAACGAGAAGATCGCATAAACGGATATCGTAGAGCCGACTACACACCACCAGGTAGGTGTCCATGTGGCAGAGGGAGTCGATTGCGGCAACGTAGGGAGTCCGGGGGATGGATGTTGGACAGTTAATGCAGACCGTTATCATAGTGTCGTTTACAGTCAACGAGCGGAATCGCTAGCGGTGGACGCTTGCAGCACACGGAAACTGATTGTAGCTAGCAAACGGGAGTCAATCGCAGTGGGTGGATGGAGATATATTACTGATAGCAGTGAGTGAATGGATATTGGTGAGGTAAGAGTCTACTGCATTCGGTAGATCGGAACCTGCGGAATGAAATGCGGATGTACTGGAAAAGAGTATATTACTAGAACTAAGAATTAGAGGGTGCAACCCCATTACCAGTCGAGTTTCTAAGACTCTTCCAGCTTACAACGCGCTAGAGATAAACTAGACCAAAAGCACACTAGATGCAGATCAGTTAGGAATTCATAGCACAAGACTAGGCTAAGGCAAGGAAAACTTGCATTAGGAGGTTGAAAACTCGTTTTTTGTGACTGATTGTGAGTCATGACACCCCTTTTCCATTATTAGCCTCCCAGAGATCCAACCAATAGTTCAGCAGTTATAACTGCGATGACACCACTGCATGGTCACACTACCACTACGTGGTCACACCACCATGGTCGCCGATGCATGTGTGGGGCAACAGTCCACGTGTAATCGTGCCACACACATTGTGGGCTACACATGCCCGAACAATAACACGAGCTTAGGAAAAGACTTACATGCAACAACCCTGCTCCGTAGCCAAACTGAAAACACCAAAACGCAGTTCCCTCCCCTTTGCGACATACGGGATTGCTCAAAATGTCGTAACGGAGCATGTTGTCTATGATGAAATCAACATTAGGACGGATTATGCGGATTTGGGGCGTCGCAAATATGGCAAAACCTCTTTGACAATGTGATTATTGGTCGCCGTGTCCCGCATGAAATTTGAAGTCAGAGCCCCTGTTCATCATAGGGGTTATCGTCTCTACACACGATCGTATTCAAAAGCGATAACGTAAGTATACGTAAGTAGGGCGAGGGGAACACAGCAGTGTAGACTTCAACAAAATACCAATTTATATTTTCGGACAAATTTTAACCCAAATATCACCAGTCCCTGGACGATCCCCGACGTTGTAGTATGAGAGTTTCTCCTCGTACAATTTCCTCGAAACCGCGACTATGCGCAGCTAGCGGGCGGGATATAAGCTTCCTATTAACATATAAAATAGCAGGTAAGAACAAACGTGGCGCTATCTTGTCTCTAAGGGCGTTGAATGCCGACTTCATCGAGAAGAAAATAACTGTATTCCGTCAGCGACAACATCTTAGCTTCCGTGGTGGATGATTACCTCTCGATTGAACGGTTCTTTGGGAATGAGATTCGGGCTCTGAACGATACCGCGCGTTGGGAGACATGAGCTTTGCTCGGTCAAGCTGGTGGAATCGTGGAATCGTGGAATCGTGAATTCGCCGAATTGTGAAATCGTGGAATCTTGAATTCGCGGAATCGTGGAATCGTGGAATCTTGAATTCGCGGAATCGTGGAAACAGTCGATACTTAAGATTAGTCGCGGAATCGGTTGATACTTAGGCTAAGTCGGCAGATTAGCGGATTCGGATAGTCGCGGAATCGGCTGATACTTAAGCAGTATGAGGGATTTTCAGCTTATACTAAATAACCGCCTTATATGATTTTAAATCAGGAGGCTCCTTCTCTACATGTCAGATTTAAGTCATGGTGAAACCCAGAATATCTTGAGATGACTAGAGTACTGGGGTGTTACTCGAATGGGGTTCTACATTCACGAATGCTAAAGACTTAGGGGTTTCTGTGATGAAACAATAAACTGAACTTCAAGCACTCCAAAAAGTACGGTTATAGTGATAATATACCATCAATGAAAGCATTCTACTATTTTCTAATGGTTGAGATCGATGATGAAGTAGAGAAGTAGGGCGAGAGGAAGCACACCTAAAAACCCCAAAAGTCTTGGCATTCGTTCAGAGCCCAATTCGAGTAACACAGTACATATCTCAAATTAACTCTCCACAATTACCGTTGACATGGCTAGGCCAGTAAAGTAAGCCTTTCCTTGCCACTTATCCAAACCATCTTTCTTGCAAGCAAGTCTTGTGTCAACTCAAAAGCTATTACACGATTCTTCCAACAACCCTAAGTTCTCTTTGACAACTTCCATTGATTTCACCAGGCCGTATCAGAAGATCAGTGCCCGACACCGTTGGTGGTCTTTCGATATAGTACAGGTTAATCTTCATCGCCTGTATTCATCACCTACGTATACCTACGCATTTCATTTTTCGACAGTGATCGACACTATTAACAATGTCGTCTCCGACAGGTATATGATCCTCATTCTTTTTTCCCTCAGCATGATGCTATCCATAGCCGACCACTGTAGATTATTCGGATGTTCCTTACAACTAACTGGGTGTCAGAATGCATCACAATGCAAGACAATGTTACGCTAAGACCCCAGGTTAATAAAACCTTCAACCTATTATCATCCCTTCGGTAATATCTGCCCCTAATATGAGTCCTAAGCGATGGTGGATTTATGTTATTAGGCCGAAACATCCTCTCCAGACGTCTGTCTATGGCGTCGGGGTATGTCAAAGTATCAGCAAAGTAGAGGACTCCGAAAAATTCTTCTTCGGAACTGCAGTATACATTGGCGATGGCTTCTTTTTGACTGCTGCACACGTTCTCAAACGCGAGCGTACCGATTCTGATCAGGCCCTATACGATACATTTGTAAGTTATCTAGTGATCTGCATTTGTTTGCTTAGCCGAGGAATACTGACCTAGATAGAGAGTTTTTGTTGTTCACAGGATCTCGAAAATCAACTTTCAAGATCTTGCGCTTGGACAAGTCTCTGGTTCCCTGGAAGTGGTGCCAGCGGGCTATATGGATCCCAATCTAACCCAAGATCAACCCATCCCGTCAGCCGAAGAAATAAACCCGGTCATGGATATGGCGCTTTTGCGGATACTGGAAGGAAAGATACCACACTACGATACTGCTGCCCTACCCGGGTTCGCATCACAGTCGAATTTTGACGCAGTGTTTCTGGGCATTAACGGGTTGGCGGATGCATCCCCCTCTGAATTGAAGAAGTATCCGGCAGGAGTGAGGAATTCCTTACAAGCTTCCATCAGCGCTTTGATGCCGAGGCGAATGTCCATGACAAGTGATCGGGCAGGATTCGCCAATAGTAGTACCGACGACAATGAGATTCTAGTACCAAGCGGAACCGATGCACAATTCATTACCTATAAGATGAGCACCACTCCAGGATCGTCTGGGTCAGCCATCACAGTTTCTAATAGTCGTGAGTTGCTTGGTAAGTGCAGATTTAGGCAACCAGATTCAAATGGCACTGATAGAACTTGGACAGGAATTCATGTGCGGTCGAATCCAGATTGGGTGTCGGAAGACGGAACACCGCAGATGATAGTCACGCCTCGTACCGTCAATGTCGCAATCAACTTGAACACTGAGGAATTTCGGTATTTTGCTAGCAATACGATCATAAGCAGACTCCACAATTCCCGGGCAGTAGAAAGCTGGAAGTACTTTGTTGATTCCCGGGCCACTTCCTCTTCGAATATTACCCATCAACCCCTTTCTTCGACTACAGAGCACAATGACCAGCAAAATGAAAACCTAGCTCACAGAATCAAGCGTTGGATTCAGTTGAAACTCCGCTTGCACCGAATTACTGAAATAGGTCCCCAAGACTAATGGCCTACGGATACCTCGCCTACATTTCGTTTCTGCATATTGAAAGGATGGCTTCAAGGCTTAGTATAAACTTACTTTTTTTTTCACTGTATATTTATTTATGTTCATGGCAGCGATGACGGTTACTCGAATGGGGACGATTCAGGTTATGCATTGGATTAATAGTAATTGAAGTTGTAAGTATAGTAGGGGGAAGTTCACTGGAGTAGTACCATCACTCATAACTCTTCAGCTGGTTTCTTCATTGTGTTGTACATATACTTCAGGGTGGCTGGTACTTTGGGAACTTCACCCACTGTCTCTCTTTCTTCTCTGAAGCCTACGGTTCCTTCGAGATTCCTTTCAGCAGAATCGCAGAAGCCTCGGATGCGGAGATGAAGGTGGGGATGAAGATCCTGGAAGACGGCGATTAGCGATGCTATATGTGATAAGGGCGAAGTAATGTTGGAAGTTATTTTCGGCGGGGCGGCAGCATTTGGTACAATGTCAGTGGCTGAAACTGTCTCACAAATATTGAGAAATTTTACGTGCCGAGGCCAGCGCTTATTAGAGCGGTTTGGCCCCCAAAGTCAGCAATCTTCTCGTCGTCTCGGATCTTGGCTGGGATCTTGGCCGATAGTAGTTCTGCAGGATGCAGGGCGTTTTACCTATGTCGGATGCAGATAGCGGGGCCGAACATCATGGTGAGTATGAAATATAGTTACTAAGTTGCAGTGACGGCCATGGGTGAGATTTTGGGCGAGGATATACTTAACTTTGGTACTGAAGAGGAGGTCTTTCTGTTTCTTCTCGACTACAGCTGGAAGGTCTCGCTCTCAGGCTGGAGCTGCTGGAACTGCTGGCGGTGTTGCTGCTGGTAGTGCTGCTACCGGGATGGTTGCTGCTGGTACTCATTCTGGCTGTTCATGGTCGCGGTCACTTGAAGGTTGAGGACTTCAATTGAAGCTCCATCTCAGACTTCATCTCTACTGTCATCATCTCCCCACTACTGTGTTGTCGATGCTGCAGAGGTTCTGACAAAGGTAAAGCTCCCTGCATCCTGCAGAACTACTGTCCCAGCCAAGATCTGAGACGACGAGAAAATTGCTGACTTTGGGGGGTGGCCAAACCGCACTATTCAACGGAATCTGTGTATATGTGCATGTTCTAACTTTGCATATGTCGCATATAGCATTATTTTCACCAGGCTCCGGCTACATATTACTCACCTCAAGCAATGTTTTCACCAATCTGGAAGGTCTTAGCTTGAGGCTGCACAGTCCCAGTATCCCTTTGCCGGTAGCGGGCCCTTCGGTGGGCCACTTTCGGGACCTCGGCGCCTCTTTTGTTATTACACCACAACCACCCACTAAGATCCACCCCTAGAGTAGCACCAATTCAGAGATAACTACCTGAAGCTTCAATATGTAAATTCTCAGCCAGTGTTTGGCAATTCTATGTTGTTGAGTGTCAGGTAAATATGTTGTATTTGTGCTCTAGTGGGGCTGACTAGAACCAAGATTTATGATAATTAGCCCTCCATTTCCCACCCATAAGTAACAAGCTATAAGCTCTCTGGAATCAATGAGTATATCACATAAAAAATCTCGCTCCAAATTAGCTTCATGGATATCATTCGACCGATGCGATTAGCAATTACCACACCCCACAAGTCTACCAGGCCACAATGAGCCTTCTAACCTCTGAATATGGTACTTGGACATGTGTGTACTGCTTGGGTAGAAAATTGGACAACTTGTCCCCACTCAGGAAAGCACAGAAGTTATGGGGTTGGTTGAACAGGGGTGAAAAGTGGCAGTTTACAGCTCAGTGTACAGCCAAGCAGTGCTCTACACACTCACAATCTTTATTTTTATATTATCTAGTGTGTATAGAATTATTTTATTTCTTCAGGGCTGATTTAGCTGAGTTGTGGTTGTGAAAATGGGATTTTACAAGCGTGCCCATTGGTGGGCCCAAACCCGCTTACCTGCAAAGGGATAGCGGAGGTCAAGAATGGAATCACTGAACTGGACCATTGCCAGTGTTGCACTGGGCCGTCCCGGTATGGACCTGTCAATTCCTACACATAACGCTTATCCCAATTCCGGTATAGATTCATGCTTGAGTAATGGCCACATATGTTCCATAGCAACACAATAAACCTAACCCCGAATACAGTCCATGACCAGTCCACCGACACCTATGACTCCATGGGAAATCGTAGGCGATTCCCAGACAGGGTGGTCGGAAGTTGAATCAGCGCCATATCAAGTGATGATACTCTCGAACCGTCTACTGGCTAGTCTCATCATCGACAAAGGCCACCAGCCGGGTGTCATTTCTCAGAAATTCATGTACAACGATGCCCATGGACTTCCGTATCTATGAGCAGTCCCAACCAAAGCAATAACTGTTGCCACCTCGATTCTAAGTTGTAACTTCGATCTCTAGTTGGATTGATCGGTTATCACTAGTGAAAAAGCAAAACCATTAACGGCTGATTTCACTACTGGGATATCACCTCACCGAGAGAACGTCTAAGTATCCCATATGTAGAATTATCCCCTTGACCGGTGAGACTGTGGAAAATCTCTATCATGCATGTGCTAGCTTTTCATGGTAGGATATCAGCCCAAACCCGCAACAATTTGTAGACGCGGCTGCCAGATCGCGTCAGTTTTGGGGAGCCGCGTCTCCAAAACAAGCTAGTTATGCATGATAGAGATTTTCCACAGTCTCACCGGTCAAAGGGATACCATCTACTGAGATGAAACCACATGCCCATGGGCGACTCGGGCTTTACGTACTTTGTATCGTTATCCCCTACAGGTTCGTTTTCTTCAGATAGGTTGCACTTCCTGTTTAGGTAGCAGCGTGTATATGAGTCAGAGATAAGTGGCAAAAGCGACCATATTATTGGCCACGCGGCTGATAGCCATTGCCAAAATAGTAAATTCAGCCTATCTGAAAAAAAACAAAATACTTGTAGGTGACAGGCTACAACATAAGGGAAAGGGGAAAGGAGGTGGCCAAGGGGAAAGAATACTAAACATGCTATGTGTAACCTATACAGAACGTAATAGGACGTTCCAGTGGTCACACTTAGGTACTGACCAAAAAAGGTACTAGACCGGTGCTTAACTGTCTAATACTTCAAGGTAGGTACAGGATATGATTCACTACTTCGCCCAAATGATGCAAGATCAGGCTAAAGTATAGTACTTGAATCGGCTGATGTCAATGACCAATAAATTCTCTAACTTATCAATTGAGGCTGTGCTAGCTGAACATGGGTTCATCGACTTCGTGAGTGAGTCAATTATCACTGTCAGTGAGCCGAGCAATGAGGCAACCGAAGCCCCATCAGCTCGTCGATAAAGGCACTGTCACACATAACCTTCTTTAGATGGTTCCGCTGCGCACTAAAACACCCAATTTCTAAATTCCAGGTCACGCGCACCACACATTATCAGGAAACGTTAGCTCTAACTGGTGTGGAGAGATATGGACCATCTATCTGTCCGGAATCTTGTATTTTACTCTGTGCTACTGCACAAAACGCACGTTATAGGCCTGGGTCGGGATAATCAAAGATATCTACCAATACATCTCATTCTCTGTTGAATGCTAAAGGATATCCTATAGCTGACACGCCCGCTCCTATGATAACTACTGCATATTCCATACAATACTGGCTATCACTCACAGTGAATTGGTAACTACTGTTAAAAGTAGAGATAATAGAGAAGCTAGATTATACTATCTAAGAGGGCCATAAAGGCTGTATTATATAAGTCCATGAGCATATGCGTAAATACTCGTCAATGTTTTTCTCGTGCCTATACTTACAGGGTACATAGCCGCCCGTCCCGTCTGGGTAGAGCTATGCCCGATTCTAGACTACGATTTTCCGGGCTGGGTATTCACACCCGCTTTAGACCCAGGGCTTCGAAGTTCAGGGCCTTACAGCCTTGTAAAAACCGAGCTTCAAGCTGGATGGTCCTGGGGGGTGGCAAAACAAGCCACATATATTCACCCTTCGATGCAAAGTGGAACAGTGTGGGAATTGCTGACCGGACCAGAAGATGCCGAATTATCCCCTACTAGACAGGTGGAACTTTTGTTAGCCGGCAAGAATTCCTTCTTGCCGGCCACAATCATTCACACCCCAGCACCGGTAACATCCGCCAGGGCCCTTCAGTTACCCGGAAGAGGCCTTAGGGGTTGTAGCCTCAGCCTGGGAGGCCCTAGGCCTAACACAAGGTACACCCGCCCTGGACGGTGGTGCCGGTCCCCGAAAGATGCCAGTCCGGACGGACGGACGGTTGCGAACCCTGGACGCGCAGCTCATAGGAAGCTGCTTTCGGACGGTATTCCATAGAATATTTCATGCGTGGCACTAACTTGCTACAAACCACTGTTGTACCGTGTCCGCTGTGCTGAATCTCTCTCTATTGACCTAAACTCACTGACTCTCTCTAAGTCTAATTGACACGTACACATCAACTAAAGTGTATGCGGTTCCGCCGTACTCAACCCTAAACCAACCCACGTGATGACCGCACTCAAATCAGTCCCACAACCACGTTCCCAAACATGCCCCCTATTGCACTCGATTGCACACTCTCAGCCTACTTGACTGTACGTTCTTTGTCTCGTGCTTAGTGTGGTAGCGGAATAAATTTAGCTGACCGTGCTAGCTTGCGAGCACGTGGATAGACAAACTGGGAACGAGAGAAGTACGCTCTTAAGTACACTCTCAAGTACGCTCCAAAATATACTCCCGATTACACTCGATTACACACTTCCAGCCCGCTTGACTGTACTCTCCAAAGAATATTCCCAAACTACGCTCGCAAGCATGTCCCAAGAAGTACACTTGAGTGCAGGTTATCTGGCGCGCTTGGATGTAGAGACTCGCTAAGTAGCAGGCGCCAGGTGATGTGTGGCGGGCAGTGTGTGGCGGGCAGTGTGTGGCGGGCGGTGTGGCGGGCGGTGTGCGGCGGGTGGGGTATGATCGGTGGCGGGAAACATGACGTCGGTCAATGCCATAGTCTGAACCTTATCTTTGGTGCACTTACCGCAACAGGATCTCACGATTTTTCAGTCATTGGTGTTGATAATTGCAGCCTTAGATTCTGCGGGAAAGGTAGACAATTAAATCTTGGTGAGAGCAGACCTCCGACTCAGATTTTCTAGCGGAATCTGCAGCCTATATCCCATCCATTTGGGACATATGTATGCGCATTTGGTCCAGGGCTGATGGTGATGATGGTGATAGTGATGGTGGCGGTGATGGTGGCGGTGATGGTGATGGTGGCAGTGACGGTGATGGATACAGTACCAGCCAACACTTAGACACAAAGGTTAGCTATGTCAATGTCAAAGCTTCCACAGACTCAGACTTTTCACTGGCACAAGGTTTCCCACAGAAAAGCACTAATCACCCGAAGTGTTCTCTTAAGCGCTCACAAGCGCCTTCTTCAAACAGACTGTCAAGCAGGCTCTCAAGCAGGCTCTCAAGCGCTAGCGGGCTCTCAAGTGTGCTCTCAGTGATAGTATCCATAGTGTGTACAGTTCCGGTATACCAGTGAAGTCTGCTGGCAGTAAAGACTAGCATAGGTCTATCTCTATTGACCGACTAGCCGCCAGTGGTATAGTTCCATAGGCCTACGCACACATTTCTATAAATCGACTATAGATAACTATAGATTGGGCATTGCGTAAGGCTCAACAGGAAGCTTGTTATGAGCTGCGCCTGCGCGCGTATCGCAGTCTATAGTCGATTTGCACTTTCACTGATGTTTGTTGTCTCTGCGGTACAAATATAGGCAAATTTCGCTCGACTTGAAGATATGCGATCATAAGAGGACTTGATTGTGGAATATATTGCTTGGGGTATTGTTGACTTCTGAATCGTCTCTTGATTTCACAGTACTTCTACTGTGAATTGACGCATTCAAGGGTAACTTGACTTTGAAATTGCGACTCCTCTGCTGTGTCGGTGTTCGATTGCAGCCATTGGTCGGTAAAACATATCTCGATTGTTGCCTTGTAGTCTTCGTGTCGGATAAACTGTTATACTCGTAGAATCCAGAGAGCGAAACCTATCTGTCTACTGAAAAGCGATAATAGTGTAAGGGCACAAATGCCTGCATTCGGTTATATATGGATATCGATGGGAATTGGGAAGATACGGTTGTTAAAATAGTGATGCTAGAGAGGCTTAATTGTATTCTATCTAAGAGGGCCGCAAGGCCAATATATATGAAAGTGCAAGTACGGCTGAATGCCATCAGCCCGTATCAGAGTCAACAGTCATCTCCGGCCATACGAGACATCACCATCTCCGGCCATACAAGACATCTCCGTCTCCGGCCATACGAGACATCATCATCTCCGGCCATACAAGATATCTCCGTCTCCGGCCATATGAGACTCATCTCCGGTTGAGACCTGTGTATGCAACACTCCCCCTCTTGCTATAAACCGTAGAGCAACAAACAAATGAAAAAGATGAAACAAAGTGATTCCCATTGCAGCCTCCTTAAAACCCTGCGAAAGTGAGCAGGGAAAGAGTACTACCGTAGCCTGAGGATGGCCATCCATAAAGAAACAAACAAAGAAATCCACGTGCCGAAAAGTAAAACAACCTTAATCCAACCTCTATTACCATAGCCCTATCGCCTTTGTGAATTTCTCGTGCTTATCCTTCGTCGAGGCCTTGATTAATATATCTGCCACATTCTCGTTCATATGCACATAGAGGCAGTCAACTATCTTGCGGGCATGGAGATCTCGACTATTGTGATAGCAAACGTCCATATGCTTCGTGCGAGCTGTTATGATTCCAGTTGTGATATGACTAAGTGCACCCTGATAGTCGCAATTGATCGGGAGCGGTGATGCGTCCTTGCCGTGTTTATCTCGGTGGAGCTGAAGCAGCCATTTTGCTGCCCAAGAGCCCTCAGAGCAGAAGATGTATTCGGCTTCCAGAGTTGTCATAGCAATGAGATCTTGCTTGTTGTTGTTGTTTAATCATACTGTATTGACTGTAATTAGAGTATGACAGGACCCTGATATCCCCTCCGCCTCCGGGCGAGCCGGCTAGATGGCGGAGCTCCCCCCCCGCTACCCTTCGTCCCCGCTGACAAATGAAAGGTTAGAGAAAGACAAAAATGACAAGAAAGAAAGAAAGAAAGAAACAAAGAATAGTATAATCCCGTTGCCGCCAGCGCCGCCCCCGAGCCTCCAAGCCCTCAGCCCGCTCCATACCGCTCCTTCATTTGGGCGGAAATTTCCCGACCTCAGTGGCCGCCAGAAAGTCCCTCACCGCCTGGTCGCACTACTCTATGGTGAAGAGCTCAGTGATCTGCACGTGCCAGCATCTGCCCGCTTTCCAGCCTGTTGTCTGTCCCACTGTTTTCCAGAGAGTCTTCTGCTGGTCTTTCCATCTGCTGCAGTGGCGGAAGAGGTGCTCCCGCGTCTGGGCCACAGTCCCTCCACACCACCAGCATTTGTCGTCGTCTTGGTGGCCGAACCGCTTTAGGTAGATCCCAGTGGGCGCATGCCCGGACTTCAGTTTGTAGAACCTGGCGGCCAGCGGTTTCACGCTTGTCATCGGGATAGGTCTCTTGGTCCCCGCCTTGCCCTTGAGTCTGTAGCTGAAGTGCTTGCTGCACTTGTCGGCCTCCCAATCCGCCTTGGCTGCTGACCTTCCCTCGGAGATTCGTTTGGCCCTGTTCGAGGCGGAGGTGTATGGCCTCTCCATCACTGTGCTTCCGCTCGCGTTTCGCGCCAAGTTGGGCTGGTGGTCTTCCTCTTCGTTTCCCAGGATGCCGGAGTGTCCCGGGACCCAGTGGATCTCGGTTGCGATGCCGTGGGCGAGGAGACTCCGCGCCCGGCTGTTGATCCGCCTTGCCAGTCGCTGCCCTCGGCCCGGCTCCAGGAGTGCAGCTCATCGAATTGCGGCCTGTGAGTCGCTCAAGACAGCCACCGTCTTCACTCCATGCACCTGCAGTGTTTCTCTCTTCTCGGTCTCCACATCGAGCGCAAGCCCGATCGCCCACAGTTCGCCGTCCAAGACTTCCATATGTCCGGTGCCCAGAAAGCTGCGGCGAGGCCTCCATTCATTTCCGTAGTTACACACCGCTGCGGCTCTTACTCGGCCATCGTCTGAGCGCGATCCATCTGTCCACCACATCCAGACCCCCGCTCCGATTTTGGCTTCTTTCTCCCTTGCCCAGCGCTGCGCGGCGCTTTTCGCTGGAGCGGTCTCGTCCAGTACGGTGGTCCTGACCGCTGGTTCTTCGCCCGGGGCCGGCCAGCTCATCCCTTCGATTGGCCGGCCATGCTCATGCTCTTTCTTGACTACACTGCATATCGGCGCCCTGGAGGAGGGGTTGCTGTGTAGCTCCTTTAGCTTGCTGCTGCATGCGTTTTCTAGTCTCGCTGCGAATCGCTGTTGTCTGGAGTCAAAGGTCACCGGCGCTGGTGTAACACCTGACTCACTCATCAGTGCGCCTCGCGGGGTCGTGGGCAGCGCGCCCAGAATGGACCTTGTTTGTCGATTGAGGAGGTGTTGGAGGTCGTCTCGCCTGCCTACTTCCCTGGGGTCCCACCAGAGCTCGCTCCCATATAGTGCGACCGCTTGGACGCACGCCACTTGGACGGCCCGTACGCTCTCAGCAGCAACGTGGTATGTCTTGGTAAGCGATCGGAGTCTGGCCTCTCCTGCCCTGGCTTTCTTCATGGATCGGTTATGGTGCTCCTTAAACGTCAGATGCGCGTCCATCCAGACGCCCAGCCAGCATGTCGCCTGCGCGTTGAATCGTATGGACCCGTTTTGGACTGTTATCTTTGCTGTCAGTTTTGCCCGGAGGTGTTTCCTGTCGCCCCGTCTGCGCGTGAACTGCACCTCCTCCAACTTTGCAGTGTCAAACTGTAGCCCTCGTCTGCTTGCCCACTCGATGCTCCTTGCTGCGCATCTCTCGAGTATCGAGACGACATGGTTGACATCGTTTCCGGTCGCCACCCAGCCGAGGTCGTCTACAAAGGATAGCCCTTCGGCCTCTGATACATACTCTTCGACCCACTTGATTAGTCCTGAGGTGTAGATCGCTATGAGGATCTGTGACACAGGTGAGCCCTGCGGGACTCCTGTCTCCACTGGGCGTCTTTCCATCGCGTTGCCCGCGATTATCATATCCACCGTTCTCTCCCATAGGAAGCTATCCGTCCATCGTACGAGGTCTCCGTCCATTTGCCCGACCTTCATCAAGTTGACTAGCCTTCCTTTTGCCACGCTTGGGAAGGCTGCCTTAATGTCCATGAGAAGCTCGCCTGTTATGTGGCCGTTTGTCCACGCTGCGTGAGCTCTGTCCACCATGATGGCCGCTGCATCGATGGCTGACCGTCCTTTCCTGCTCCCGACTTGTCCGTCGCTCAGTAGCCCCCTTCTTTCGTCCTTCGGTGACAGCAGTTCCGCGGCTACTTTCTCGACCACTTCTCCCATGCAGCTAAGCAGTGATATCGAGCGGTAGGCCTTCAGCTTTGTATAGTCGTCTTTGCGAGGCTTGCGGATCACCACGCCGCTAGCCCGCTTCCACACCGCTGGGTGTCTCCCCGTGCGAATTGCCGCCCTCGTTAGCCTCACAATCCTCTCTTCGTCCCACTTCCAGAGCAGCCGTACAGCGCCAAAAGACAGTTTGTCTGGTCCCGGTGCTTTCATGACCGACTGAGAAGACAACGCTCGTTCGACTGCTTGCTCAGTGACGCGTGTGTGCGCGCTTCCCGCTGAAGGGAGTTCGTAGTACTGGTCGCCATCGTTCGGGGGAAAGGATTCGTGCCTCAGCATCTCCTCATTCCCCACTGATGTGTTTGCTTGCTTGCCATATCTGTCTGAGAAGGCCTCCATGGTCGTGCCCGCTCGAGGGTTCACGTATCGCGCCTCTCTCCACACCTCGGCACCCGTAAGGTTCTGCAGGTAATCACCCCAGATTCTTCTCTTGGACTCCCGGATCGACCTCTGAAGCTCTGCCTTCGCCCGGGCAGCCTCCTCCGACTGCCGTCTTCTCCTTCTCTCTCTCCTGACCGTCCTTCTTTTTTCATTGATGTCGGCGTTCCACCACCTTTTTGACCTGGCACAGATTCTGATTTTCTTTGCCGTGGCATCGAGAACGCTGCTCATTGCTTCCTGACACCATGCGGCCTCCTGCTCCACTTCGTCCTCAGTGCACTGTGCATCTAGTCGAATTCTCTCCATCGCCAGTTCCATCCATAGCTTCTCCGCTGCTTCCGCGTCCTCCTCCGTCATTGCCGCTAAATTCCACCCTACTACCCTCTCATGATCCGCCTCCTCCTGCCTGTCTACTCCCACCTGCCATTCTATGACCTCATGGTCGGATCCAGTGGCGTGATCATCGGCCAGTATGGTCCACCTTACAATTGGTCGATATGCCAACGCCAGGTCAATGACCGACTCGCCTTCCTGGTCCTCTCTTGTCCAATGGTGGGTGAGGCTGCCGTCATTCCCAATCTCCAGTCCGTTCTCGTCAATCACGCCTTCCCAGAAAGTAGCATCTCGCCGCACTTGGCATCTTGGGTCCCATCATTTACTGTGGGCGTTAAGGTCTCCTGCGAGGACTGTCCCGCCCTGCCGAATGACTCTCTGCCAGTCCAACTTTCGCGCTGGTCTCTCTCCCGACCGCGCGTCTTTTTGATAGTAAATATTGAAAATCCTCGTGATCTTCTCACCTCTCCTTCTGACGTGGGTAGCGATAACATCGTCATTGGCCCCTCTGCTCAGATCCGTCCGCTCATCAACCACCAAGCCACTCCCCTTCCGTATCGCCGTCCAAACTCTTTTTCTTTTTCATATTTCGTACGCCAAATAGCTGATCCCAATCTCTCCTCTTTCTCTCGGTGGCTCTTGCAAGCACACTACGTCCGCCATGCGTTCAACTCCCGGCTCCAGCGCCGCAATGGTCCACTCGTATGACCTTGCGCAGTTGTGCTGGATCACTGTAATCATTGGTAGCCCGGGCGCCGGTTCCAATCTCAGTTTCGGTATCCGTCGCCGTCCTGGTCGCAGTCTCAGTTTCAGCATCGGCCATCGTGACGTCTCTAGCCTCCCCCGCTGCTTCCTCATCTTCTTCGTCCACATCCGCCATCTCTTCTTCCTCGTCTCCCCCTCCTTCCGCCACCCACTGGGGCCTAGGGCCAAGCATCACTCTGTTTGAGCGTGCTGCCAGGTCCTCAGCTGCACTCGTGGGCGCTCTTCCTGCTAGCCCTATTTTTCTGCTCTGCCGTGCCGCTTCGGTGGCTTCCCTCTTCTTCACGCACCTGCTGCTGAGTGCGATGTCATTTCCCCTGCAATTAGGGCACTTCTCCAGCGTGTGGCCGCAGAGTGATCCCTTCTTTGGGATGAATCCCACCACATTGCACTTGTGGTCGCTCGTCCGGTGATGGCCTGAGCAGTAGCCACATTTGGGCATGCTGCCGCACTTGTTCTCGATGTGGCCCCATCTGCGGCAGGGCTCACACCTGCTGTCAGGTCCTTCGTTCGTGTACGTTTCGACTCGGTACCACACCCCCGCCGCCTTGATGCCTTTCTTGACTACGGTCTGTGGCATCTTGTTCCCCTTCACGACAAAGACTAACAACGACGCGGCAATTTCTACGTTCTGCCTCCTCTCCCTGATAGTACGGGGGTTCACCAGCCACAATACTTGGGTGGGGTTCACTATACCCTTGTTCTCCGCTTCGAATTCTTCACGAGTCTTCTGAAGGCCTTCCGTGCCCTTCCCCATGTATAGTTTGAGAGGGACTGCGTGGATCTTTAGCCTTTCCCAGGACTCATTCTCTACGGCGTCTACGACTCCTTTGTCGACCGTCCTCGAGGCGGCGATGATGATGTCGCGGTACTGTAGAGCCATCTCCGCTGTCGCATTCGGTTGCGTGATTGTAGTAATCGCACCCTTGTCATTCCTTTTGGCGTTCATGATTCTAATGTGGGCCGGTGCCTTCTGCTGGAAGAGTGCTCTGTTGATCGCTGACGCAATTTCCTGGTCCATTTTATTGAAGAGCGGTACGCTCTCATCTCTTCTTAGTATCAGGCGTCTCTCTGCCATGCTTGATCCCGCCGTCGGGGCTGGGCCTGGGCCTGGGCCTGGGCTTGGGCCGACGGGTGCCCTCTGACTCTTGGCTCGGGGTGGGACGGTCTCCCACTGTCTCGCGGGTGTGGGAGTGGGCGCTGACTGTGGCCTGGGCATGGGCTGCGGTTTTTGCTGCAGTTTGAGCTGCAGTTTGGGCCTGGGCTGCGGTTGCTGCTGCTGCTGCAGCTGCTGGCGCTCTTTTGGTCCATCGTCTCGCGTCGTGTCTGCATGTTGGGAGGCCTCCAGCCCCCCACCGTCCCTCCTCGCAGTCACTTCTCTTTCTGTCTCTCTCTCCTGATGGCATTGTGCTACCCCTTTCACGGTCTTTGCGATCATGTTCATGATGCCCGCCCCCCACACCTTGTCATCCTCGTAGCGGGCGTCCAACTTCTGCTCACTCTGTTGCATCAACATCATCATTGCCAGCCGCTCTGCCTCCTCGCGGGCTGCCCGGGCCTCCACCAGGTTTGAGAGATGTCCAACTGTTCGGTGCAGCTGCGTTAGTTCTTGTGCCTGCTGTCATATCGTCCTCTCCATGCGGCTCCTCCAGTCGCTGGGGGCTGCCGGGGCTTCGCTCCTCCTTCTCCGCTTTCCGTTCTCGTTTCTCTCTATTGGCTCAAATATGGCTGCGCCCGCAGTCTCCGCGGCGATGGGTGTCGCCGCCGTCGCCATCTCCATCGCCACGTGCATAGGCCCGTCGCTCCTCCCCTTTTCAGCTTCTCCCGCGTCCAGGTCACTCCTCACGGTCACTCTGAATTTGGTCATCACTCCTGTGAGGCAAGCCTCTTAGTCCTCGTCATCGCTTGCTCATTGGTCAACGCGTCGCGTCAGCCGCGTTCTCTGCCAAGCCTTTACGCGAACCAACTCCGTTGTGTGGATTCCTGTGTGCGCCCTGCTCCTGTGGGCTCGCTGGTGCTGGGACTCTCGCTGCGGGGTCAATTTGACGTGTAGAATCGATTGCCGCCGTCCGTTGTTTAATCACTATCGTTGTTGTCGACTTATCACGCTGTTTCTGTTTCGCCAAGACTTTTTGTTGATAGAGGTGTATTGAGATCTTGCTTTGGTGACTGCCACGAGACAGCTCCATTACTGCGAAGGAATACATGGCCACGCAATGACTTGCGGGTGGCTAGTGTTCTCAACCGTCCCGTCCGTCCGAAATTCCTCGGGACGGGACGGGACGGCAAATCGCCGTCCGTCCGAGGGTAGGACGGAAACTGTGCCGTCTGTTTGAGGCAGGACGGTGACCGACGGAGAGGACGACCGGGGACAGAGCCATGCCGTCCCCGGGTGTCATCTGTCGATATACATGGATTTTTCTCAGGGTACATACAATTTCTATAAACTAGCGACAATTATCCAGACTGTGAAGCAAGATCCTGTTCGTCATTCTCCTCTCTTCACTCTTTACAACTATAGCATAGTTAATATACAATCCATACATGGATGTATCCATTTATATATCTCTTACCGCGCGCTCTCAGGATCGAATTGGGTTACCTCTAAGAATATTAGCCGCCCGATGTCGGCCGGGTACGGCGGATGTTGGCCGGTGACGGTCAAAGTACTGTCCCCGGCAGACACCGGCCGTCCAGCCGTCATTCTTATGCTCGTACGGGACAGTTGAGAACACTGCGGGCGGCACTATTATTGGCTCAATCCGAGTCCATGTAGCGAGTGAGTTGATCATTGCTGCCATTGCTGAAATGCAGTCGAAAGTCCGCAGTTGATTCAAGATACTGGAGATCTCTTGTGGCGGTCGTGAGATGGCTGGTGAAAGGACAGGAATTGAATTGGCAAAGTGCAGCGGCTGTGAATGAGCTATGGGGCCGAGTTGCAAGCGCCACATACATTAATGAGCCGACAATTGCCAGGTAGCTTTTGTTATGTTTTAGTTCTTTCTCCCCCTGATCCTCGGCCAGATGTAGCTCCATAATGGGATCCATTTGAGTTGATACACCATTAACATTCTGCATATTGAATTGTTTGAGAATCATGGTGATGAAGGCCTCCTGGCCAAGAATGATGCCAGTAATGGTTTCCTTGCAGTGTATCTCGATAGCGAGGACTTGGCATGCCAGGCCAAACTTGGTGATCTTGGAGTGTTTTGAGAGCCTGGCGAGAACTTTGATCACAGCAATTGCAGTGTCTTTTGGGTACAACATGCAGATATTGTCGACCTTGAAACCCAATACAATACTATCGCTGGGGAGTTAGGGGTTAAGGTCACCCTGGGACTGTGTGAATCCGGGAGAGAGCAGCAAGGTGTTAATATTGTTGCACCAAAGTTGTGGTGGTTGTTTTACACCATAAAGTGCATTCTTTAGTTGAACAACAATCGCAGGTAACTTGAGACCTTCAAACTGATGTGTGGGCAGGATAATATACATCTCAGCATCGTCGACTTTGGGATTCGGAAACGCAGTGTTGACATCTACATAAACAATATTCGAGTCATGTGTTTGGACCAGACTGATCAGATTCCCACAAATGGGAATGTTTCTGACAAAGGTATCAGTGTCTCACAGAACCATTTGTGCATAGCCTTTAAGTATCAGGTATGGTGTGTATAGTATGATGCCATCAGGGTTGGGTTGCGTCTTGTCGACCCATTTGAAGCCAATCTGCCAGTCATTTTATTGCCATGCTTTCTAGGAGTTGAAAGTGGTGAATCGGCTACTGAGCAGAATCGATGTGCATTTCTCTTCAGTTGCTGATTGCCAGTTGTCTTGGTATTGGCTGTCCGTGGCCTCAGCTGATGTGAATGGATCACTGTTTATGGATGGCAATGTGAGAGCCTTTGCATTTATAAATAGTATAGTGGCAGACATTGTGACATGACATATTATGATGTCATTAGTCCTGGTGGTCGGTGGAATGCTTGCGTGGCTGTGGTTGCCATGAGGCAGACATTGTGAACCATGCAGTGGAGATGTTATTTGTGGATGACTGCGTTTCAGGTTACCACTGGTCTGTTCCTCTCCTCAGGAGTAAATAGTCTTGAATCGGTTCTGGTGGGGAGCCTTTGACAGCTATCACTGTTTGGCAGTTTGGGGTCTATTTCATCATCAGTACAGGTATGATTACCACTTTGGTGGCCTTCACATGTTCGGCTGGTTCCTGCATGGTCATGGTGAAGTCCATCTCCACCAATTGCTATTTGCTGGACATATTCCTTCTTGGATTGTTGGCTAAAGATGTGTGTTTGGTTTCGATGTTGGCATGAACCATGTGGATTCCTCTCCTAGGCAAAAATAACATCTACCGGTAATCTTACTACTTGCAATGCCCAGTGTTTCCAACAGGCTGGGCCGGTCCGCAGTGGGGCCTGTGGCCCACAGGCTGGGCCAAATGATGCCGTTTGGTTATAGAAACTGCGCAGGCCAGGCCGACGATTTGACAGCCTGGAGCATAACTGTGGGTGACTGGGCAGACTATAGGCTTTTAGTGGGTTTCATATAATAACAGTGGGTGAATGGTGAAATACAATTCATAATCGGTGAAGTTTCTTGCAGTTGCTGCTCAGATTGGTCAGTGCAACGTGTCAAACAACTGATTGATAATCAGTTTCAACTTGTGCCTGGAGGTGAAATCCAGTAGTTTCTCGTAGTCTCCACTATGATTTGTTTGAGTATGTATGTGAAATCCAGCAGTTTCTCGTAGTTGTGATTGCAGATCAGCATGACCAATCTCTCCCGCCACTCTCCACATCTGCCCAGTATAGAGTATATGCCAAGTCTTGCTCTCTCGCTCATCTTCATTTCGAATTACTGCCCACAACATCAATATCTGCATCTTATACACAATATCATTCAGTTCAAGGTCACCCTCCCGTGACGCAGCAAGCGAAATATCTACACTTACATCGGCTCCCAGTGGCCTTTGGACTCCTACTATCGCCAGTGACCCAGCTGCAGTCGCCGCTGGGACTCTAAATGGCGAGGTTCCTGCAATCTTTTGTTCAAAGAAGCAAGTACGCGAAAGCTATGTCTGGAATCCAGAGAATGGCCGGGAGGTAATGGAAGATAGCACAATCAAGTGGTGCTGCGATCGATTTAAGGCTATCACCAGTCATTCTGGTGTAAATATACCCACCACAATTCTTAGGCCCGAACCCAAGACCTTCTAACAAGTATGCGGATGGCTCAACACGTAATCCTTTTGACCACCTCCAAGAAAAGCACAATATTGGGCCTGATGGACCAATCACTGCCGGTCCTGCATCTTATCAACAGCCAATTGAAACAGCATTTGATAGGCTACCTGCTGCGATTGAATTCAATGCCGATATCTTTAAAACCCACCTGCAGGCTTCGATATTCATGAACTGCATCAGCTTTTGTGTTGTTGAACACCCACTGTTTCGGTTACTTCTATGGTATCTTACTGCCTGAGTAAGACTCACACTCAATTTTTAAACTTTAGGTATTCAGCAATTGACACAGCCATAGAAATCAAATTACAATGCAATTCCAAAGACATCACCATGTAGTGGAGATACTGTTTGGAAATGGATACTATCTTTCCATTATGATATGCAACTTCGTATCAAGGACTCTGTACACTTGGCGACAACACCAATAAACTACAGTTTCGATTTATTGATGGCACCCAACCATTGAGCATACCTTGGAACAGTAGGACATTGGATTGATGAGAGCAACCAGCTTCGAACTGGTCTGCTTGGGCTGCGTAGAATCAAAGGAGTACAGAGTGGAGGAAATCAAGCCCAATGATTCTGGAATATTGTCAGTGAATACGAAGTACAACATCGGATTGGAAAATTCACCATGGATACTGCCACGAACACTTATATTGCACTTCTGTTCATTCGCAAACACCTTGTGCACATTGGAATCACTGACTATCATCCAGTACAGAACCGAGTACGTTGTTTTGGGCATATCCTGAACCTCTGTCTTAAGGCTTTCCTGTGGGGTTATGATGTTGAGACATTTGAAAGGGAAATTGGACTGGGTGATGATTATCAGGAGGATCTTGTGGAACTCCTCCGGTGGAGAAGAATGGAACCACTGGGACGACTGCAGAATATCCTCATATATATTACTCGTACACCACAAAGGATTGACCGCTTTGAGGAGATAGTCCGAGCCCATAATCTAGATGAAACTGTGTTTATACCAAAGATTGGAAATATAACCCACTGGTCAAGTGACTATGAGTCTCTAGAAAGAGCCATCCGACTACGCGAACCAATCAATGATTCCATTACACAGAGTTTTGTCTTGAAACCAGATGGAGAGCGGAACAACACAGAGCACGCACTGAAACATAATGAGTAAACACCTGACGATTGGGATGAGCTGAGAATTGTGATGGATATCCTTGAACCTTTTCGCAGATGGATAAAGCTTTTGCAAGCAAAGCATGCCAATGAATCCATTGCTGATATACTTCCGGCTATGGACGAGCTTCTTTCACCTCTGCAGCAGGTGAAGGCAGAGTATGCCACAAGGGTTGGCAGTCATCTAGTTACCATGATCAACAATGGATGGGCGATAATTGACAAGTAGGTAACACAGTATTCCAAACCAGTTAGCTCTTTGGACCATGTCAATTGCTGACGAGTTGCTAAATGACTGGCAGATACTATGTGTTTACAGACCTCAGCCCAGTGTACTATGCAGCGGTTGCACTGAATCCTGAAATGAAGCTTCAGTACTTCCGAGAAGAGTGTAAGGATCGACCAGATCGGATTTCCACAGCAGAGCATGCTGTGAAGACAATGTGCGAGGAGGGTTACAAAGGTGCACCGGCATTACAAATAATTGAACAAGCAGAATCTTCATTGGAATCATCACAGCAGATTGAATCAACTTCACAACTGACTGCAGGGCAAAAACAGAGCGGAGGGCCTTGCAGGCCGTGGAAAGAGGTGATGGCCAGGCACAACATCAGGAATCGGGAACTGAAGATGCTGATGATGTGATATCATATTTGGCTGGCAAAAGAAAGCACCCACGCTGGAAGGATCTCGCCTCAATTGCTGTTGAGATTCATAGTATTCCGGCGATGTCAACTGAACCAGAGAGAGTCATCAGTGGAGCGAAAATCACAATTTCAGACCACAGATGCCGTCTTTGTGATAATATAATTGAGCCATTGGAGGGCTGTAGGTCGTGGGAACGAGAGGGTCTACTTGCAGGAGTGCACACTGGGATCAATGACATGGAGCATACGTTGGAGGCATTGTATCAGGAATCGATAGCCAAGGAAAGGTAGACTATTCGAAATGTATTACTAGATGTGCCAATTTGAAGTTCAATGTCTGGACCATAGTTACCTATAGTTACCTATAGTCAAACTGCAGGCTTTTAGAACCATGGTTTACCTAGGCACCTACAGTTCCCACCTGCTTAAAGACTGCAAGCTTGGGCTGCTCCAATGGCCTGGCCTGCAATGGGCGGGCCCGGCTGGCTTGTTCTGAAACTGGCCCGCCTGGCCCACCAGGATCAGTGTAAATGCCAGGTTTTATATGATCCAATGTGTAGTCAAATTGTACAATTGACTGACTATCGTACATTGCTTCAAATATGCGCTGAATATTTCCACTGTGGGTGGCGTGGAAAGAAGTCTACAGGCGAAGCAGCAAAATTGCTGAGGATAGTGTAGAGAAGCGTCATACAAGATTGTATTGGCTTCCCTGTTATGATAGGCCATTGGAAATGAACCTATGATTATGAGCGGAGTTGGACATTGTGGTTGATAGCTATTGTATTCATCAATTCCTGTTATGCCTTGATGTGGCAATCAGTAATGGAGGTAAACTGAGATGTGAACTACCACGCACCGAATATCAATCGGCACCGGGGAGTCAATCACCATAGATTTTGTTTCATTGTGATGGTTTTGATTATGTATTCAGCAACCAAATTCTCTTGCGAAGAATAGGAAGTACATGGTCAGTATATTATGACACAAGCAGTGAGCTGTAGCCAGATGGTCTTGTATGTTACGCGGGTGCTTAATCGCAATAATTAATACAAAATTTATTGAATTAAGTACAACCGCCTATCTATTTCTTTTTTTTCCTCGTCTTATCCTAAGACTCAACCTCTTGAATAACTTGTCCAACAGCGACCGAAATTGAATTATCTCCAATGTCCGTCACCGATGTAAAGGAAGATCAAACTGCTGTGTCGTGCAGCCACTCTTCTGCCCACTCCTCCAATGGTGGTTGTCCAGTGTTCAGATACCTCAACACCAAGTAGTCTATACTCTCAAGTTTGCAGAATCTCAAGACCGATTGGGAGGTTTGGGTTAAACCAGCTTCTACCAGCTGAATAAGGAATTCTCCGAATAACACGACACTCTGTTGCAGAGCGTATTGCTATCGTGACACGGGCGCTCCAGACATATGTTGCCTGATCTCAGAGGTGTATAAGAGTAGCAATTGTTTATAGAGTAATAGGGAGAATAATTAATAATGTTTTAAGATCATCTTCAGTGTTTCTGACTGTTGACTCCGGATTGCTGCTTGAGCTTGTTCTTCTGATTGCTGGAGCAATGCCATCTCTTTATAGTCGTCTTCGAGGGCTTGCACACCCAGACCTCGACGCTATGACTATACTGATAACTGATACATTACGTTAATGAGGTATTAAAGCTTCATTGCTCCTGATAACAATCAGGCCATCCATTGCGCAATATACACGTCATGCAGTATGTCAGATGAAACTTGAACTTAGACATCTCACAATTCTTGAGCCAGTAGTTGGAACATCTGGTGAGCCTGGTCGGCAGTGCTTATCGCAAATTAATGCGTCACCTTACGGCTATTCGGCATTGTGTCAGAGATGTAATCGGCGACTAACCGATACTATGCCCACGTAGCTTCTGACGCATCAGCTCGTTTAGCTATAAGAGTCCGATGTTGCAATGCATACAAACTCAAACCAATGAGAAAGGTTGCTTCCGGCCTCATATCATCAGCCGATGTTATAAATCCCTCCGTCACGTCACACGTAGGTCGAGACCATTCTCTTCGACCAGGGAGTTCCTTGACTCCTCTTATCGCGTGCAGCAATAAGTCAAGGATCCCATTTACTTGCATATTGACTAACGACTTCTGTGTCCGTGCGGACAAGTCCTGCTAGTTTCCGAGATAATGACTGTGGTAGGAAGCGATGCGCATGGCTGATAATGAATATTCCCGCTATGGTGACATAGTTGCATCGTCTTAAGAGACTTTGCTAAGTCATGGCTCATCCTATCGACACACGACTCATATGTGTCTCCGCTAAAGGACATAAGACTGGCCAACTTTGACAATATCAGGATTAGGTGTTAGGCATATCACGTGACTAGACCTAGAGTAACTCCGTGAAATGTATTCATTTGACCATCGTAGGTACCATTATTGCTGTTAAGGGAGATCCCCTAATATCACCCCATTCTCTAGGACCAGTGACCTCAATGGTGCTCCGTCATAATAAGTAGAAAAGCAAAAGATGCTACTCAACATACCAAAGAAATATTTCCAATAACATAAAAATAAAAACAAAAATGTAAAAATTTTAACGGTTCCGGTATCCATAACTCCCGTCCTTTTCAACCATACCATTCTTACCATAATAATCCTTAAGCAATTCCCTTGAACATTCCAGCACGTTATCATACATTTCCCTTGTATTTTCGTCATGCGGATAACATTCCCACCTCACCAGATACACATGTTTCCGCAGATCATCATTGGAGGGTCCGCTAGCAATAATTGCCTCCAGTTTCCATCCTTCCTGGTCGGCTTCTATTTCGACAATCTGTTTTTTCGGGTCTGTTTCTTGGTATCGTTCCAATAGGCAAATGTTGAAGTTGGGATGAATTTTTCAGCACTCTGGTAACTTTATTGTGCAATACCTTCCGTTCTTTCCTGTAGCAATTACCTTGAATGGGCAGTACATTGTGTCTTCCAACTTCTTGCAACGATTTTCAGTGCGTATATTCGTTCCATTCAGCATGACCAAGTCCCCCCTCTCAAAAGGTTCGATTGACTTTCCCTTATTGTTGTAGTATTTCCGCATCGCTTCTACCGAGTGTTACAATTGCTTGGACAGCTTCGAATGCACCCATGTCATATCATGACCTTACTGTTCTGATGCGGGATTGCTGAATTGTACCTCCGTTGGCCAATTCATTCTTGGTTTGAATCCATAATTGGCGTAAAAAGGAGATATCTTCGTGGCTGTACGCGTTGAATTATTGAACACGTATTTTGCCATTGCTAGCATAGACTCCCAATCGTTTTGCTCGTAGTTCCAGTAGGATCCTAAAGTGTTCAATGACGTGATTAATTCATTCTGTTTGACCGTCCGACTGCGGGTGATAAGCGGTACTCAGGCTTCTCTTGATGCCTAGATAGTCATAAAGTTCAGTGAAGAATTGACTGGTGAAGGTTCCGTCTCGATCTGGAACCACGTCTTCGGGAATCCCATGGTACTTCCAGATGTTTTCCAAATAGGCCCGAGCCACTGTTGGAGTATCCTTCTTTTTTAATGGAATGAAATGAGCCATTTTTGTGAAACGATCGACTACCACTAATATCATCGTCGCACTCTCTGACTCTGGTAAATCTGTTATAAAGTTGGTACTAATATGCGTTCATGGCTTGCATGCCATCTATATTGGATGTAACAGTCCATGCTTAGCATGACGAGGAGCCTTCATTCTCTGGCAGTTATTGCACTGATTGCAATATTTCCTGATGTCCATTTCCATATTTGGCCAGTAGAAATTCGTAGACGGTAGTTCCATAGTTCGCTCTCTGCCGAAGTGTCCTGCCACCTTGGAGTTGTGTTCTGAATTCATAATTCGCTTCCTTAACCTTTTAGGTGCATACAACCTGTTCTTCAAACATAACAACCGGTCCTGAATCTCATAATGTTCCTCAATCTTTCCTCCGGAACTGAGGTATTTGCAGATTGCTATATAGCCCTCGTCAAGCAATGCATTCTCCTTAGTTCTGTCGTTAGCATCCGGTAATAATTGTTTGATTGCTATTGCTCCAATATTGATTTCTTCGGGGTTGTTATTATCCAACTGCATTGTGCGAATATCAACCCATTGTTGTTTCCGTAACAATGTCTGTGGTCCGGCAGCTGGTGTACCCCCATCTGTAGAGGTGAACGCCGGGCACCTTGACAATATATCGGATGTGTGATTCGAAGAACCCTTCTGATAAAACTGATTGAATTTGTATGATATAAGTTCCTCAACCCATCTTGCCTTTCTTCTATTCAAAGAAACGGCTTCCTTAAAATAAGTAAGATTCTGATGGTCAGAGTAAACTATAGTGTTATGGATGGCTCCTTGAAAAAAGTATCTCCATTTACGAAATCCGAATATGACAGCAAGCATTTCGTTGTTGTAAACGTCCTAATTAAGTGCTGCTTGTGACTCAAGTGTTCGGGAGACGAAGCTCACAGGATGTAGTTTTCCGTCTTCAAACATTTGTGAAAGTATCGCTGCTATTGCGAAATCGGAGGCATCTGTTTCAGCCAAGGCTGGTCGATTAGGATCATAATTACGGAGATTAGGAGTTTTTCCTGATGTAAACAGGATAGTCATCTTCAAGAAAGCTGCCTCCTGTGCTTCGAGCCAATGCACTTCCTTAGTTTAACCCCTAAGTAAATTGGTGATTGGCATGACAATAGCTGCGTATCCCTGGACAACCTGTAGGTAGAAATTCCATAATCCACGCAACTGTTGTACTTCTTTCATGGTATTTGGTCGTGGCCAATCAACAATGGCCTTAGCTTTTTTGGGAACCATCTTTAATCCTATTCCACTAACGATAAATCACAGAAATGGTACTTCTTTAGCATCAAAGATGCATTTATTGATTTCGACGCACATATCGTTATCCATCAGTAATCAAAATAGTTCGGATACATGACCATGGTGTTTTTCGAGAGATCTCTTGGTGGCGATGAGAACGTCATCTATGTATGCCACTACTACCATTCCTCCATCATCATTGATAGCACGTTTTGTGTCAATAACTGACTTCATTCCAAGCAACGTACATAATATTCGATTTATTTCTCATTGAAAAGTTGCTGTAAAGGTTGTTACCTTGAAAGGAATCACCATAGATTCCTATAAGCCAAATTTTGTTCTGAAGGCCGTAAATTTTTCATACCCCATAGCCATTTGCATTGAATGGAATCCAGCTTTCATATCGATTTTTGTAATGAAATCACAGTCCTTCATGATTCTGGATAACTCATCCATAATCGGTAAAGGGGACTTCTCTGTCTTAATATGATTGTTGAGGTGTCGATAGTCAATACACAATCGAAGACCCTTTCCGTTAGGTTTCGGCCTGAACAGTATTGGACTCCCCACCGAACTGCTGGATGGTCTAATCTTTTTTTCTCAAATCTTTCTTTCTAAATAATCAACCAGCATTTTTTCTTCTTCCTGAGATAACTGATGGATTGGACCCTTTCTCAGCTTCTCTTCGAAAGTAGTAAGTATAATACAGTGGTCGCATCCTCAATGATCGGGTAATTTTTCCACGTGTTCAGGATCAAACAATAATAAAAACTTATGATAGTGCATAGGCAACCGTTGTAGCATAGATCGAGTAGACCGAACTAAAGAGCCGATGTGTATAGCATCGTTGATCAAAGCTACACTCTTATCATAAGTAATAGAGTATTTGGGATGTAATTTGTTGTGACTGTAGCACTGAGAGCCACATTGTAGAAAATGTAAAAGGGATGTCATTGTTCCTCTTGCCTTATGTTTCTCGGGATACCAGATTGCTATAAGGCAATAGTAATCATTAGATGTCTCAATTATCTTGGGGGCATGATCTTCCTTGTCGTATGAGCGATGATTGCCGAATGAAAGTCCTAATGGAATTGTGAAATGACCCTCAGTCGTGATTTCTCGTCCAGTAACATCCTATGGCTGAACTTTCTTTTTCCTTCTGATAACCAGTATTCTGAAAGCTTTTGCCACATTTGGAGATAATACAAAGCTCGTACTTACTAAATCCAACATGCATCGCAAAAGGTACCGACGATTATCGTGATCGATAAAGAATTCGTATATTGGTCGTTTACTGATCTTCGTAGGTGATACTTTAGTTATCTTCTGGTGTGTTCTGGTCTGAAGATAATATATGGAATCCTTATAATCATGATGGCGTTTGAGCCGATGGTCAAGCTGCTGGCTTGGTTTTCTTTTCGTCATGACTATCCTTTCGACAATAGCGTAACCACCACTGGTTAATTGTGAGGGTTTTCCTTTGTTAATGTTGTTATTTTGTGTCATTGTATCCCCTTACTGGCCAGCAGTTTTGAGCTTCCGGTCATCCTCAGAAGGGAAAATCGAAATCTCAACGACACGGTCTTCCAATCGTAGATTGGTATGTTAAAACATTTGTTATCGACCTGTAAGCCAAATGTAGCTTATTCGTTATGTGATCCATAATCGTCCCACCAATTTTTTTCGGTACATACCTCTTCTTCTTCTTCGGACTCCTAATCCGAAAAATCCTCCTGAAGCTCTTCACTTTCCTGATCATCCTCGGCCTCATCAGTCTCATGATCATCTGGGGATTCATCACTCTCCTCAGTACCTTGGGATTCATCACTTTCCTGATCATCTGTCGTATACAGATCTATTTCCAACTCCAAGTTTTCCTTCTCATTGCAAGCTTCTATGTTGAGCTTTTGGTCTTGTTTAACCTTAGGGAAAGGCGCTGTTCCAACTTCCTTCCTGGCCCATCTAAAACAATCCATCATTTTATGGGCTCCTTTCCTGTCGCCTGGCCAAGCACATCTTTGGCATTGTCCAGCCGCCTTTCTCCTATCCAACTCGAATTTATCTATTCCTTCTGTTTGTTCCACACAAGTCTTATTAGACTTATTTGTTGGTTCAAACGTTCAGTTAGATTGACTGCGATCCTTCCTACATTCTTGAAAAGTGTTTTTGAAGGATTTTGGTTTATCGAATGGAGTCTCCTTTTCGAACAGTGGTTTCCTTCGAACTTCATTCCTCACAACTGCAATCGACTTCTTCAATCCCAAATTCTGTTTCGCTTCATCCCATTTTCCCGCAGTTCTGCTTGCGTTCGTAGTAATGGTAATCAGTTCATCGTCGGTTTTTCCCGCAAAATTGACAGTATGCATTTACTGCAGAATATTGTGATGTAATCGATCCAGAATGATTGTCTGAAGGGCAGCTCCCGAAACCAATGCTCTATCATTAGGCATCTGTATTTGGGTAAACATGTCCCTAATACAGCCATCATATTCCACTTTCTCCAGTGCCGCAGAGGATTCATCTTTGTCATCCCTATCTTCGAATAGTAATTTCAGTGTCTGGACATAACCTGTGATTGACTTTGGTTGTTCCCCGGATATCGTTCTTTCTATCCACTGGATATGCGAAGCTACCACATATTTATCCATTAATGAACTGATTCGATCAATGGTTCGTTCATCATTAGGAAACTTTTCTGGCTGGTCCTTGATACGTACTTCCATCATCACCCACCAGGTTTCGTAATCATATCCTATTTTTCCTCCCAAACTCTTTGGTTCCTTAATTGTAATTGGCTTCACATACTGAAGGTCTCGAATCATTTGTTGATGTCTGCTAAGCCTGGGATTCCCACGATTCCGATGATTTCCATGATCAGACCGTGGTCCTGATCCTGGAGGTGGAGGGTCTCAATTTCATCCGGCTGCTCCACCAGCCGCTCCTCCGGCTGCTCCACCGGCTGTCTCGTCCCTTTCGGCGCCTCCTCGAATTGATTGTTGCCAAGATACTTCACTTTCTGTATCTCATAATCAGGAGGCTTCGCTTCCGAGATATCTTTGACTTTCGGGATGCACTGTGGTGGATGGCCCGGCTTGCGGTGTTTGTTGTTGGAAATTGAAACGTAAAGATTCTGAAAACTTATATCCTTCCATGGCAGTAGTTAATTCTGTATGAACTTCCTGCATCTGAACCAACTGTTCATCCAGGGCGACAGCATGATCTGTTAAGTCTTTCCTGCTAGGAACGTCTTGTAAGGATTTTTTAATGTAATTCAATACCTCATTAAGCTTCACGATCTTTGAATTCATATCTTTAAATGATCGCTGAATACTGATATTGACCCCGTTAATGCTCAGAATCTGACTATCGCAATTGGTAACCCGCTCGCCATTAGCCTCCGACTCCTTTTAATGAGCTTTGATGATTGAGTTGGCTTCCTGAACGATTTGATCATCCTGAGTCTGCAAAATATTGATCCCAGACCTTAATTCTTGTAGGACCACTTCATGTAGTTGCATCTGGGTTCCAACATCCGCAACCTCAGTCTCCGGGAGTGGCACCCTAGTGTAGTGGTATGGTCTTGCCACCACTATGCTGTTCTTTATGGGTTCGAATCCCGCCACTCCCCCCACCCGAGCAGACTCCTTGAACCGAACAAGTTGATGTCGCACTGCATCGATGCAGCCGAAAGCGGACTCCCTGGAAATGCAGGTTGATGTCGCATGAACCGAGTTCCCTGTGTCAATCTCACCACAGGTCGAGCATACGAGAGATTAGTAATGGGGGTGGGCTAGGGGGAGTTTCAATGGCCTTGTGCCCTCCACCGGGTAGCGGGAGGTGGGAGGGAACGACTTTGCCTTAGTCAGAAGTAGGTGCTACGTGAGCTAGTTCGTCCGTAGCTTAGCCAACAGATGGACAGGAAGTGTCCGATGGACAGGGATAAAAATGTTAAATAAATGCCATGACCACCAGTGGTCGGCCGGCTTATGGTAACTTAGCTGGGCACCCCTTCGGGGTGAATGCAAAATGATTACAAACAAACAAACCTCAGTCTCCACTTATTATTTATCACTTTGGATCCTGATTTCAGATATTGTGATATTGGCCTGTACTGATTCGAACTCGTCTTCTAAGAGTTCTTTTTCTTTGGTGCAAGCTTGAACTATATCTAGTACTAGCTGCACGAGTTCCGACAATTGCGTTTGAACTATGTTGGGGTTCTTGACTTGCATCTCGAGTTCCCCCAGGTCTTGCTCTGCCTCGTCTGGGTACTCTATTGCCCATGTTTCCTGATGCTCTCTCCGAGCTTGCTCTATCCTGCGTTGGTACTCCAGTACCCTAGCTGCAATTTCCTTGGCTGCAGGGGATCGAGGTTCCTCCACTTGAGATCCGCTGGGCGCCAATGCGCTGCTCTTCCTTGTCAACCTGCGCCTCGGCGCCGCCATTGCTGATGAGATGACTATAATGAGGTGGAAGTATTACTTGGGTTAACTCGACCATTTGCTCGTCTTTATGAGGACAATTATCGAGTTGACAATGATCGATTCAATGTCTCTGCACACTATAAGAACCTCTTCCGTTGATAGTGCCTAAAAACTTCTAGGAGTAACACTCCGACAGAAAGTTACAAAGTTGGCAGTTTACTGTAGGACTTTTTCGCTCGATATTGAATAACTGGCAGCTGACCCCAAAGCAATTATGTCTCCGACAATGTTGGCTGGAAGCTCTCTGCCCCAAATTAATATAACAGAAATTGTCTTCGCACTTCTGGCACTCCAAACTCATATATGTTATTGATCGTCGGTTTCTCAATAACAATATGATGTAACCCTGGTTTCTGGGGGTGTCAGTAAAAATAATCTTCGGTTGTATGGAGTTCCAGGTATAGGTGTACGAACTCCGGTGTCATGTAATCCTCAATCAGATACAGCGTAGAGTACTTAGAATATTATACTGTTATGGGGGTTCTTAATCCCAATAATCAATACAAAATCTATTGAATTAAGTACAACCGACTATCTATTTCTCTTTGTTCCTCATCTTATCCTAAGACCCAACCTCTTGAATCACTTGTCAAAGAGAGATCTAAATTGAAACGTTTTGGTGAAACGGCGAAACTAGAGGACAGAGAGCCCATCGTCGACACTCCGCCGCACCTCTCGCGGCATCCAAAAAGGAATTCGTAAGAAAGAGCGGTTTTGGCTCGAGCAGCGTAGGAAGAGGGTGAGAAGGTATGATACTACCCGGCTGCGAGAATCCACGCAATTGCGCGGATCCACACAAATTCTCGGAAAGAGCGAGTGAGATCAAAAGATGCGAAAGATGGAGTGTGTCAATTGTTGTATGACAAGATGGTATGAGATGAGATGATGCGAGACGAGATACAAGATGCGATGCAAGGGATCAACCCCGGGGTCTCCCGAATATATACCCCCCGTCACTCCCTCCATCTCCGCCACCCCTGATCCCTGTACGCCCCCATCGCCCAGTTCGTCTCGATCATCCCTGTATCTCCGTACACCCGCCGTAGCTCAGTCCTGTGTCAAGCTGAGTGGCGGTGGTGGTGAGAAAAGGATTTTCCCGCCTCAACTCCTCCCTGGCCCTTTGTGCGAAGCACACCTCGCCTCTTCCGTATAACCGTATACGCAAACCCGAAAGAACATAAGAATACCATAAACCCAAAGGGAAGACATAGATGCAGACTTTGAAGGAAAAACACAAACGTAGACTTAAAGGAAAAAAAACATAAACGTAGACCCAAAGGAAAAGACCCTGAACCCGAAGGAAAGCTATAAACCAAAAGGAAAACCATAAAACTCTCACTCCTTGCGCACCCGCTTTCTCTTGCCACCGTCTGTATCTGCCTTTCTTTTTCCTTGACCACTTGCGAAGTACGAGATGTTGCCACGCCGAATATCGAATCGAACTATTGCTTCACGCATCGCGTACATGGCTGCGGTGATTTGTGCCTGGCCCTCTCTGAACAATTCGGGATCTTTGTTTACCGCTTGCTGGAAGATAGGTACGCCGTTGTTCCTCATGATTCTCTGGTGGTGTGCCAACATCTTCGTCTAGTCGTCCATCATTCTCTTGGAGTCCGGGTCAAGGCCGAGCCATTCCAGGAAGAAGCTCACGTATTCTTCATCTTCGGTGTGGTCGTCTTCGGATCTGCTACTTCCGCTGCCGGGAGTGGCTGGCCGGTCAGGTTTAGGGGTGCGCTTCTGCTTAGGATTGGTAAGCTTGTCTGGGGTAGTACCGGCGTCTATCCCGGTTGGAGCTGGCGGGGTTGTACCAGCCTCTTTCCCGGTTGGAGCTGGCGGGGTTGTACTGGTGTCTTTGTCGATGGGTGCTGGCGGGACCGTACCGTCGTCTTTCTCGGTGGGAGTGCTGGTTCCATCCTCAGATCCACCCCCGACCAGGTCCATCAAAAGCCCTCCAACGTTGCTCTCATCCTTTTCCTTTTCTTTTCCCTTGATTGATGGTGTTGGTGGTGGGAGCATCTTGCTCTTATCGGGAGATGGAGGTGGCACGGGTATCCCATGGTCGGCAGGCGGTATCCCATGGTCGGCAGGCGGTATCCCATGGTCAGCAGGCGGTACTGATGGTGAGATGGTACGAACCCGGTTGGTGTTATTGTGGTCATCCATGCCCGTGTAATAACTGAGTGCCATTACTAACCCTCGGTACAATTTCAGACCCATAGCTTCGTGGTTGATTCCTTCTTCCAGCTGAGGGTAGCAATTATCTAACAACTTTTTAGCTGCTTGGAAGTCGCCGGAAGTATACCACTTGTTCGCTTTTGACTTGCGGTTTAGCTTGGTGAGACGGTTGACGTATGCAAGATTGAGGTATCTTTTCTCTAACCCGGGATCTCTGGATGTTTGGTTGGCGATCGCGGTTAATCGCATCCACTTCTCACTTCCGCTGGAGTCGCTTAGGATTTCCTGGAGTTCGGGATAGTGTTGCCAGAGGTTTCCCAGCTTCCTCGTTGCCCGTGTCTTCCTTTGCTGCGCAGTGTGATGTTACTTTATCATTTCGCTAACCCTGCCGGAGCTGTTGAGAGCCTTAAGGAAGTCATTGTATTGCCTGTACTTCAACTTCTTCCAGTCAAGGTTCCTCTCCACGAAGTTCGACAGCCAAGCGACCTGGGCGTTGGTGGCATCCGTAAGGTCGCCACAGAGATCATAGATTTCGAGCATGAAATTCGCTTGGCTTTGGGGGGCGAGTTCCCGGGCGGCAATCTCTACGGCTTCTTGTAGCGATCCGACAGGTCTATTGGCGAAGAATTCCCTGCTGAGGTATGATAGTGTTTCTGACAATAGGGTTACTGGAGAAAGGTCGCTAGCGATAGTAGAGGTATCCGAGGAGGGGGTATACGTATTAATGGCGGTGGAGGTGGCAGCGGCCGTGGTGGCAGCGGTGGTGGTGGCTGCAGTGGTGGTGGCTGCAGTGGTGGTGGCTGCAGTGGTGGTGGCTGCAGTGGTGGTGGCTGCAGTGGTGGTGGCTGCAGTGGTGGTG
>Ga0307512_10000905_pt1 | contig 43689 bp, 37 predicted proteins | sample 14_EM_MG_FD_200267 | JGI IMG/M metagenome (GOLD analysis project Ga0307512, IMG submission 200267) | Populus trichocarpa ectomycorrhiza microbial communities from riparian zone in the Pacific Northwest, United States - 14_EM | ecosystem: Host-associated > Plants > Roots > Unclassified | place... | reverse complement strand
TTGACTGGCAAGAACTTGGCCCAGTCAACTGGGTCAGGAATTTAACTTATTCGCGAAGCAGTCGACTTATTCGCGAAGCAGATTACTTCCCAGTTCAGTCGGAACATATGTTAGGGTTTCTAGAATTTGGGTCCGCCATGTGTTCTGACAGTTTCTTGTTATAAGCATACTTTTTAGACCAAGCTTATTGGGCAAGTATATCCTTAGACAGTGCTTATTCTAGTATTCTGTGGAGGAAAATATTTTCATACGAAACTAATAAGAACACTGCGGGGCCCATATGCTCATAGGGTATGTTTATAGCGAGAGGTGGCTATTATTGAATATCAGTGATGGTGTTCTTCTAGGCATATTGAGTGGGCATATTGAGATGAATAATATGTAGCTGGAGTTCCTCGGGATGTTTTGTTTACGTATACCTGCTGCCCTACTCTGTGCTCGAAATCCAGCCGCTTCTTTTAGCCTCCGGCAAGCGAGGAGCGAGCTTGTGAGCGATGAGAAAATCTGGGAACGAGAGTACTCCTACTCTACTCTGCTCAAAACTGTTCTTTGTTATTAGTTATTGCCAGTTGATCAGTGCTATCGTGATAATCCATGAGTTACAATTACTAGTGACAGCCTATGAAGCCAACTTCGTTCTCCACACCTTCGGCAAATAGGGAAATCCACCCGACTATCACTCATTGGAGGCATCTTTTGGAATAATATAAGCTGTCAGCGGCTGTCAGCATTGCGTGACGCGTACCACCACTCTGAACTTAATAATCCACTGATTACTGCCCTCTTATCCTCCTCCACCTCCCTCTGCTATCGTCGTACGGTGGTGCAGGCGGTCTTAAATCCGAGTGGCCAGTGCAACGATTCATATCACCGGAGTTTACTCAAAGTAAATAACCGAAGCTTATGTCAATTCCTCGTGGGGTACCTGTCTAAGACGTTGACACTTTATACACGCTCTTTATATTCCACTATACCACTCTGTCCAGATAGGGTGATGTGATCCTTCACAGTAAGAGCAGGATCGACCGATTCCAAAGCTCTACTATGGCGGGACTTTCTACACGGATACCGGTATGTTTGCATAGAGATCTGCGGACTTCTACAGTCTAGATCTGCAGAGACTTCAAAAAACCTCCAGCTTCTGTTACTTTTCTTAGGCATTCCTGTAACACACGCGGCGAATAGATCTCCACGCAGCCCCACCCGGGTTTAAGGCTGGTCCGGCGAGTGCGTCATGATATGCGAGTGAGCGCTGAACCGCCAAGAGGATATAGAACTCTTTAGAGCCGATACTGGAGATGTTTTGGAATGGCCCCTGAAATAGGATATACATATAATGGCTTTCTGATAAGAATAACCCTACCTATATTCTAAACTGCGAGTGGCACCGGCTGGAGGCCTAATTAATAGAGCCTATACCACAGCCCGGCAGTAGCTTTTGGTGGTATTAGGCATGCATCCAGATTTCGCATTGGAACTAATCTGAAGCAGCCCTACACGTTTCTGAACAAAGTAATCATATTTCATGCATGGAAGCAAGATTCTTCCCTGTATAGTACACGTGTAATATGGGAGCGTTTCAAGTACTGTAGCTCCCGCTTTAACAAAAGGAATGTGTAGGTTGACTGGAGATTCTGTTTAACTGATGCTTTGCTCGGGTATAACTTTTGAGTTAAAGAGCGGGGTTTTACTGTTTAACTTGACGTCTAACTATCCGTCGTTTAATCACTTTATCTGTTAAGTATATGTTTAACCTGGTCACTGTTTAATTGACCGTTTGGCTATCTGTTTAACTTGCGTTTAACTTTTCGACATTAAAAATTACTTTATATATATTGATCGATTGATTGACCTTAAACAGTGCACCGGTGTACCGTAGCCATATCAAGAGAAACCCCGTTTGATGTTATTGTAAGGATTGTGTACATGCCATCCAGCCAAATGCGTTGAATTTTTCATTCTCATCACCATCTTCATAGATGACCCATCGCAGACATACACAACGTACAGTGTTGCCATTTCAGACAAGGTACCAAACCAAACGCCTTATTCACCGACCGACCTCCATCTTCTCATCATTCTGGCTTTCCAAAAAGTAGCTGTTTCAAGAAAAAAAACAGATAGGAACAGTTGAAAGAATCGAAAGGGAGTGTACAATATACAATAAGAACCACAATGCTAGCGAAAGCAGAAAACGCTAAAAATCGCAGATAAACCACAAATGAAGTGTCCGAAAATAGAAGATGATGAGATGTGGCCGTATCACACCCCAAGAAATAACCAAAGACAAGTTTACGAAACGATCCAAAAAAAAACCGGGTATCCGGATCAAGATCTTAGCCCAGGGGTTGCGGGCTGCTGTGAGAAGGTAACCGATCTAGGTGTTGGCGGAACATCCATATTGAACTTCTGAAGAGGACTTGGTCGGATGGTAGAAGGTCTCAAGGGGGCATCACTTGCATCTGAATGCTTTGTCGAGTGATGTCTTACAGGTGGGGGCTGTAAAATCGGAACAGCACGGCCTTCCTCTGCTTCGTATATTGCGGAGTTAGAGTTCAAATCTGTAGAGTTGGTGTTCAAATTCGCAGAGTTAGAGTTCAACTGGTTGTAGGTGGTGTTTTTCGTCGTCTCAGGATCGGTTTCTTCCGCTTCTTTCTGCTCCTTCAACTTGGCGAGCCAAAGACTGGAACGGGCCTCGTCGCGGACGTTCATAGACTTGCGGAGCCTTCTCTTGGTGTAGAACAAGCGGTAGAATGCGAACAGATAAACACAGATGGCAATGAATTCAACTGAAATTTCAATGATAGCGCAAACAACGACCCAGTCCTAATCAAATCAGTATGCGGAGGCCTAGAGTAACAAAAGGTGATATCGTCATACCTGTTGGCGGCAAACGAGGTTGTAGTTGATGGTATCCTGAAACAACTTTCGTCGAACGTTGTCTTTACAAGCCCATCCCCAAAGATCCTGATCATCGTTACCGGCTCGACTAGCTTGCATTATTCCGATTCCGGCAGACCACATAGCGATTGAAAAGATGAAGACGGCTCCTGCGAAGATAGTCGCATGCAATGCAATCCTTTCGGCCCTGTTGTGACCGCCCTTCCAATAGCTGAACATAATAAATAGCGAGAGAATAAGTGAAATGCTTGAAATGACAAGAATCGCAATTTGCGGCCATGTCGGTGTCGAGGCGGACCATGGTCGAAATTGGTTTCTTGGTGCGAGATTTCGGGTTGCGTTGAAGATAGCGAATGTAGATGCTACGAGGGCAAGAACGACCAAACTGCACATATGTCAAGACCTATCCTGCGCAAAAGGTCGTAAACGAGGAACAAACCTGCATGCACAGTTGATACTTCGAAGAACAACTTTCGCCAACCGCACCTTTAACTTGACGGCCTACGAGATTTGTTAGAAAGAGAGCTATATAATGTTAGAGTAAATAATACCAAATCTCGCCTATCCTCTTGCTGCGCCTTCTCCTCTAATTCTGCCAACCTGATCTCCTCTCTTGTAGTTCCTGAAGTCTTCAGGCCTGCGGACAGAGGAGCGATAGGATAGCGCGCAAATTGTTCGGTCGGCGTACTGGCTGCCACACCAGTAACCTCTCCGTTGACGGCCGTACCACCAACTTCACCGTTCACCACGCCAAACGACGAGGATCTGTAGTTGTTTGCCAGTGGTATAGGTGGAGGAGGAGGGTAAGTTGCTTCTTGCGGGCGGATCTCGTCCACAGGGTCAGACCGCAGTGGAAAGTCGCCGCCGGGAGACGTCCAAGCTGATGCCATGATCGGTGCTTGTGAATCTGCTGGTGATACTGATGGAGGTGTCTGGTTTGGATGGCTATCGTCTGTAAGACTGATGGAGGATCGGGTGCGGTAGAAATCTTCTGGCTGTGTCGAAAGGTGCGGGGTTTCAGGACGATGTGCGTTGTTGTGGCTTGGAGACATCGCAGAGGGTTGATGATGAGTGGCGACCGGATATTATGACTATGATTCCGAAAGCGCGAATGGGTGTGCGACTCCTTCTAATCAGGTCAGACACAAGGTAACTGGGTATGGCAAGTGGACTCGACGAGCACGGCTCTGTCGTTCAAAGATCAGCGGGTATTAAGATAAACAATGAACGACTGTAGTGGCGGAAAGTGCACGGCACAGGAAAAGAAGAGAAGAAGAGGAGGAAGAGGAGAAGAAGAAGAGAAAAGAAGAAAAGTAGGCAGAGGGAGAACTGGGCAAGAAGCGCCGGAGTATATGAGTAGACACCAACAGGCGGCTCTCAAATCATTCCAACAAGACAAGACTACACCACCACAAGCGAATGTCAATCATCTATGGGCGGCTTCACTGGCGGTAGAATGGAATAAATGTGGGTCCGCATCTAGATACAGCACTGAGTAGACCAAGTAGACACATACCAGACACCGAATCAGCGTCCAGACACGCACTTCATATCTCGACTCCGGACTTTCTCACAATCAACGGAAATGTGTGTGGGTATGTGGCGCAGAGTTTTACTTGGAGCCTGACAAACAGGCGAGGGCGGACAAGGAGGAGGAGGCAGGAAGAGAGGATGGATCCGGATGGAGAGACGGCGGTAGGGATGGATCGATGGATCGATGGGTGATAAAGAGCATGATTTGCTCTCCGTCGCACCTCCATCAAACCCAGACCCCGCCTCTTCAGGTCGCTCAATCCTCGCTCGCGCAGAAGGGATGTGCGCCTCAGGACAGCTGAAGACATTGGAGGACAAGGATACGTGCATATCACCGCCTGAACAGGAAACGCGCATGCGGAAGCGCTGAGATTCCGCCGGCCAGAAACGAAGCGAGAGATGAGGTTGGCTGTTGCGAATGCTTGTATCCTGCTAGTGCGAGCACCTGTTGCAGCGTCGGCGCCAATCGAACCGCCGACTGTTGTCCAGCAGACCTCGACTGTTCGACAACCGAGCACTTGGGGCACTGCACATATTATACATATTATACATATTATACTTGCTCAAGTAAGGTAGATTGATGCAACGTTAATATGTTGAATTTCTCATCACCATCATATTTCCTGAGGCCGAGCAAGGCACGTGCCAATACCCGGGTCAGCAATATTGTACTCTACCCTTCATATAGGCTGGTATCACTCGACAGAGTTAGAGTTGGTTTGGTTGCGGGGCATAGGCCGCTTGTTGAGCTGGGCGATCCAAGAATAGCATATATGCCCGAAAGGTATTGCCCCGATGTGGACTATTTAGGTACCTATACCTCGATAATTGTCTTGGAGAGTTTATTTATGGCCTATGTGCCACCCACCGATCGCCCATCCAACCAACCAAAGTGACGTTCATCCGGGCCCGGACATCTACTCGACTCATTGGCCGTTGTTGCTGTGGAGAGCCACGATCGTCATCGATCCACGCACTCTTCCCAGGTAGGAGAAAGCGGGTTTGCCAGGAATGTATGCCTTCTTTACGTACTCCAGATGGATGGAACACAGAATATGCGACTGTGATGGTAGGGCGCGAGCAATCGGACCATCGAACGTTTGTTTGCGTTGGAGACGGATTCCACCGGATAGTAAGTTGATGGTCTTGGAGGAGACGTGCAACTTAGAAATAACGTCACCCCACTACAGTACTGACAGGTAGCACGTGTAGAGTACATGCTTCAAGAAAATGACTACACCGCAGTACTCCACCAACCCTGCGCTTCCAAATATTCTCCTCTTCGCGACTGGCTCCGTCGCGACAATAAAGCTACCACTCCTTGTCACCACGCTCACACAATACCCCGTCAACTTGCAAGTCATTCTCTCGCCCTCCGCCGCGCGCTTCCTCTCCCCTGGGGACATCGCCACCCTCGCCTCCATCGTAAAGATCCACCGCAACGAAGACGAATGGGTGCGCCCATGGACCCGTGGCGACCCTGTTCTCCACATTGAGCTACGGAAGTGGGCAGATCTTATGTTGATTGCCCCACTTTCTGCAAACTCGCTCGCCGGAATCGCGGCAGGTCTCTGTCCTGGGCTGGGGCTTAGCGTGGTTAGGGCGTGGGATACGACTGAGTATCGTAGGGCAGTGGGAGCGGATATGGGGGATGTGGTGCACGAGGAGGTCGCACGACCAGATGAGCAACGGAGAAAGATGATACTGGTTGCACCCGCAATGAATACGCAGATGTATCTGCACCCACTGACGGAGCAACACTTAAACACTTTACGGTCCTGGGACTGGATGAGGGTCTTAAAACCCGTTGAGAAGTTGTTGGCGTGCGGGGACATGGGAGTTGGGGGTATGATGGAAGTAGACGATATTGTGCGAGAGGTCGTCACGGAATTGGGGTGGAGTGTTGAAAAACGACAATGACACGGAGCGGCAAGGTAAATGATTGATGAGTGTCTTTGTCAAGCACAATACCATATGTATCTGTCTCATTCCTGTAAGTTTGTTGAAGAATGGAGAGCGGAGAGTAAAAGAGTTCCTCCAGAGTGACGTAGGCAAACCTAGACCTTATGATAGCTAGCCCACATGCCTAGACCACTGGCACCAATTCCGACCCATCAACCACCCAAAGCTCAATTGACTTCACCTCGCACTCGCTTCAAAGTTTACTCAATGTCACATCGAATCCTACGACCTTCTCTGCAGCCGTTCACGCCGTCACAAATATACACATCAGCCCGTAGTGCTTCTACTGCCTCGAAAGCACTAAAGATCTCGCGGCTCTGTCCCCCGCTCTCTTCCGCACATCCGGCATCCCTCCTTGCACTGCGACCAACCCAAGTTTCTGTCACATTATCTACGCTTCACCGCCAACTGTTGACGGAGCAAAGGCATGGCTTCCACACAACGCCAGCACGGCCCAAAGACCACCACTTCGATACGCTGAAGTTCGTACAGCGACTACAAGCCGAGGGATTTTCAGAGGAGCAAAGTGAGGCGCTAATGCGGGTTCTCAGCGATGTAATTGAAGAGAGGTATACGATAGCATCCATCCATTCACTACTCCTTTCGTGACATGAAATTGTGCTCTGACACACGGGCGGGGAGCGGTAGTATACAGAATCTGACGCGCACGATGGTGCCGCGCGAAGACCAAGAGAAGATCAATTACACGCAGAAAGTGGATTTCGCCAAGCTACGATCCGAGCTTACGACGCTGCACGGCAATGAGTTGAATCCCCTGAAAAACGACCAGGAACGGCTATCATCCGAAATCTCGCGGCTGAGTGCTCGGCTGCGCGAAGAAGTGCAGAGGGCGCAAAGTAGTGTCAAGTTGGATCTGAACTTGGAGAAGGGCAGAATAAGGGAGGAGAGTAGTGTGCATGAATTGAAGGTTAAGGAGACGGACACCAGGATCGAGAAGGAAGTGGGTGATTTGAGGGGTATGCTGGAGAGCGTCAAGTTTTCGACGCTGCAGTGGTTAATTGGTGTTTGCACGGTACGTTCTCCCTCTCACACGTTTGAAAGAAGAGGTGGTTAGCTGACTGACTGGCTGTAGGGTACTGCTGCGTTGCTCTTGGGTGTGTGGAGACTGTTGATGTAAATGAACGTTTCGGCAACGATGTTATAGACTGGTGGATGCCCGGCACGGCTGTAAAATATCACTGTATAGTTCAAAGCTCACGACTTATGTCTTTTCTTTGCCTGCTATTTGCTCTCGTAAATCAAGCCAGGAGTGCGAGAGGAAATACACGATTCGGAAGCGTTGTGTGCCGCATCGGATTATCCGTCATAGTTTCTCACTACTGCACCTGCCTTCTGCTCTCCACATCCATCTTTCCACCGCCAACATTATTTAGATACACCTCTTCAGTCGTACTCCCAGCATATCATCTTAGCATATCCTCTACGTAACATAATGCCACCCCGAACAGCCATACCTCGCTCAACAACCGACGATAGTGACGGCGAAACCGTCCAGCTCGAGATCAGTGAGCTCCTCGAGAAGATGCGGCGTTCTGTACGGCACCCTTCCGTCTCTTTCCCGCTCCATTCCGCTAACAAGGTGTACAGGCTATCGAGAAACGCCGCAAAAAGCGAGAAGAAATCGCTGCAAACTACACAAAGGAGCTGGCGCAGATGGAAATGGAAGTTGCGGCAGCCTTAACGGAGGGGCAGCGGGAAGCGTCCGTCCCCCTCTCCTCCATCCCCTTCCCATTCGATGGTATTGACTCAGGATGGGTGATAGAAACAAGAAACATGTAGACGTGCTCACGCGCCTTCTGGATGCGATCCGCCGCCGCAGCGAGGTGGAGGAAAAGCTTATGGGCGAGTTCAAAGAGGTCCACGAGAAGTTGGTTGAGACTGTGACGGTCGTGTTTGGGGGCGGTGGTGCCGTGCAGGCCGTGGAAATGGCCATGACGAAGGATGTGGGCGTGGAGGAGGAAGAAGACGAAAAAGAAGAGGGGGACGAAGAAGAAGAAGAGGAGGAGGAGGATGATGAGGATGAGGGAGATGCTTAGCTACTCTATGGGCTCCCAGGTTTGGGCTGGGCGGTAGTGATGTCTTTGATACTACTTCGGTCAGCCTTCGGCTTGAAATCTGATGGGAATGGTGCCTCGATCATATTTTGATTGGAAGATGTTGAAAGTAATGCGGTTGATATGAGTTTGAATCCGGCGAGGTCTTTAGGTATCTGGGGTTGCAGTGACATATTTTCCACCTTGGAAATACGAGTTCTAGAAGTGCCCACTACGGCTTACATTCGATCTCACCGCAAATTCAACCGTAGAGAAGTACATACATTATTGCGATTGGTCAAAGCCATCAAAAACCTCATCTCCATAGTTTCTCACCCAGAAAACTTCCAACCATCAGGAAAATTGTACATTGACCACCTCATGCCTCATACCCCATGCCTCATCATCATCAATGACATCATAAAATATGTTCAAATACACAAGAACGCCGCACCTGTATAGATTTCACTCCCCTTTTATGGCCGCCTTGTAGACAAGTGGCGGCATTTCTACTTCCTGGCGTTGTATGCACCAAAGACATAACATCTTGAACAAAAATCAACGCTCAAACTCCATGACAACACAAAAAACTCCGAACTAATCAAACCCAAATGTCACATACAATACGGTCACCCGCCGCCATGGTGGTTATCTGTCGTATCGGAATCACTTGACTGGTGTCGGCGTAGATAACTGTTGCTCTCCGGAGACGACATCCTTCCCTCGAAAATCCATCACCGCCTTTCCTAGGTCCGCAATCCCAAATGGCTTTCCGACGAATCCGTGCATCCCTTTGAGTGCGGCTTTGGCTCGTGCTTCTTCTGTCGCATCAGCAGATACAGCGAGTACCGTGATGCCATCCTCCGGCGATCCTGAGTCTCCACCATTATTCCTCTTGTCATTGTATAACTTCACTATGCGCTCTGCCGCTTCGTAACCATCCATTCTGGGCATCCAGAGATCCATCAAAATCAAGTCGAAAGCACGCTTATGGCCACCAAGAGACGAAAATAAGGAAGCAGTGAAAATCTCAACGGCCTCTACTCCATCCCTGGCTTCTTCTATATCCATGTATCCCAGTCTCTTTAACATACTGCATAGCAAAGCTCGGTTGATACGATTATCCTCAACAACTAAGATACGAAGCGGCAATTTCTTGGCTAATTCCGGATCGAATGAAAGTTTCCGTTCAACCGGTGGTGTGGTAACAACCGACTTTTTCAGAGGCGACGTTGGTCGAGGTCGCTGAGTGGGCCCCGTATCTAGCCTGAGTGATGACCCCGTGCCATCGAGTGGTGTAGGTGACGGGGTGCCAGGCATACTCCCCGACGCATCGGCAGGTGTTATTGGCAATCGAATTCTGAATTCCGAACCTCTATTATCGCCTTCTGTAGCAGTACGTTCCAACCAAAGGTCGCCGCCCATTTTCCGAGCGATCCCTTTGGCCACATACAAGCCCAGACCAAGACCATCACGGTGTCGGGTGAGTGATTCGTCTTCTGTGGTGAATGGTTTGAACAGGTCAGGTATAAAGTCGCTTGGGATTCCACCGCCAGTGTCGATAATGCTAAAGATAATCTGGCGAGAAGCGTTGACGGACGCTTTAAGAGTGATGCAGCCGGATGGGGTAAATTTAAATGCATTGTGAAAGACTGATGAGATCATCTTCATCAAGTAAGATCCATCGACTAAGTTTCGCACAAACACGCATCAGATCGGAGCATAGCTCCAGTTGATGGGTAAACTCACTGATCATACTCTCAGGCACAGTTTCATCCACAATAACTTCAATCTCCACAAGCTTACGTTCTTCCCCAACACTGCCAACCTCCGCTACCTCAACAACTACACGCTCCCCACGCGGAGTCTCAGTAATCTTAGTGAAATCAGGTCTGCCACCGGTTCGAAGTGATTCATGTACGGCTTCATGTAACAGTTCCCGTAACTTCAGAGGGCGAGAATTCAAAACTACCTTACCCACCGCATCATAATATAGCCCAGGCGTTCCTGGAAAAGTCTGTCCAGAGCCAGCATTTAATGAGAAGTAGTCTGATGCACTCTCGGGCTTTGTACTCGTCCCAGCATCAGCGGGAGACAAACCCCGATGGTGAGGCTGTATATCAGAAGCAATTACTCCCATGGACGGGTTTCGTGCCTGCGACTGACATTCGGGCTCTACAACCATGGGGATTGGCGAATCTGGAATTTCAATATGAGGTATCTTGTGCGGCGAGTCTCTACCTGAGGTAACAGAACTCCGTCGTCGTTTGAAATTCCGTCGATGAGAAGCATCATCATTTACGGTATTGCTGCACCCAAACCCAAATGGCCCTGTTCGATCTTCTAGCCCCAAAATATCTGGTATTTCCTTCCCTTGAGATGGCGTTAACGGAACCTCCATATTGAAATCATACGCATGGACCATGTTATCCGCCGCATCAACTGCGCGTTTTGAGCTATCTAGGCTGTATTTTAGATCATCCGCTTCAATATATAGTTTGCGAGGTGGCGGGGAAGTTACCTTGAGCAACCTCAATGTTGGATCTGAGACCCTCGATGATGTCCTTCAGCTTATCTAAATCTGACAAGTGCCATCTATCCGGATGAATTGCCTCGAGGACAGACGCGTACATCACATCCAACATTCCCACCACACCTTGCATAGGTGTTCGTAATTCGTGGGATAGCCGTCTGGCGTAAGGTCGCAATGAATGCTTCACAGCCACCGCACCAGTAACCATATTCTGTGGTAGCACCTCATTCTTCGGGTTGTTATCCCCGAGACCTAACCCTTCCATTATCCGTGCTGCAACTTGATCCTCCAGTGCGTGCAAAAACATCTCCACCATTCCCCAGGTTAATTTCGGTCTCTCTTTTAGCCCATCTGCGGTCCACAAACAGCCAAAATGTGCAAAGCATTTACCGTTGTGGAATAGAGGTATCGCCAGGTATCCTTCGGCAGGTATCGGAAAGCCTTGAGTATTAGGGTTGTCGGGCGTAAGCGCTGTTAATCCATTTGGAATGAGAAGGACTCGATCGTGTCGCATCCACTGGCATGGACACCCGTATACCTGGTATTTGTAATCGCGAAAGAGACAACTCTTTCCTTTACGATCGTTAAAATAAAACGCAAGCCCCATCAGACACGAACCAGACTCGCCGATTGGCGGCATCTCCACCGCTGTAGCATCATCGACATAAAGAACACGCTTTGCAACAAACGCATACTGAGATCCCGTAACCTCAGTTATCCCTTCCATCAGTACCTGCCAGAAGTCGTATGTAGTCACATTGCGCAGTTGCCGCTTAAGCTGAACCGATCGTTCAAGCATCCAGCTCTCTACCGCTCCTAATGTATGCGATACCTCTTCTCGGAAACCTGGGTCTGACGGCTGCAAAATCTCCGTGCTGCTTCCAATACACATGGACTCCCGGAGATATGGATCCTCATTCCCAGGTATGTTGGGCCCATCTTCCGCACTCGTCATCGCATTCCCCACGACCAATAAACTGTAGCCACACAATCTGCCCAGAGAGCAGGCTGCCTATACCTGGAATCTTCGCTGTCGATCGTTTGCTGTAGTCGATAGGCGTGAAGAGAGTAATTGTAGCACGACGCAAAGAAGGCAAGGAACCTCACTCAAAACGTCGGTATTAATGCGATGGTGGAAGGTTGGCTGGAGATGAGGACGAGCAGGGGAGTGAATTCGACCGAGTGAGAGCTGCTGTGGCTGCTGCGTCGGCGGTGGCAGTGGCAGTGGAGACGAGATATACAAAGGCGTGCGTAAGGGCGTAGAAGTGGTAGGAGTAGGTACTTTAGGTAGGTAGGGAGGTAGGTAGGGAGGTAGGTAGTAGTGGTAGAAAGGTGGGTAGGTACTAAGTACGTAGGGGGATCCAACTGCTGGCGTAGGCTTTAGTCCTCTTCACTTCATTGAAGACTTTCCCCACTCAGGATCCTGCTGCCTCCCCTCCCCTCTCTGTCTGCAGGTACAACAGCTTCGAAACATGAGACGAGACGAGACAACACTACCACCAACCCGGCTACACACCACTAGGAGGGAACAGGGAGCCAGACTGGATCAAAAGTCTTGGGAGGGACCACATCTCATACCTTAAAGCCAGCAGCAGCAACAGTTACGTGGTTTTTGCAGCCGTAGACTTCTTCTAGAGCAATAGGCCAAGGATCCAGCCAGACAAGTAGCCGCCGGACGGAGGCAATAGCGGCAATAGCAGCCAGGCAGGTAAAGGTACTTAGCCCTAGTATGTACGAGAATGTAAGTGGATGCGTTAGTGCGTGGGCTTGGTGGGAAGTGGTTCGATGGTTCGGAAGTTCGGAAGGCAGAAGAAAGACGGAAGGCAGAAGAAAGACGGAAGGAACAAGATGTGGATGTCGCGGGGTGCTGCGGTGAAGAGAATGAGAGTACTCTACACTTTATGCTGTCGGGGTCGGGAGCCGGATACGCCCTCTACCAGGAACAAATAAATATGGAGGTAGATTCTGTAGATTCTGTAGATTCTGTGTTGATGAAAAGAGGGCAAGGACAGATGGGCATGCAAAAGTCAAAAAGGCATCAGCGATGCGACCTATCGGCACAATCCGTCAATGACGACAAACGACAGAGAAAAGCAGAGGCATCTCCCACAGCAGAGAGCAGAGGAACGGGAAATACTAAGCGCCGCAGTAGGCCAGAGTACGTAACGGGAGCAGGAAATGGCCGATGCGCTTGCCGAGTTGAGGCGGTTGAAGGCTGAATGGGCGAACACTTTTGACATCCCACGTACTCTGAATAATGCCTCTTCGGCAACCAACGGTGACGCTTGCACCTGAAATTTAACTATTCTCTTGGATTTCCATCATCCTCGTTCTGGCCTTTAATGATGGAGCCGGTGTGGTTTCCAATCATTCCACCCATCAGTGCCTTTTTTGACAACGTCGCATCCACCATTTATTTCGGCGAAGCCTGCTGCAGGCAGAAGGGATCCATGAGCAAAGACGAGTTCTAGACCGCCAAACGCCATTCCAACATCCGCATTCTATGACGAGGGGAATCCGTAGATGCCGATTATCCCGGTTAGATATGCTGCACAATCCCTCAAGCACAGCCCAGACTGAAGGCACTCTACCCCGTCACCACTTGGACGAGTCAAGACCCCACTTTAACATGGATAGCGGATCTCAATTTAACCCAGCCTTACATGCATGCAACTTATGTTACCGGTACGTAGATACTTACCGTTTATCTGGGCTCAGCAATTCCTGCCAAGCGCTCAGGCCATATCTACATAGTCATTATGGTATGTTCCGGGTTTGTTTATTATTTGCTTTAGGTACCGAATTGATGGTATCAGCATATATCATACATATCATGCAACTAGACGCATACCTATGTACACTACGCGAACAACCCTCCAGTGTACTACAGAGTCAGATGTACCTTCGTGTTCCAACAGCCTGCGGTATACCCACCACCAGGACTACGCGCAATCTATGGCCGGAGTTCGCATCTCTTTCACAAATATCTACCCAGTGGATCACAAGGCTTACTTTTTAACGACCCATAATATTCTCATAGCTTTGGCGTCGTACGAGTTTCTACGGGTCGTGTACATGTGTTCTGATCTCCAGGGAATCCCGTACTATACTTTCACAATGTAAGTGTATTCTTCTAAATCTGCGTAAACCCGTACCAGGCGGACGAGTGACACGGCGGGCCGCTCAGAGATGGAAGATGAGACGTGGGAGTAAAAGGCGAGTTTTTCAACTCCAATAGAGGTCTCTCTCAGTCCTGACTATCATCACATTCATAAAGCGACTCGGCACTTCTGCGGAATTACTAGCTTTCAACAGGAGCCATTAATTATCCCATTGATGTAAAGACGGCAGGCAACTCGTGCAACTACTATCCAAAGGGCCCGGCGCAGACATCGCGCCACACCCAGAATTATGATCACCAGCATTCCCAACAACCTTACGCAAGAAATACGAGCTCCTTGACCAGTCTTGATATTCAAATCTCAAATCTTACGCTATCCACACAACGGTGGGCAAGCAGAAAAGAAAAGGAATTCATCGTATCTTTGCGGGTGTTCAGCGCCGCATACTCTACAAAACGACATAAGTCCCATGGCACTGCCCTCTCGTCTGCTGTGCAAGCCACGTATTTGCTAGCTGATCTCCTCACGCTTGCACACGATGTGGATGCTATGCGGCGCAGTGCTACCCCCAATCATATGCAATCGAGGTCTAGACCGAGCTTCGGAGGTGGGGTTGTAGTTACACGAGGGGTTAGTATTTTGCTTCACAGCAGAACACATCAAGATCGCTGGGATATGCATAGTACATGGACACAGCTTGTCATCAAGCCATAGTTAGTCTATACAATACCAAAAGAGTCAAGATACCTAGTTGGTATGGTGTCAGCACTCTTAAACCTAGGTATCAACATAGGTTTCGTGCAACACCATGGACCCTAACCACAAATTCAAACGAACATCCAGACCCAACACAAATTCCAAATGATTTCATCAACTAGTATGAAGGGAACAAACTAATCTGTTTGCCTTCAGAAACCGGTGCGGGGCTTTGACCAGTAGTTTTGTTTTGCTAAACTCTCAGCAGTGCTATACGCTTCATTCCGTACTCGTTTTAAGACTGCCGGCACCATACATTTTCAGTTTTGGTAGTTTACGTCGGAAACAAAGTTGCGTGGTTCCGTGATAACGACTGGGGGAACTGATTTCTCCCACTTCGACTCAGAGGAAGGGATAAATTCGTCCATCATTGGAATGCAGGTTGAATCCAAAATTTGGCAAATAAGTATATCCTCCACCTCCACAGGCCAGTGAACAACCGATATATCGAGTCATAAGTTGTGATATCTGGAGCACACTGTATTAGGGGAATACAAACAATTACAACCGAGGACTTTGCCTCGATTTTAACAATGCGCCAATCGGAGCGTGACATCAACTGGCGGACGGAATCTAGGCCTCGCCTATGCGCTATATTTATGTATAGAACGGTTCCGCGCAGAATTATTTTTGATTAACCTGAGAAAGCTCATTGATGGAAGGTTGTGATGCTGAAATTGGGCGAGTGATAATAATTCGAATTTGGACCTGAAGCAGATGGTTGGGCCTAAAGCAGATGGATTTCGAATTATCTATGAGACTTTCTCTTGTTAAATACCAATCATTAGCAATGACTCGATAACGCTAGGATACGGTGACATGAGTCTTTTCTGTGTGCTTGGTCTTCGCTGCTAGACATAAGTTTTTATCGCTCAGATAATGGCACACGGTAATTTCCATTGCGGCCCTAAACCGAGTACGAACTCGGTGGCATTTTGTCTTATCATAGCTCTTGAATCAATCATCGCTCCATACGCTCCCGAGTTGCCCTCCAAAACCAACAAGTTCCATGGCTACTCTGTCTTTGGCGGGACTAGTTATTACACTTCTATTAAATCATATACTCAGTCTTTTAATTTCATTCAAAGTGCCGAATATTTCACCTACTACACATGCAATCCACTCACCCTCTCATAACCCACAAACAAGGAAGAGTCTGCCGAGACAACGCCGGAATTAAGGTTACAATAACGAGACCTGCTACCATCACCATCCTGGATATGACCGGCTACCACCAAATCCTCAATGCTTATATTTGCCAATAAACAACCGTCGGGATTGGCGGTTTCCTTCCCCGGATCAGCCTGGACCCCTTCGTTCCAAGAAAGCGGAATGCGTGTCGAAGCGTACTGAGTCGCTATCGAAGTCGGAGTTGTACTTAAATAGTCTCTGAACGAGTGTAGTAGTGGTACGGAGTTAATCCAGTCACAGGAAAATAGAAGTGAGAGGTCGGTGTTGGCGTTCCATTTCCGATGGAGGCCGCCATCAACGATACCGATGGGACTCATCGGTGGGTATGGAATCTTGGTATCTTTCTGCACAGTAACATCGTGCCACGAACCAGACTCGTTGTATTCGATATAAAACATGGTCCCAAGGGGACTAGAAAGGTCGACTCCAGTGTCATCTCCTTCCATGAACTCCGGAAATTCCTCTTGGATTTCAGTATACATACTGCCATCCAGTGTCGACGGTGGCAAGGTATACTGAGATGGTGTAACATGTGATTTGTCGATCGCGATATCGAGATTGGTATCCGCCTCATTGTATAGTGACACTAGCACGAGCGGAAGGTTTGACGATTCCATTACGAATGTTGTGTGAAATTTGGGGTGAGTATACAGTTCGAGTGACGAGAGAGAGGAGGCAGTGTTGGCTGGTTGTTTGGTTTGACTTTGGCGACAATTGCATCCGAAGGGAGGTAGGTAGTGGAGGAGATGGGCTTTCATGAAAAATGAGCTTAAATGAGTTTGAACGTTGTTTCTATTCGGGCTGGTATATTCTGTTTGTAGGCGTGACTCAATCGGAAGGTTTCAAGATGGTTCGTTTTGAAAGGAATATTTGCAATCTTTGATCACATTCTACACAACCCCATTTCTTTAAGTTATGGAAGGGATATCTGTTTGAAAATGATGATTCATATAGCCCCACGAATACTGCTTTGGGAACGGTTAAGGCATGAATTACTGTGGTTCATAAGTTATCACAATCACACAACGAGATCTTCCGGGGTATACACAAGGTTTCGTTTGAGTATGACTTCATGCGTGAAGTGGATCCCTAGAAAACGTTAAAGAGCATAATACTCACGTCTGCCATGACTTTTCCGAAACCTTCTTCCGTTGAGTCACCAGTGTACACGTGATATTCTCGGAACCTACGGGTGAAGTTTAAAGAAAGTTGCGAAACCTTAAGCAAACTTTGGGGTTGCGGGGCCTCTTAGCTTCTCTCTGGCTGTTTGGTGATTTATGACCTATGGTCTTAGACTAGAACGTTCTGGTTCGAAGAACCTAGCCCCGTACAAACCTAGAAGAGTGACAAATTCTGATCTATAGGTGCAGCGCAAAACAAATGGTATCGAGTGACATCTGCTGAGTGGCCGTGAAACACGTAATTTGTGGGTTTCCTCAGCATTAGCTCCTGTCATTGCTCCACATCTACGTAAATGCTTTGGGAGAGAGGGGGTAAAAGGAGGTAATGAGGGGTTTGCTATCAGCGGTATACTAGCAGCAGATGTATTTCCATGTATCCAGCGAGTGGGGAATTTACAACAAAAGGGTGGTCTGAGATCCCCGTTGCTGGAAGTACCTGCTAAAAACGTGTCTGGTCGAAAAACGGCACTGTGGAATTAGGAAATTAAAAGAGGTATGGCCTCAGTCGACTGCAACTAAATGTATACTTTGAGGGCTGGCCGTTGTGACTCGCAACGCAGCCTTCTTATTGCTAGCCATAATAGGGTCCTGGTAAAGGTGGGGGGTGAGAAAGTATTAGAGCTGGTACCTTTCTCCTCACTTTGCCATCCAACTCACAATTATCTACCGTCAAAGTCGCGAAATACATCTAGTGAACACCGGCTCACGAGGCCTATCCTGCTGCCTCTCAGCCAATAGCTGAGATATTCCTGGAGGTTAACACAGTACTAGCGTAATGAGCTTTCTGGGCATCATATATATCCCATATCCCCGCAGTGCGGAGCCGAGAGTAAACCATGTAGTGCAAAGACAAGCAAACCCCTCACCGTGGTAACGGATACCGGGGCGCCAGCATTGGAAAGCAAGGAGCGAATGATTTTGTGTGATTCTAGCTGGTCGAAATCTGTACCGATATATTGGAAACGATCTAAGTCCCCCGCAGCGCGCGATCTATCCGCATTCTTGAGCTTTATCATCTGAAGTCCTGTTTGTATAGATTAGGTAGTAATTCAAGACGCAACTCCAAACAGGTCACAAACTGGCACACCAAATTGCAGCCAAAACTTAAGACCAATTGCAGAGCATTTCGTTCAACATGTGAAACCCGAGTGACTACTAATGAATCATCCAGTTTGCACGGATTTGTGTGGGGGGTTAATATGCCACCAATCGGAATTGATCTTAGTCTTTACCCTATCGATTTCCCTGAGATGATGAGGGATCGAGATGATCGAGATGATCGAGATAGATGATTGAGAAGAGGCCGTTTGTGATTGCACGGGTCACAGGAAACCAGTAGTATTAATGCCGCTCTCCACTTCAACTGGAAACACACCTGCGGGGGGTATGGCGCCGGAAACCGAATGCTTCCAGCGAAATCGATCCAGCGCGCGGTAGATAGGTGCGTATATTTGATTCCGTTTGGAGCCATTTCGAGAACGATGGGTTGGAGGAGAATGGATACAGTATCTATGGCCAAGTAGTCTAACAGAATACGCCTGCAGTCTCGGTAGCAACCTGTGATATGCGAGCTAGATATTCAGACAGGCCATTGGGACAACCTAGCCAGTGGGGCATTCTAAAAAAATCTCCAGTTAATCACTTCCGATTGACGTTTTGGCTGGCTGTCCCAGTGACCTCTTCATATGTACCCTGAAATAGCAACGGGAAGTGACATTAGCGAGTACGGGCCGAAACAACAAGTGAGGTGTGAGGTCGATACTGGGATTGGGAATATGAATAGCACAAGCCACCTTCATGTACCTTTGGCTGGTAATGCTGTATAAGGGTACTTCAAAAAGTGTAGATGCCGTTTGTATCAGAAGCAAGCGTGGGGCAAATCGTTAACTACTACCAAGTCTAGGAGGTACGAGGATGAAAGCCTCCTATTTTCTCACATAGATACCCGTATCATACTCTACCAAGGCAATATCCCTAACCTGATCTCGTATACTAGACCTGTAGACTTTCGTTTTCGCTTCGGCTTGCGAAGCCTGGCCAACAAGAGCCTCCTTAACCCTATCTTACTACTACGGGCTCCCTAATTTAAAACACACATGCGGTGGATAGAGGCGTTCCGTACTGCGTAAAAAGTTACCTGCGTACGTCCAGCAATTTGTATGGTGCTGACTGCATATAGCCAATGAAAGCGTGTGCTGTGAAAAGTAGAAGGTGAAAGTTACCTTTCAAGCGGTGCGAAGCGCCTCTAGAGTAATATGGTTCCATGGTTCCAATTGTCGCTACTACCCCTCCAGGTGCTAAGGCTTAGTCTGGACTCTGGGCCTGCAAGTTTTAACTGGAATTGATAGACTGGACCTGAACAAACCCAAAATTCAACTGTAAATCGGTACAGAGTAAGAATCCCCGCATAGATTTACTTGATATGAGGTCCACAGTCTCTAGTGTAAAATATACATTTCATACAAAATATTGAGGGAGAAGGCATATTAACGTTCGCATATTGAATATTGTCTTCCTGCTAAGGTATAGCCTTAACGCATGCAAAAAGCTTCCAGGTGATTGCTTCTTTGAGCGCGACAACCACAGCCCGCATCAGATTTCTCTATCCCGACTTAACATTAGCCAATGACGAATCCAGTCGGGGTGCCCGAAGGAACAAACAGCTTTGTACTCTGAGAGACTGGACTCGGCCCAACTTTGAGCCACCGCGAAGCGAACCCGGACATACATTAGCCCGAACCAAAAGTTCAGCCACCACCATTATCGACGCTGCCTGCATAAACACAACATCAAGTCAACGTCTGATATCCTTCTTATGGACTTTGAAAGCTTGGGCACCATCATTCATTAAACAAAACTACCTAAAACGATACACGACTAGGCCTTATATTTTGCCAAAAAACTGCATGCGCAGCAAGCAATTGAGTGCGGGGATCGACAAAGCCTTTCCACTGGAATGTATATAGCCTGTCTAGGGCTGAACCACAAATAAAGTTAAGGCCACCCAATGAGCGACAGCCTAGCCGACATCACTAGAGGATTCCGATATCTTTGTGATGGGTCCCGGAAGCCGTGATGCCGCATAATAAGCTCCGCCACCTTGGCACATCAGGTAAGCCTTGGGGGGGGGCAAAGTTACCCCGGTGAAACGAAATGCAGACCACGTATAGCCCATGGTTCCGCGTAATGCGATACACTGGAGTCCCCAAAATCATACTATGGGGTCAGATTTTATATAGTTTCGGTTCTCTCCCCAGAGCGAGTGAACTATTCTCATATCATCACCAGATAAGACTCGCACTTAATCTTACAGTGTTACACCTCAACAACTACCTCGACCTTACCTCGACCTTAGAGCCTTTATTCCATCTAGTCTTTTGATCTACAGCCCAGTAGACGCAAGCGTTGTTGAGATAAACGGCGCCGAATCCTCGTCTTCCTTCATCGTCTTACCAGATTATATATCACCAAACCACCAATATGTCGGATTCACATCAGTATGAGAACATTACCTGCACTCTCGATACCTGTCCCATTGGACAATCGTACTATGACTACCGGCCCTCATTACCCATGAATATTGCCTTATTGGCACTATTTGCCGTTTCATTATTGTTGAATCTTGCCCAAGGTATCTGGTACAGGACATGGACATTTGCAATTGCTCTTGTATTAGGAAACATTGGTTCGTTCGCATGCTAGGTCTTGTGGACAGATGGCTAGATGCTAACTAGACTCGCAGCTGAGATTATTGGATATGTCGGTCGAATAATGTCGTACATTGACCCGTTCGAGATGAATCCCGTATGTCACGCCGTCTACGTGTTTTCCCCTGCAGAAATACTAACCAGCACGACTAGTTCCTGATACAAATCTGCTGTCTCACCATTGCCCCTGCCTTCATCGCCGCCGGTATCTACCTCTCCCTTTCTCGAATCGTCATAATCTTCGGTGCCGACATTTCCCGCATCCGTCCGCAAAGGTACACACAATTCTTCATTTGCTGTGACTTTATCTCCTTAGTCCTCCAAGGAGCGGGTGGAGGGATTGCCTCGACCAAATCGCAAAACCATGAAGATCCGGCATTGGGCACAAACATCATGGTAGCCGGATTGGCGTCTCAGGTATTTACACTGGCTCTGTTCATCTTTCTTGCCGGCGAATATGCATACCGCGTCATAACTAGCGGCCGCCAACTCGATCCCATGTACGCACACCTGCGTGGTTCAAAGAAGTTCCTGGGGTTCCTCGGCGCCTTGACCGTGGCTACGCTATGCATTCTGGTCCGATCTGTCTATAGGTTAATTGAACTCAGTCAGGGTTGGGAGGGACAGCTCATTTGTATTTTCCCCCGTTGTGATGTATGAGGGTCAGTTACTGACGATTTGGTAGCAAACGAAACCTACTTCTTTGTGCTCGAAGGTGTTATGGTTGTACTGGCTGTACTGGCAATGAATGCATTCCACCCTGGGATGTGTTTGCGGGATGCTTATAATGCCAGTGCGAGGGACCAAGAGAAAGATACTGCCAGCTCGGAAACAGAGGCTAATGGCTCGACGATGTTTACGTAAAAAGGGGCGGTGGGCTTGGTCAGGAAAGTGTTTAAGTGCGTCCATGGTTTATTGAAGTTTTTTGTCATGGGAGTTTTTGGTCTTGAAAATGTTGGGCGGGTTTCTGGGGAGTTTATGAGGAATGTCTTGGTTCGTTTTATATAGTTGCATTTAGACCCTTTAACATGCTTTGATCTGTATACTCAAGTAAATAATACATATTTGAGAAGAGCATGATCACTTGGGCATACGGTGCGTATCAAAGCATAGAAGGTTCGAAGCATGTCACATTGTTATGGCCTATGAGTTCATGATTTCTTACTCAATACAGGGGTGTGGATCAATGTAGTATAAACTGCATATACTTTTTCGAAGTAGATACTCTCTACAACGTACTACATGGCGGGGCATAAGTACTACATGAAAAAGTGGGGTATTTTATAAAGCAGATTGCAGCAGTTTGAAGTTACTAACCGTTCCCCAACCGTTCCACAATTTTTCCAAATGCTTCTCAGACAACTTGGCAACCATTCCATAGGATAAACGAAATACTCACAGTCAGCAAAACACCCCACTTTTTCATGTAGTATGCTGCTTATACTTCAAGTTCCGGAACTGAGCACAACATAATACATTCACAAACAATTCCGAATTATCCAAGAGATGGACAGCGTACCCATTGTTATGGAATCACCGAATCTCTTGGCTTTTCATCAAATGAAATGTTGGGAATGACTGGGAGCGTGGCAAAGAAGCAGTAGAATTATTCGCTCCGTTCCGAGACTATTCCTTGGCACATCCACGGGCCACTATGCTTTAAATATGGCTATCAGAATTTAAGCGAGTAATCCGCAACCAAACCCAAAGAAACAACACGCCCTTCGCCAATTCCCACCACAATATACAGATCTAGACCAGTGAGTGATGAGCGATGAGATGAACTGTTCCTTCTCACTAACCGTCAAGTTTTGTTCTGGTGGGGGAAATCTCAGATTGTTGATCTTGGTCATGCATACACTTTCCAGGGTCCACCTGAGAGGTGTGGACGTCACTTTGCTTCGTTGTCACTGCAGCCATGGAAATTGAACGAGCGACGTTTCAATATACTAACATCACAATTAATCGCATGCACGATCGCGAAAACACGGCTCAAGCTTATGACTCTACTCGGTTTATCGAAGGCCCAGCAAGAAGTAGGTAATGGGACCCTCGTGAATTCTCCAGTGGGGTTGTTCAGGGAGGTCCTTTTTTGATTGTAACCTCTTTGCCTAAAAACCTCGCACAAGCTCGTAAGTGACTTGTGAGAGGACCGCAAGAGCAGCTCTTCCAGCAGCTCTTGCACGTTAGAATTTGTTCAAAAGGACCACCAAAAGGAACTCTGGGCGCCCTTTAGCAGGAGTGAACGTATCATAAAAGCCCGAACAAAAAAGGGACTACAATCTGCAAATCCACTAAATTTCACGTCTACGCACTGATCATAGGTCTCTACTTCCTTGGTAGCCACGTCCAAAAACTTTTAAGCAGTAATTCGCACATATATGTGCTTGTACCTTGCGAGCCTGGCACAATAGAGCTACTGTTCCTCGGTCTCGGTTCCAACCACTCCCAGTGCACATCTATTATCAGTAAAGTATAATCTTTGTGGAAGGAAGTGTTTCGGAATCTCACTGCCGGATTCACGCTAAGTGGTGGGTTTATAAGTGGCTTCGCAAACAATGATTTTCGCCCGTCAGAAACCCCGTTTCCCTCCGAACCTTCCTGCAATTATAGTGAGTCAATAGGAGTACTGATTGTCTGGCATGATTGCTCTCATTCTCGATTGGCAGAACGCAATTTACAAAAGTGCTGTGACTTGCGCATGCTTGGTTTGTCGTGCCCGTGTGCGCTGGGGCCAGTTCGGTGGTCAGCAATTTCAAATGAGAGTCGCTTTGTAACTACGCGAAACAATATCGACTTTAGGAAATCATAGTTTTCGAGTTCCGGCACTGCGGTAATAACTCAAAAATTCAACTGCAACTTCTGCAAAACTGAGATTTCTTGCTCGAGCGTTCATTGCATGATACCCATTATAATAGTACATTCTAATGTATGAATATCTACAGAAACTACCGAATTCTACCAATCGCCACACATCCTCCTCAATATCCAGTCGGACAATGACGGCAAAGTGCATAGTCTCGGATCCAAAAGGGGAGATGGGTGGGTTATCAAATCGTATAAGCGTCTCGAAGATGCAAGGTGCTGTTTTCAACGTGGCAGACGTTGCTACATCACATTGTACTTGGTGTCCCGATCACAAGTACGCAAGTCGTCAGTTTTTTTCTGCGCGACACTAATTGTTAACACGATATTTAGCTAGAGAACGCTCATGCGCATATCTAGAGTAGGTTTACTGTAAGCAAACGCTATCAGCCGTACACGATAGACTCGAGACGCGCAGCACAGCTCTTCGCAGTGCAAACATCGCGATTTGATGAAGTATGCCCTGCCGATATCGTAGCCGCCGCTTGTTTTCCACTTCTACTCTAAACATTCGGGAACATCATTGTGGAGGTTCTTTGGTAGGGAAGTGGAAGGACCGACTGAAGATGCTTGTTGCATGATGCTAGCTAGCAAGCTCACCTTTGTGACGCCTCTTGCTGTGATCATCCCAGTATTGAAAAATTCTGTGAGCTGTGCAGATGGAAAACATATATCAACCTTGTAGCCCCTCTCTCATTGCGTCCAACTCATTACCTGAAGTTATCTCTTCTCCTCTCACCTCCATGAATATTCCAGAACACGCAGAATCATATCCCTTCTTTGACCTTGCTCCTGCGCTACCATCATCGCCACTAGCAAATAAGCTTCGAATATTCCCCAGTGAACTGGCGCATATATTCTCTCCTAGCCCAAATTTGAGCAACGACTGAATACTTATATTCTTGTCCTGAACCTATATTGGCCTCATACCCATTTTGAAAAAGAACTGACTGGGTCCAATTGATTTCCATCCCTCATATTACTGCCGGTTTCATTGCCATATCACCCCGCCATTGGGACCGACTTAGAGAACCCTGTCGACACCCTCCTGTCAAAGTACTCTCAATCTTCGTACTCCAACGATAGAACGACATTTCTGCGAACGTTACTGTCTCGGTCCTGTTCTCTATTCTAACACATATCCCTCGAACCCCTCTCGTCGGATCCGATTATCTCTCCTACGGGTTGCACTGCATCCCTTGGCACACCAATCTAATCTTTTCGTTTCCTTCTCAAGGTGAGTGACAGCGAATCAATACCAAACCCTTGTCCCAATTAGCCCCTCTTTTTTCTTTGTTGTTTTGTTGCAATTTGCTTTCCTGCAACTCGCATGCGCTCCTTTAGGATATTTCCTGTAGTGGGTTTATGCATTATCTTGTGTGGTTTATGTTTCTTGATCCAGAGAATTCAGGATTGGGAATAATATTTGAATCACAACATTGGGATGTATACAGAAGCTAAGCAAGTGTTCTCGTGGTTGCTGTAGGATTTCCTTTGGGGTAGTAAAAGCGTGATTGTATCGTCGTTCAGTTCCTCGCCTTGCCGTTGGACGCATACCTAGTGCGCTGCTGTCCACGTCTACACAAAAACTCGAAATCTAAAATCCAGGACGTAATTGGTAAGTACATATCTTCTCTTCTACCCTCTCTGCCCCTCGCCTCTGCTATTTCCTCCGCTGCACATTTCATCAAAAATATCAACGCCTACAGAACTTCAACTCACATAGGTAGCAGTACCATCTATACCACCTACATCCGAAACACACTTTCGTTGACGCGACCAGCTCGCAGTCCACCATCCAAACCGAAACCCATCCCCCTGAAACCGTCGCACCCTCAGTGAGTGCGTGTGGTCTGTCCATAGTACTGATACGGGATCATCGACCGACGTTCCCCTCATAAGGAGACAATCCTTTCGTTCGCTGCAGCGACGAAATCAACTTCGAAACACGTCTTCCCGCAGACTTACCGATTGAATCGGAATTTCATCCCATAAATCCACGAAAGCGGGATCATTCCTCAGCCTTTGATTTATATCCAGTTACCGTCTGTTGTTAGGTCTGGTTGAACCCATTTGGGTTTTGTGCTGGTTACCCCGCGCTCCTTGATAACGATAAAGCAAAAAAGGGCTTAAAAGAACAAACCATGCCGTAAGTAAACAACAACCACCAACACAAACCACCACTAACAAAGATACTGTGGCTGCTGTTTTGCAGAATAAATATCACTATCGATCATACATCAACGACGAACGGATCATCCTCCTCATCACTCTCGGAAGATGAAACAGCAAGCAGCGGTGTAAATGTGCCCAGCAACCATGGCCACCCTTATGGAGGGTCAGTCCCCTACATAACTGCCCATCCGCACTCTCACTCGCACCACTCAGTTGGCCATCATCCCCATTACGTGCACAACCCTCCTCCTGTTCCTCATACTGCATACTCTGCCGAACACTCCGGAGATTCTTTTGAACAGGATGGAGAAGATTGGTTGCAGGTCGGCGAGGATGATATTGGACCGTCTGATTCGGCGTCTCGTCCACGCACCTCCAGTCGAGCAGCCCCAAGTCATCGTCCATCCCGTCGTCACCACAGTCCACATCGTAGCCACCGTGCTGCTTCCCCGCCTCCTACTACAGCTAGATCTCACCGCGGCTCGCGTCATCCGCATCAATCCGCCCCAGTTCCTACAGCCCCTGCACATTCAATCCACTCGGACAGTGAGACGGAAGAGTTACCAAATTATCCGCGTCATGCGCCGGCCCCTCTCGGACCCCAACCGCATGGCTGGCCTCCTGCTGGTCCTCCAGGTTATGGGGCCTATAGAGGCTTCCCCGATCCCCGTGTGGACCCCCGCATGGACCCCCGCATGGATCCTCGCATGGACCCCCGCATGGAGCAGCGTCACGACCCAAGGCATGATCCCCGAGATCCCCACAATGATCCCCGCAGCCAGCAAAACCAGTTTGCGCTTGTTCCTAGCGGTCCGGGACATTATCCACCATTAGGGGGACCACCAAATCCTTTGATGCCTTTCGACGCTCACGGCTATCCTACTCACGGAGGCTATCCAGGGCAACAACCACACCATTCACCACACCCTGGGCAGATGTCTCCTTATCATCCTTACGGGCAGCCTGTGCATCACGATCCCCGATATTCGCCGCACATGCAGGATCCGCGCCATCATGACCCTCGCCATCGCGACCCCAGACATCACGACTCTCGACACGACCCCAGACATCATGACCCGCGGCACCAACAACACCCGAATGCACCACTCTCGCCCCGCCACCATCAACAGAACTTGCCAAATAGCATGTATCCTTCGCATTTCCCTCCCTACGGCTTTCCTCCTTACGGAGCATACGGCAGTGGTTACTTTTCTGGGGCTCACCCCGGCCATCCCGGCCATCCGCAGCAGATGATGATCATGGGTCCTGGTGGGTATCCTGTCCCCTACCCGATCCCGGGTGCGGCATCACCAGGAGCTGGAAGCGATATAGACAGACCGCTGGAGAAGACAGCGGAAGAGAAGCGAGCAGAGGAACGATTGGAAATGCTACAAGCTGAAAAGAAGCTCCGACAAGAGATACTTGAAGAAGAACGCAAATGGCATCTAGAGAAGATCGAGCGTCAGAGGCAAGCCGAGGAAGCAGCGAGGGTCAGGGAGGAAGAGGCGAGGGTCAGGGCAGAAGAGGCGAGGGTCAGGGCAGAAGTAGAGGCGAAACAGAAGGCAGATGCTGCGAAAGCGAAGGCGGAAGCTGAAGCAAAAGCAAAAGAACAAGCAAAGGCTGAAGCTGAAGCTGCTGCGGCTGCTGCGGCAGCGGCTGCTGCTGCTGCTGCTGCCCAAGCGGAAGAAATCGAAAAGGCTAGGAAAGAGGCTACAGAAGCCGCAACTGCTGCCGCACTGGCAGCCGCGGAGGAGAAGGCAGCCGCTGCCGCACAGGCAAAGTTGAAGGCTACTGTCAAATTCCGGGATGCTGTTGGGAGGAAATTTTCTTTCCCATTCGAGTTGTGCCGAACATGGGCTGTAAGTGCTCCTTTTTTGCCCTGCTCTGTATCATCCTTTACCAGTTTAGCGCTAACATTTGCATCTAGGGTATGGAAGAGTTGATCAAACAGGCGTTCCTGCATGTTGACATCATTGGTCCCCACGTTATTGAAGGTCACTATGATCTTCACGGGCCTGATGGCGAAATCATTCTGCCACAGGTCTGGGAGTCCGTCATTGAACCGGAATGGTTTATCACCATGCACATGTGGCCGATGCCAGAACCACCTCCACGGGAGCCAACACCATCTCCCCCACCACCCCCACCTCCTCTTCCAGAGTCTGAACCAGCTCCAGCTCCAGAGCCAGCTCCAGAGCCAGAGCCCGAACTAGCTCCTGCGCCCGCGCCACCACCACCACCACCACCACCACCACCACCGGAGTTCATTCCTCCTCCACCCATACCGGTCGAAGTTGTGATGATGGCTGAGCCTACACCGGCGCCCGCACCACCTCCACCACCAGCGCCTGTGCCAGAAACTATCGAGGTTATCACGTATGCTGAGCCAGAGCCAGAGCCAATGCCAATCCCTGTTGCTGTCCCTCCTCCACGACCGCCTCCAATGGTGGTAAATGCACCGGATCCTAACCCTCCCAGGTCCAAACCAGCTCCATCGATTCCACCGTTGTTGATGTGGACCGCCGGACGCTACAACAAGGGTCGGAGACGCTAAGCGTACTAGATACAAACAAAAATCATGGCGAGAGTAATAGGTTTTCTTTTTTCTCTCATCTATCTTCTGGCTTTGGTTTTATGTTTCTTTGTTTTTGATGCGAGCATTTACATGGCTTTCTTTCCTTTATACTAATTTCAAGCATGGGCATGAATCAATGACATCTGACGAATTTACCTGTTATTCTGCTTCTATTCACTGTATTTTTGGTATAATAGGGAATCTTAGGGTGGGGGGAGCCGGAGTTTATGCGACCACACATTTCTTGGGGTTCGGTTTTGTTGATCCTGTCCGCTGTTTTCGTGGCGTGTTACACTTTCTGTACCTTGATATCTAGTGGTTTACGGAACGGCATGAATGTACTTATTTCAAAAGGCACGATAAAATCGTGTTTAGTCGACGTACTTAAAGTACTTACCTTATAGGGGGTACGATAAAAGTGCTAAGCCTTATAAAATTAAAATCAGGTTATCATCCTTTAAGTAGAGAAGCATCCTAAACGCTATAAAGAGTCATTCCCTAAGGCTTTCATAAGCTATACTTGTATACATAAATTTTAGTTTATAAAGATTTAGAAATTTATCGAACTTCCTATAGGGTAAGTATTTCCTTTTGGCTTATCTGTCGATAGTTTTATTAAGAGGGCATACCGCGGTGATATATTTAAATGCGTATACAGGCCCTTTCAAAAGCCCTAGTAACCAGTCTCTCGAAAGGCCCAAGGTCTACCGTAAATAATGGGTTCGAGTGATGCATTGTGAAATACCCACTAATCAACCTATGTTTGGATAGGATGACCGATGGTTCTTTTCGGAGAATTACGATTTCGTTATACTTCTAAAGTTGTTTGGCATCCTTCCTGGAGTTGATTCAAGCCATAAAGTCATAACAGCCTTCGTACTTATGTACTTCATCCCTTTGGACCAAATTCTATCACCCAAATCACATCACCTTCTCCCATTCTTTCTTCCACCTCCCGCCTCACCTTTCTTCTCCTTGCAAACTCCTCCATCTCTAAGTTTTGTTCTATCTTTCTTTCTTCTGTCTCAATACTACCCTACCTTCCAAAGACTGTTTGCATCATCTCGACAATCGTTTTGGATTCCCTCCTCAGTTCACCAAATCAACCCTCTCTTCAACTAATCAACCATATCCAGCTGTTCATTATGAAGAGCACTTTCGTCTTCACTCTCGTTTCAACCATCCTTAGAATGGCTGCAGCCAATAAGATCGATAAGTATCAGCTTTGCAATGAGGTCTGTTGGACATACCATGTCAACGACCACGAAGAATGCAAGACCCGTTGTCTAGCTAGACAGGCAAGCGCATCCCTCTGCTGCCAATAATGATCTTACTAACAAAATTAGAGGCCTACCGAGGAGGAAGCCGGCCAGTGCCAAACGTGCATTGTAATATAATATCACTTTACCCGACTATAGCGGCTACTTGCAATCAAAGTGTTGATTCATCTTTCATAGGATCGCTGCTGTGGTGACTATCTCGCCGATTATACGAATACCATCCTCTATGCCGAGTGCCGTCAAGGCTGTTTCACTACATAGTCAGTTGAAGCTTACTTTCAGCAGTCGCTGTGATGCATCTCACTAACACTAGTTTAGTTTCCCGCAATACACTATTGGACGCAGTGAAAATTTCCCCAAACAGAAGGAGCATGTGCCTGGACTGCCTCCTCGCATTCAAAACACTCTCGGTGGGCACTTATATCCCGTTGAAACAGCCATCTGTGAACTTTCTTGCCGGGCCCAAGGTGCCGATAGCATCCTATCGGGGGAAACTACCATGGAGAAGTGTGTCACCGTCTGCAAGGGAGCTCCAGTATGCTTTTCCCTTTATGTAATGATCAAGCTACCGATGCTGACAGCTTTACAGAGCCCTCGGGAACAAGAGCTTCAAATGACACTCGACTGCGCAGAAAAATGTCCTCGTCTTTCTGATACATGCATCAAGTCGTGCGTCCATCAACAGTATGCCCCCCATAAGTTTATTTGGCTATGATGGGTACTAACTGAACTCCAGTGCTCAGTCTCGGGCAACTAATGTTAACTTTTCGGGAACTGTTGCCCTTTCATCTACCGAGGCCAAACCTTCTAGCTCTGAAGGGACTCCAACCCCAACCTTGAATGCGGGAGCAGGCAATGTTACCTTTCCTCTCATCAAGTCTAGTAAGGTCAGGACCATATCATCTTTGGCCACCAGTGCAAGCAAAGTCGTGGAATCCGACGAAGAACAAATTGCTACTAGTACCCCTATTGCCAATTCATCTTCTGAAACGCCAACCCCAGAGGAGAAAAGGCGAGGTGGTTTTTATGATAGCAGTTCAACTGGCCGATCTTACTTTGAAAACATCTGGTTCTGGATTCATGCTGCTGGAACAATTGTTATTGCTTTGGTTATTGGGCTACAGATTGTTTAAATGCAGGTTGGTCAAATGACTTGATATCCATATGTTTACTGCTTGCGAAAGATATGTATAATGATGGTATTGTGATGGCTCATAAGACACTATGGTTGCATCATTGGAAGGTCAACATGTCACCCACTTGTTTTTTTTTGTTATTATTGCTGGGCTTAACATACACGAAGGCCGGAAAGAATGGTTGAATTTTATGCATTGCAATCCTACAACCATCCGTTACCGTGATTTCTTCATACTATAATTCAGCTCCTAGGGAATGTTCATACAGTGATCAAACGAGGATGCCGTTCAACTGCTTAAGTAGGACCACCGCATTCAAATTGTATTCGTGTAACCTTATGTACAAAGACCATGATAATTGGTATCATTGGGCATATGTCCAGGCAATGTGACATGTAGAATGTATTGTAATATCTCCACTGTCGTTTCGGACTAAATCCGTTGCATTTTCCAATATTCCATCGAATTGGTTCCTCAGTTCCTACATTTAATTAACACCATATTTCACACTCGGCATTACCAGAAACATACCACCCTGTCCTGTGTACTCAGGTTGGCTATATTGCTCAGCGTGTTCCACCGATTACAAAGTCCCTCTTTTGAAAGCCAAGCCTGTTCCCAGAATAGCTTCTCCTCGAGAGGAACATAAAGGGTATTTGCCTCCTCTTGTCTAAAAATGACCTGCCATTTAGCATCTTTGTATCGCGGCTCCTAGTGGCAGTCTGTCAAAATTTTCTTTCGCTGGGAGGGTTAGGCAATTCTAACCTGGTCGTTGGTGTATTTCCAGTTGAGGTCCCGTAAAGACGTTTCCCATGAAGCTGCACAGCCAAACTCTCGCGTTTGGTTATAGTCTCCGACATTCCAGATGAAACCCAGTGATCCTTGCGACTGTAACACACGGGCAAATTCTTGGAGAGATTGGTCGGTTGCAAACCAGCGGGGAAGTTAATTCCTACATGTGGTCTATGATGACAGGCCGAGTCTTACCAGTGGAATGCCTAAATCATTAAAATGACATCTTAGAATTATCATGACTATCCGAATTCAAAGCTGTCCTGTGTTACCTGCGCAACTATCACGGAATCTGCCCAACCATTAAACAGTGCCCTCACTCGTTATTGCAGTAGCGGTAGTACATTCAATTGGGCATGTCGAGTTAAAGTTTAAAGTTGCGGATAAGGTTAAGTTCCGAGTTCCGAAAGAGCTTGGCAGGGTAGAGCTCGGAGCAACGGGAACTACTGAAGCACTTCATTGCACGCCACGAACACCTGCTTAGTACATTCCGACCCACCAGCCCGGCAGCAGCTACAATGGAGAAGGCCCATGGAGCACTACCGTTGAATGCAGGAGACGATGGTAGCCGCCTCTTGCCCTCCCGTCGTAAACGACTCACCAGTGTCGCCTTGATCGCTTTGATCGCTTTCCTTCTAATGTACTACGTGACATGGGGTTGTTCATTCGGCAAAGCGCTGGTACCCATGTCGATTAACCACCGGGTTGAGAGGATCCTCAAGCACACTCCATTAATTGGTATTGGCCAGTCCTTCCGGTTGGCTCTAAAAGGCTCACTGCTGATAGAAACATGTACCTAGATACACACGTTGATTTGCCGATATTGATCCGGGCGGCGTACGGTAACAAGATTTACGGTGAAAACTTCACTTTCCGAGAGGGATTGATGGGGCACGTTGATCTTCCTCGACTTAAGAAAGGAAGGGTTGGGGGGATGTTTTGGAGTGTGTTCATGCCCTGCCCAAAGAACTCGTCCGATTTCTCTGATTCTACATACCACGAGGTTTCACCAAGCGTTTTTATATCTAGGACTAAAGCTAATGACTTCTCATTAGTTGATTCACGACACTCTGCAGCAGATCGATCTAGTGCACTCTCTAGTTGCTAAATATCCCGACGCACTTTCGCTGGCTACTACTCCCGCAGAAGTTATTGCTACTCACAGGGATGGTAGGGTGGCTTCAATGATTGGTGCTGAAGGTCTTCATCAGGTCGGCAATTCTGCCTCTGTCGTCCGCATGTATCATGCCCTTGGCGTGCGTTATATTACACTCACGCATGTTTGCAACAATAAATATGCCGATGGAGCTGCAGCCCCTGGTGGATCCTACTGGAATGGATTGAGTCCTGCGGGAGAACTGATGATTAAGGAAATGAACCGAGTCGGCATGATGGTAGATTTATCACATGTGACGGAGGCCACAATGAAGGATGTCTTAAAGGTTGCAAGGGCGCCAGTTATATTCTCACACTCCTCGGCGTATTCCTCCAGCATCACCATATCCGGTCTTGAGATGGAAATGCTGACTTGAGCCTTGGAGATATGCACTTTGTCCCCACCCTAGGAACGTGCCCGACGATGTGCTTCATTCCGTCAAAAGTAATGGCGGTATTGTTCAGGTCAATTTCTATAACCAATTCATACGCTGCAGACCAGGAGAGGATCCTAAAGATGCTACCTTGGCCCATGTTGCCGATCATATCCAATACATTGGAGAGCTGATCGGTTGGAACCATGTTGGAATTGGCTCTGATTACGACGGTACAGTGTCATCGTATTACAGAAGCTCTAGCAAGCGCGACTAATCAATATAGGTATTGACATAACCCCAAAAGGATTGGAAGACGTCAGTAATTACCCTGACCTTTTCAAGGAGCTGCTCAGCCGAGGTGTGATGGATGAGCAAGCCAGGAAAGTAGCCGGTGGGAATATACTGCGAGTTTGGCAGGAAATAGAGAAAATTGCGAGGGAGATGCAAGTTTCTGGGGTTGAAGTTTTGGAGGATGATGTTACGCCTTTATTTAAACACGAAGGGGTAGATACTTGGTGATTGTATCTTGTACGTATACGATACTGCACTGTACCTGTCATTAAGGTTGGGTTAGCTTTTTCTGCTGGTACTTTTTTTTGGATCCCCGAAAGCCCTAAGGCTCATCAAATCTTTAATATATATTTTATGGGCCACCCTGTACTGACTACTGATGTCCCAACCCCAATAACCGATGCAGTTTCGAATGTAATTAGAGCACCTCGGTATCTCTTGCATCTTATCGGAACATAGTGTTTACAGCGGGCAGCTATATCCCCACTTCACTATATGCATGATTGTTGTACCCACAATCTAATGGTCAAGAATAATTATCCACACGAAGATACTGAGCGCCTGCAGACGTCCCCGCAGCGAAACCAACAGTTACTAGAGTCTCTCGATATCCGTCAACAAGCACCGGAGGATTTTTATATTGGTATTCACAACTCCTCGCCGTACCAGTCTCAGCTAGGGTTGGTAGAGAAGAAGGGAACAAGACAGTTCGAGTTCTAATGGCACATGAGATGGCGAAGAGAGAAGAACAAATCGAGTGCCTGACTGAAAGCTTCACTCCCCACGGGCAGTCTTGAAGATAAAGAAGTCTAAAAGCGCAAGGGTATTAGCAGGTGCGAATGCACAAGGTACCCCGGGTAGTCTGGGCACTGGACCCCGGACCCAGTGCTACTGGTGGCGGAGTACTTTAGCGGGGGTCCTCCGTTTCAGATGAGGCTCATATGAGGCGCATATGAGGTTGATCTTGCAATTGCCTTGATTTGACTTTGCATACTCATGACAGTACTGGCACAGTTGATACCACATAGATTTGCAGTGGTTGCAGCCAGCTGCAACCATGGCACTCCTGGAGGTCTGTCATGCCTGCCAGGCTCATTAGAATTCTGACAGGATTTTGGTAGCCGCGGCTGCACTCACAGCTGCACTTCCAGCACCAGGCTGGGAATGAGTAGATTAAGTACACAGCAGCACACACCTTTGCCATGATGGTCCGTAGGTCCATTACAACCATCATCACCATCACTATCACCACATACACTATCACCACATACACTATCACCATATATACTATCACCACCATCATCACCAGCATTCTGCTGCCACTGTCACTGCCACCACCCCATGTACATCTGCATGTTCAAAATCATGGGTGCAGTAGGAAATAATTGTAGAGCTAAAAGTAACTTCTAGAAGTGACAACCCTATCATAGAATAACTGATATGTAATGTTTTATTTGGCTGTGAAGGTAAAAAGTTTTTAGTTTTCGTAGCATTGCACAAGAATCTCCAAAATGCTGATTGTGCAAATACTTAAAACCTCCTACCTGACTAGTTACTGTGGCATGAGAATTTTAACTGAGGATAGTGTCTCAACTGTCACCATTGCTGTCTGCTGCAATAGTGTCAAATCTGCCTGAATGGTTTATGTGAGTGACAGTGGCAGGATAGTCATAAGTTTGAGAGGTTACCATGAGCCAACAAATATCCTCACATCAACATGATATTTCAGTCACCCTCATGTGAGGCTAATAGACGTCTACCGGCCTCACATGAGCCTTACCTGAAATAGAGTTCCCCCGCTAAAGTAGTAAGTGGATACCAGTCATTGGAAGTTCGGGATTAGGGCTTGGGGTAATATATGGTGGGTTTCGAAAAGAACACACAAACCTTGTAGATGATAGTCATTTCATACGATATTATGTGGCTATGAGAAAACACTATAACTACTGTCGCGCCCAAAAAGAAGACCTCACATTATTACCTCGTTGCAAAATCAACGCGATGTTAGTGAACGTATATATTGGAGTACAAGTTAGAAGAGATACTAAGTGGAGTGCCTCCGTTGCGGTATAGGACATAGTCGTTGCAAACCCTAACCCGCAGCATGAGAACTGAGAATGAGCAGGTAAACCCGCTAGAACGGGCACGGGATCTCGCAATAAGGTTCGAAGTTTGATACATTGCCGAGAAGGCTTCCATAGTGATGCGACTTACTACGGAACTTTCCATTTCTTTGCCTTAGCGTTATAGTTCATTCACGGCCAGATGCAGTCAGCGCCATAAAGATTCTTTTACTGTTGAAAGTAGACCTGGAAACAGCTATTCCATGCGAGGCCGCATCCCCCCTGTACCCCACATCGCCTTTTGCTTTTTATATGTGTCATAATCTAATAGGGCTGAGCGATATCGTTATCTGGGGATTGCAGGGTGATCGTCCGGTAGCGAGGACGCTGCAGGTGGTTTGATTGTTCTTTGTGGCTTGCATATGTATACGTATGCATCCCCACGATGCAAACACGATAAAAATCTGGCGATATCTTACCCACTAACATTTCGCTCTCGGCCTTTATTCGACAGTTAGAGCACCAAGTTGAGATAGCATATCAAGCTCCATGTGCCACTGCAACGAAATCGAAAACTCCAGCTCTGCAAACCAGCTACCAACAGAATCATGACTAGTTAGCATCTCTCCTTTCTTCTCCTTTCTTCTCTCTCGCACCTTCCCACTAATCTCCTTGCAGCCACCTCGCCCACCACCTCCGCATGGAATCGTTTTTACCATCGATTCGGTCTTCACGAAACGATAGTTCTAGCCGTCAGTACCGTTGGGATAGTTCTTAGCACAGTGCTACTACTATCTTTTTGGATATATTGTAATTATGTCCAACAAATGGCATTCGAGTACAATCTTTGGGCGCGCATTATCTTCGGCAACTTTACAACCCGCTGCATCACCATTATCACCGCGGTTTTACGGATCTGCATTACCATCCAAGTCCTCTTCATCTGCTTAATGCTCGCATCCTTAGCAATCGAGCACAACCAAGTCGCAGGCCCCAATGTAGGCCGGATGTCAATCTATCAATATTCTAGCGCAGGACCATTCGAAATCGTGATCCCGTTGTTTATGGGGGTCAGGAGTGGCAGGAACCCAACGGTGTTTATCACGGTGGTGTTGTTGGCCGCTGGGAGTTTGTTGTCGCAGTTTTCGTCGACTCTACTTGTTTCAGACCTTAAGCCATTCGAGCTTCGTGCATGGCAGGATTCGGTACGCGAGATCAACTATACCTTCTCCGACAGCCTGTTTCAGAGTATAATTCAAGAACCTGGCAGCATGGTTTCGTATAGGCTGAACGAGGACCCGGTGTTTGCGGAACATGCAACGGATCGTGTTGTCATCAACAACAAAACTGCAGGGGGCTTGAAAGACTCCGGAAATGTGACGAGGGCTTTCTTTCCGATGCCTAAGGCAGAGAGAATGAACATCGCATCATATCGTGGACCGGCAAGGGCTTTGTTCACTAATTCTATCTGCTTTTCGCCGAGATTTGTCGAGGCTACGGCTGTTCTCACAGACGACAATGGCAATGCAAGTGAGAACGCAAACACAACAAGATTGGTGATGTTTTCTGGTCAGCTAGCAAATATCACTAGCGATGACCTACTGGCAAGAAGTTCTTGGCGGTATGGTGGCGAGGAGATTTCGTTTCCAAAAATTGAAAATTGTACGCTGAGTATTAACGGCATGGGGATTTGCGTGGTCGAAGATTCAGAGAGGCTTAATACTTTGTTAAATGCTTCCAAAACCGCTTCTGCAGATCTGTACACGTGGATTCTGGTCGCAATTCCGACTCGACCCGTCGCCGACGGGGCTAATTTATCAGATACGCAACGTCTGGATCGGAAGCCGCAACGATTAGTTAATCAGTCATATGATGGAACTGAATGGCTGAGTCAACATTACGAGTCAATTCCAGTGTTGGGACAACAACCTGGCCTTGGCCTGCGGGTGAAGCATAGCCTTTGCGGCATCTATGCCGACTGGGGAACCAGCGACATCTCCGTCGATAGAAGGTACAACTTTATCGAGCCCGAACCGCAGCGTAAACCTCTTCAATGGCAAGATTCTGAGCGTGACAACATTACTCTCCGATTCTTCAAATTAGGCTATGATCCTAGCTCTATCCAGAAACAATTCGGCGTTGACGGTCTGATCAAAAAACCTGCTCGCGATCGTGGCATTCTGTCTCTCTCCTCTTCCAAGCGACGCACCCTTCAGGACCGCTGGTTCGTCCGGCAAACAATATACCGGCGCTTTGAGAAGCCCACAGGTACGCGGTTGTCGATTGGCGGTCTTGGTGCCTCAAGTCCAAACCAGCAGTTAGAGTGGGACTACGAGAATAGTTTTTTTGATCCGTGGGTGGAGACAATTTTTATTAACGCTTTCCGTGATACTGGGACACTTTCGTTGGCCTGGGAATCAGCTGTAACGCACCTATTTGGTTCTCACTACGCTAGCTATCTGGATATCTCTGACGTGGCGGGAAATGTGACGGTGAGTTTCTTTGAGACACATGATATCCCGAGACAATTTCGGGGGATTGGGGTTGTATTGGGGGTTATCACGTTGCATTTGGGGTTGCTTATGGCGGTGCTTGGAGTGTTTCTGAGGAGTGAGTCGTTTAAGGTGGGGTTGGAGGACCCGATGAGGTACCTTGGAATGCAAAGTTAGAGGGGGGAGAAAACAGACTGAGGGGTCCCAGAAGATTAACGAAAAAAGGATGCATGTGGTAAGGGGTGAAGTTTGTCACCTAATTCTTTTGTTTTGTGAGGTCATGTGGTAATGCGATGCGTTATTGTAGTAGGAAACGTAGTTATATTTGCTTAAAGAGGGATATGCCCTTTCTCACACCTTTTTCAAACCTTGTTAATGCTTTAGCTTGAAGTTGTCCTTCTCCGGGGGTTTGTCTGGGAAAATAGCTCGTGGCCGGTGGCGATAAAACAGATCTGCTTCGATTGGGATATATCGTGTCATCCACTACAAAGGAATTCATACTACAGCAGCGGAAAGATCCCAACAAACAGTAATTACCATCACTCGACAACTTGTAGGTATCATGATCTCAGCTGTAGGTTCATTTAACAGGTTGGCATTCCAATCATACTGACTGCGGGACGAGCTGCAACCCAGAGCCATGATTAACCCATGTCAGGTGATTGCATTCCGAGCTATTTTGCCCTACAGGGATTGCCGATGAGACTCATCGACGGTATCACCATACTACATACTACCTTCGTTCCGTCTTCATCGCGTCGTCTGATACTATCACAGTGCGCACGCAGACCACCCCAATAGTGGAGTCTTACAACCGGACTGCAGGATACCCTGGATGATCACTTGACGGTTTCAGAGTGGAAGATCTTAATTATTTAGATTTCTGGGGTTAAAATGCTGCAGGAATCGACAGATTGATAATTCATACCATGATTGTGAAGATACCACTGCCAGCTAGGATGTTCTAGGTCGAAGAGATCATGTTCCTATGTTCCTACATTTCTGTGTATGTACCTGTCATTGGTAAAGTACCTCTCTGCTGTGTTCACCGCCAGAAGATACTTAGCTATGTTACACAAAGTGCCTTATAATTCCATGCATGCATATTGCAGTAGCCATGATTCATTACCCGACGTAGAGCAATCTTAAGCGAATGTTCATTTATGGATTAGCATTGCGAGACGAACCGTGTCCCAGAGCCATGGTTGACCCATGCTAGGGAGATTTAATTTTGCCGATAATTCGCCACATTACCTTCGTTCCGTCTCCCCCATTCTGTCCGTTGCCGTTACACTGTGCATGCCCCCCAGTAGCAAAGTTTTACAACTTAACTATTAAGTACTCTACCTTATTTTAACCTATGCCAGATGACTTCTTTATAATTTCAGAGTGAGAGCCATGAGTATTGAGGTTTCTAGGATTGAAATAGATAACAGACACTATTGACGCCGCAAGCCGCAGCTGAGATATCCCCGGGTCGACATTTCTATGCACCCGTAACTGGCGAAGTACCTCTCCGCCGTGCTCACAGCCAGAAATACTTCCTCCCATTGTTACACGGGCATACCGTTGGAACATAATTCATGTACCCGCTCCATAACTGCCGGCAGTCTCCCGGTCGTCTAAAGTTGAGCTTGCGGCTTTTTCCCAGCCTCATCCTTAACTCCCGGTAGAATACCGCGAGATTTCCGGCTTTGATTTTTGTTTTGACTGGTGCGTTCGAGTCCTGCTGTTGCTGCTGCCTTCACTCCCGCATCCCCTGCTTACACTGAATGCCTACTTGATTTCACGCATTGATCACATTATAACCAGTAATTCCGTGTTCGGTTGTGTGAAATAGATTTACGCCGCCCACTTAGTTATTGGCCGAGGGTGCCTGCTCTGGCTTTTGGTTGTTTAGGTGGAGGGTTCGAGACTTGATGTTTTTCCGTTTATAGCGAGTATTTCTTCATAAGGCTGTGTGTTTGTGGCAGGTTGACTTTTAACTCCAAATGTTACACAACGAAACTATAAAGCAGTGTCGCTGTCTGTATATATGTATGACTCACTAAAACTTATGTGGAGTACATTCCGCACCCCGTGACTCACACCACCCTAGTTACATCTTTCCGCTCAAATAGCTGGACGCAACGTATATTCTCATGGGTCCAGTAGCCAACTCGGTTGAGCAGGCAGCGTTTACGCTCTCGTGTTGTCGCCGCAGGTTCAACATAACGGTCGGTGCTGGGCTCATTTTTGGCAGATGGTTCGAGTCTCGCTGTTTCTTTTGTGGGGTTGTATAACTGCTCTCCCACACATCCTGCCTACGTTCCTACAACTTTGATGACTGACGGGTGTGCATATATGCACCTCCCACCGCTCACAGTAACACATACCCACGACTTAGCACCGATACCAGAATATATTTCTGCGGTAAGGTGATCACCTTCAGTTTAGCGTGTAGCGTTTACATCGCAAGCTCAAGTCGAAGTGTGATCATTTGGCTCTTTGGGTGGCACTGGTTCGACTCTCTATTGTATATATTGATGAATGACAAAAGCACGTAGTGGAAAAGCATACCCGCACCCCCGAATCATCCCAGTGACTCACATCCGCCACTTAACATGCTGCAAAAGAGTATGATTCCCATCGGCCAGGTGGCCGCCTTTGTTTGAGCGGACTGCATTTACCACATTCTACGCCGTCTCCTCGAACAAAGGTGACCGCAGGGCTGATTTTTTGATTCTTGGGAGGCTAGATAACTTAGATTCGAGTCTCTCTCGCTGCTTCTCCCTTTGTATCTTTTTACTCTGTTGTAACCTTTGCGTCTGTCCTACTACTGCCGTATGAAGGGTATGGCACAAGTAGGCAAGGAGGACACATTCTGGTGCAACAGGTAAGTTGTCGCTGGAGCTGATCTTCTAGCTTTCGAAAGGTTAAGTTGTGGTGCGAGGTTGGTTAAATTACCACCGCTCGAGTCTCACTTGAGTCGCTGTTTTTCTAATGCCGCTCGCTGTGTTCATTTATGAAGATGATTTCGTGGCCACGAGACTTTAGATGCATCCATGCCTGCAGCGACTAAGTAACTTGCAGTAACACACACCCACTATTTAATTCGACTACTGAAGATGAAACCGATCGGTTAGGTGGTCACCTCGGCTTGAGCAGATGGCCTCACACTCGAGCGAGAGGTGAGACCTTGCTGATCTTTTTGAGTGGCGGGGGTTCGAGTCTCTCCCGGTACTGCTCCCGTTGCGGGGAGATCAAGAACACGGGCACAAGGCGAACTGCGTAGTAAAATTGTACGTGACAAGGGTAGTCGGAAACAATGCTAGGTTTATAGTACTACTAATAAACTTACTCATCTGGGTTGTTGAATCAATCGGGTATTATATAGAAGCAGGTTAGGGTCGATACTCATCAGAAGTGCTTTAGTGATAGCTGCCGATAATAATCGAAAGGTCTTGCGAGGTAGTTAACTATGTTGGAGTAGATAGCGTTTACGTGGCCAGCTACTGCCGTCTGCTTTATGCAGTTCGTTATCTTGCTTGGCTTTTTGGCGGGCTGGGTTCAGCCTCTCCCACTGCTCTTATTCTCCTCGGTATCACCTTGCCTTTACCTGCAGCTATCCCCTACATGTTAGTCTTCTTTAATTTGTTACACTTTGTTAGCGTTGTGGTCGATCGTGTCAAGCTGTGCATTTCCTGGTCGTTTAGTGGCTAAGTTTTGCGACCGACACCCAAACAAGGAATGTAATGAGTCAAACAAAAATGGGGCATACTAGATTTGCCAAAGGCCTTGCGATGTGGTCTATTACTTTCATCAGCACGGTATTTACAGGGCATAATGCTTAATGTTTATGCTGTCTTCTCAAGGTAATTAACCATGTTCTTGGTCTCTTTTGTGCAGCTAGGTTCGAGTCTCGTAGGAGGCGGTTTTATTAATTTTAGGTTGTCACTCGGCTAGGTTACTTTTTTACTTGTTGCATAAATAGATCTCATACGGGCTGACGGGGCTGGCTCTTATACGGGCTGACAGCTCAGCCGTCACTACATTTAGATGAGTACGTACGTGCTCGTACCGTATATATATATGGCCTTGTGGCCTTCTTAGATAGTAGAATCAAGCTTCTAGCAATCAGTATTTCAACATTACTTTTCCACCTACCATGACGATGTTCCGCTACAGCACCTGTCCTAGAAGGAATCCAAACTACACCCACCAACGCTACCGTTGTTGTAGTCGACAACCCAGCGGCGCTAGAATATCTTATTTCCGATCAGGCACGGTGACAATTAGCAGGCTTTGTCGGTAGGAAAATTAAACCTGTAGTGTTTGTATAAGGCAGAGAGTGTACACTATCCCCAAAATTTGTAGTTTTCAGACGTTTGCTGGCGCCATAACTATAGAGTAGACGGAAAACCTGGACCTCAGTTACCTCTAACAGTCACTTATCACGTGTTCCATCAGCTACGTTGCACAGCTGAAAATCCTACGCTATGAACCCCTGCAACAGATCCTGAAAGCCAATATGATCGCGAGGACTATCCTTTTGTGGTGAGCATCGGTCGATCTCTTAACTGCATTCACTGACAGTGCTAAGAAATGCAGTGAGATGCCACTAACAAAAGCTTGAACCCAACTATGACATCCCTGCTTGCATAGGGCTGATTCGCGAAGGACAACACTATGCACCGATCTCAAATTTTGTACGATCAATAAGGTTCGAGCGATGACGATATTGCAGTGGGTGTTGCCGCAAGAGAACGGAAAACACTTCCCGCGCAAGTGCGCCGAAGGTGGGGGCGGGATGGGACGCGTGACAGATGCGCCTGAAACATAGCCGCTCACTCGCTTGTCAGCATCGGGCCAGCCATGATTTGTTGTCCTGTGCAGGGTGTGACCTCGGGACACCATGAATGTGATAGCACGAACTCGTTGCTAGTTTCTGAGTGTGTACGCAGCCGTTGTGGAATAGTGAATGTTGGTTCGGGTAAGATCCTCAATGCGTAATCGAGTATGTATCACTATCAGCTGCTAGAATGCAACAACATAGAAATGAGCCGTGTCTTTAAGTACTACCAACACCCTTTCCTTTACTCCCTCCCACTTTTCTGCATCACCGCCGCTGACGTCCCCGGCCACAACAGCGACATGTTACCTTCCATCCCCCTCGGCCGCCCAATCCCCCCAAATGACCCCCATGCGATCTCTGTTTCCCTTCCCACCTTCGCAGCAACAAAAGCCTGGGGTTCCCGTGCCCCCTGGGTCCTCTCCCAGCTCCGTTCCGGCTACCCACGGTTCCTCCCTCCCTCCTCCTCCCCCCACCTCTCCTCCCCTGCTAACGTTGCAGGTTCCTTATTCACCCCACCATTACCGCGCTCGCCGAGGAGATAGTAGAGAAATATGGCGCCCTCGGGGAGCAGGCAATGCTGTTTCCGAGCGCGGAGACGGCGGGACGGTGTCTTGCGTTTCTGGCTGAGGGGAGGGTGGTGGCGCTAGGGGGGAGGAGGTGGGCGACGGTGTATGCGGTGTTCTATAAGAACGCGGAGAAAGAGAGGGCGAGGAT
>Ga0307512_10000904_pt1 | contig 43727 bp, 51 predicted proteins | sample 14_EM_MG_FD_200267 | JGI IMG/M metagenome (GOLD analysis project Ga0307512, IMG submission 200267) | Populus trichocarpa ectomycorrhiza microbial communities from riparian zone in the Pacific Northwest, United States - 14_EM | ecosystem: Host-associated > Plants > Roots > Unclassified | place... | reverse complement strand
TGAGCACCCAGGAGCATACATGTGAGCATATACTCAAGTGAGATTGGGAGTGTCTTGCCTCTTGAGAGTGTACTTGGTAGCGTGCTCCAGAGTGTGCTTGAGAGCGTCTTGCGAGCGTACTGGTGAGTGTACAGTCAAGAAGGCTGGGAGTGTGCCGTCGAGTGCAATTTGGAGCGTCCTGGGGAGCATGCCCGGGAGTGAACTTGAGAATGTAGTCGGAGATGTACTGGGGAGCGCACTCAGAGTGTACTTCGGATCGTCTGGAGAGCGTACTTAGGAGCGTATAGTCAAGCAGGCTAGGAGTGTCATCGAGTGGATTTGGGCGTGTACTTGAGGGCGTGCTAGGGAGTGTGCTTGAGAGCGTCTTGAGAGCTTACTTGGGAGCGTACAGTCAAGCAGGCTGGGAGGTGCCATCGAGTGCCATTTGGAGCGGCCTAGAGAGCATGCCCAGGAGTGTACTTGAGAACGTACTCGGACGTGTACATGGGAGCGTTCTCAGAGTGTACTTCGGAGCGTCTTGAGAGCTTAGTTCAGAGTATAAGTCAAGCATGCTAGGAGTGTGCCATCGAGAGAAATTTGGAGCATACAGTCAAGCAGGCTGGGAGTGTGCCACCAAGTTCAATTGGGAGCATCCTTGAGAGCATGCCCGGGAGTGTACATGAGAACGTACTCGGTGTACTTGGGAGCGTCTTGAGAGCTGACTTGGGAGCGTAAGTCAAGCAGGCTGGGAGTGTATGATTGAGTGCAATTAGGAGTGTACATTAGAGCGTACTTGGGAGCGTGCAATGAAGTGCATTTGACAGTTTTATTGAATGCAGCATGATGTGTAGTATCAAGCGCCCATAATTGCATGCGTATCATAGTAATCAAGTCAACTTGCCGGTCCATAGGATGTCATAGTGCCACGTGTCAAATATCTTATGGATTACCGGCGCAAAAACAGCTTCTCTATGAGTCACGTGTCGCGTAAGGTCATTTTTCCCGGTGCAATTCTCTAGTGGTTGGTCATTATTACAATAGACAGTTCATAACATCACCACATGTATATAATGACTTTCTACAATCAACCGTAATCATCAGTGTAAAGTAGACTATGATCTTCGACATGGAACCTACGGTTTAGCTAGTCAACAATCACTACTGGAGGAAAAAAGAAGAACATCACCTTCAGAGAGCAATCATGGATGGCATCACGGTAGATGGCAAAACTTTAAAAAATTTCGCAGCTTTAGTATCCCATCAGTGTTAAAGTTTATTGTAAAGTACATGACTAATTCATGCAATCGAATATCATTCAATGATATATGAGAAGAAATTCACCGATCTGGAGGGAAACGGTGAGAACATTGATAACTTTAGATATTACACTTTTTTTACAGATATTGCTGTTGTCAATTGAGCTAGCCAACAGTAGGTGTAGCTTTAAAGCCAGATATGGTATAGCAAGAAATGTTGAACTGCAAGGGTGCAACTGCAAGTGATATGGAGCCAGGTGGCTGTTAGGGGTTCTCCTTTAACAGTGGAATGAAAAAGGACTGGAGTGTAGCAGGTACATGAGACGATCTAACTGTGACTCATTTGCAAAACACCTACCTGTGAAGACGTCATCATTGTTGCCAGCTAAGTGGTCCTTGGCAGCATTACACTGAGGCGGCGTGTCAATCAATTAGTGATGGGTAAGCCCGCAATAGTAGATTCAACTTTGATGATGCAATTATGTTGCCATTACTGGGAGGTGAAAAATCTTCAGCAGTGCACATATTTATTGGCCACACGTATTTTACCTTGCCAAAAGGGCAACACGTAGTTCGTTGCGATTATGCAGAATTACCTGTTGGGCAGACGATAACGCAATATACGACGAAGAGGGATCTGCAGGATTACAAGAGCAGCGGTGAAATTACCTTATATCACTCCCCGGTCTACAGAATGTCGGGACCTAAGCACGCTGTGTCTGGGGGATTAATGACATTGGCTCAAGATAGGAGGCCAGAAGCAAACACTGCCCGTGGATTTGGGTCAGTATGGATCGCAACGTGATACTGATTTGAAATAAGCAGTGTGCATGACAATATCAATGTTAGCAGAGTATTGGTTGGTCCCCGATTGAATCTCTGACAGAATGCCGAATAGTCAAATCATAGCCAATGCCTTTACAAATCCAGTGCTATAAAAACATATTGCGATACGCAATGTTAAGACTATGAGTCGTCAGATCTCTCAACTAGGGTTAGCCACGGTTTTGGACTGTCACTTGGGGTCCGGGTTCGGCCGCAAACTGAACAATTTCCAAATTCGCAGTCGTGGTCATTGAAAAACCTAAACTATCAACTCGGGTACGGTTCAATGGTAAACACCTAAAATGACCGAATTGGGCTAGTTCCCCCCGGGTCCATCCCGAAATTCATCTTAGGCTCTTGGTTCTGCTGTCTGTTAATAGTATTTTATCAAAATCGCATTTTCAACAACCAAAAATATGTTTTTGGATGTTTTGCAGTTTGCAATATCGATTAATTTCGAATCTGTGTGTTACTTTTGATATATTGTATTTTTGCCTATCAAGGTGGTCAATGATTCAGTTGTGTGTGCGAAAATCCGCGTGATGCGTTGATTACGAAACATGCAAGACCTATAACTGTTAACCCTCAGTTGACTCACATTTTCAGGATGTGGCCAGGAGCATGTCGGTGTTGTTTTTGCCGTCAATGGCTGCCAATATGTCATAAATGGATGTCCCCAACCAATCCATATGTAAATTACGCAAGATGTAAAGCGAATAATTGTTGACGCTCCATCCACACTCATTCTCGGGAATTGGGCGGTCACTGTATTGCTATCTCTTTTGCCGATTAAAAGCTGCCAATAGGTCGGTTATGCATAACAGCGACCAGATCACTGTTCAATGATTGTACTTACTAAACCACAAATCATTGACTCTCTGTTACCTCTCATTTTCAGAATGAGCAGGTGAACGTGTTGCTGTATCTTTTCGCTATAAAAGCTGCCAATACATTGGTTATGCATAACAGCACCCAGATCACTTTTCAATAACTGTACTTACAAGACCACAAATCGTTGATGCTCCATTGACGCTCATTTTAATGCATTGTCCATTAAACATCTGCTGCCATCGATAATTGTTCTCATCATGATTTCGCCTTATTGGTTGTCTTTCTGTCAGACTGAGACTCTGTCCTTTGGCGAGGCCGAGCGCACTAACATTGTTGTACTGTTTGCACTGACATGCCTAAAATTGATATATCTTGCAACAAGATTCATTGCGCCTGCTATACTTCTATTAATCAACTGCTGTTCACAAGCTACTGCTCACCATTTGCCCATAGTATATCTCTAACTGAAACTTTTGATCAAGCTATATAAAGAAGCTGGTGAAACATTGACGAACTGTGTCCTACATTTTCTTCACTTCCTTATTCCTCCTCATTTCTGTTGCATTAACTGTAATAAACTCCTTTTCAGCCTGTCTCTTTGACTTCCGTGTTGGCAGAATCAATCCGGGAACATGTGGCACAGCACTCACATCCCGCTGATCTGGGAATTGTGGATCCCCAATACCGTTGAGTTGCTCTGTATCAGATTCAACATCTGGTGCACAATTGTGTTCAGTGTCACTTGGATTATTCAAGTTGCCATTCTAATTCAGCCAATCTTCGGAGTCCGAAATGCTGTCAGATGAGCTATCACCATCACTTTGAACTGGGTGACGGTTGATTCTTCGGATTCCGTGGACATATAATATTTGAGTTCATCCTCCAGGGAGGTTGTTTGCAGACAAAGCTGGTGGCAAAGGTGATCTTTCTGACAGTTCAAATGCAGCTGCACCATCATGATGAAAGAGTGACCAGGATGCGTTGACCATCATTGCGGTGTCCAAAATGTATCTTACGGCTGTCATCTGCATATTTTGACCGTGAGATTCCTTTTGTGTAGCACATAGGTTCTGGCTTCCATGCCATAACTCCCAAAGGCAGTGGACCTGGGCCATCATGTGCAATTCACTTTCCTCCGGCTCTATCGTCATTTCCGAGTTTTATTGTATGTTTGTCTTATCGAATGCTGGGTCATCGCCTGCCAAAATCCGGATATTGGCTTAGGTAAACAGCCTTACAACGACATCTTTGCGAAGGGTCTTGCCTGTGGGTATCGACTGCCTCCAGCCGATAACATCTCACCCAAAGGAAAAATTGGACTCCACTCTGACATCATGTAGTACGATAGAGAATATGTCCCGCGTCACACTGGGGAGATCAGTGCACTTTTGGTGCGCTTCCTGTTGCTGGCACCACCAGTCGGTTACGTTCGGTATCTGAAATGTGTTGCTAATCTCCATTGCTTCGGAGGGGTAATCATGGAGATATGGATATAGTCACCCTCATTACCTTGTGGATCCATGCGGTGAATTCAGATAGAGCTTGGCGGCGGTCAATCAGTGTGCTGTGCGATTGCGGTGTCCGGGTTTCATTTCAGCCCTATTGTTTGGTGTTATGTATCCTTCATCATCGCTGGACAAATCACATGAATCACAGAATGATTGACCGGATCCTGAAGCCATTGAGGAGGGGATGAGATTATTGCTTGGTAAGTTTTCAGGTTTATCAACTGGCACACGCCGATGATTGGCACATCATTGAATCTCCACATCCATCAGCAAGCCCTCCTTGTATTTGGTAGTACAGGATGTGTTGTCCTGGGGATTGATATCCATTCCTTTGTTCCACTTCCGACAGGATTGCTACCTCCAGAAGAGATTGAAGATATGTGTGGCAATGAGAAGCACACCCGTAGTTGGAGTCACTTCAGCAGAACAGTTGGACAGCTTGTGTCGAGCTGACATCACAGCGAAGAACAAGTCCTCCTTCCATTGAGTCTTCTTCTTAGCCAAAGGTCGCATAATGCCATCCATATGATCAAAAATGCGATTGTAGACTCTGAAGACATGATGCAATTTGACTGTATGCCTCATCGACATCCACAGGGTCCAATATCATAATGGTCCCAAAACTTCCAAGACGTACTTCGCAATGGTCTATTCTTCCTGTGTTCCAAAGTGTGGCCGGTATTCGCAGTATTGTGGATTTAGGAGGCACTCGCAGGTGATTTCACGTCATTGGTTGGCTCACTCAAGCATCTCCAGGTTTGAATTCCAATATGTCTTCACATCCATAATATGTAGAACCGCGAAGCAGGCTTTTGCTTTTCCACAGTCAATCAACTCCTTTTGGCGACAAGGTCTCAGAGTAATCAATGCAGCAAGCAGTCTGTGGTATCTGAAGGTCAGTTTCATGACTTTCGGAATATGTTGAGATTTGTACTTTCCCAATTATCTTGGCTAGACCGGGTTGTATGGCCGACACCATATTGATTCTAGCATTGCCCATTTTTTGAAGTCTTTGATTCTTTCCAATGTCTATGCTTTCATTCTCTCCAAATTGCTGATCATGCTCATGGGCTTCCCAACACTTGGTGTGGCCTTCTACTCACAGCCTGCTTATGAATACACCTAAAGCCAGCTGTATGACGTGCGCAATGAGTGGTATGTAGTTCCTCAACACAGTACACTCAGTTCGGGAGGCCTCAAGTGCTTATTGCAGTGTGTGTGTCATCAAGTTATTTTGAGAAGCATTTTCTGTCATACCCCAAGGCAAACGAGCTTTGGTAAGTTCAAAACAATCTAGCACGTTCTTCAGATGTATGCTTATCCTGGCTGCAGTGTGTCAGCCCTGGTGTGATCATCTATGAATAGCTTTCGAAAGTGGAAAAGAACAGGCGATCAACGTCATTGAAAGGAAGTTGTACTTGATGCAATGCCCAATTTCGATCGATATAGGAAGCCACGACCTATGTTATGGCGAGTTTGTCCGATGATGTCCATCTTTCCAAACCTCAAATAACTCTATTTCGTTACAGCAATTGCTTCATAATTACATCCACGGTCAGTGCATATTTCCTCCAGCAAATGTTGCTAAGGGAGGGGGCGGAAGACAGCGCTAGTTCACATCAGAATGCTACATATGACCGTCATAGCTTGAGATTTGATATAGCATTACATTGAATATGTGCCCAAATGAATCCCAATATGAGGTATCGATTCAATGTGTCTTGGTGAAATTCAGAAGTTTCAAAGTACTCAGCTGCTAGTTCTGAGCATATCGTCTGTCATTTCGGTGAATATGGATCAACCTGGATTTCAAATCTGAATTTCCACTGCTAACTTACTATTGCAATTGCTCGACTTCCGTGCCTGTTCGCGATGGCCAAAGCTGTTCCATCAACTGTCAAAGTAGTCAATTCAGAAACTTCCGACTCTGTTAATTCGTTTAACTTTGTGATAGAAGCTCTTGACAGCAAGTGTTTCCCCATTGAGTTGGTTCCATGTTCTGATGGATGGTGAAGAACTTGATGACAAACAATACATATGATTCAAGGGCTGCATGTCCCCTCCATTATGCAGTGCAAATGAAATCACCATGAAGCCACGACTGTAAGATTGTTCCATGCAATACGACATTTCGAGCATACATTCATGGAAGCCCACCAAGTGTCGAAGATGATTTGAAACTATGGTCGCTCAAATCATGAATACAGACGGTTATTTTTTGGAAGAGATCATAACCTCGAGCATTGAGGTATTTAAAGATTTTGAATCCAACATGGCGGTGGGAATAAGGAAGCTTGGGAATCTAACTCGAACAACTGCCAAAGACACGTTACGGTATAGCACAATGTGGGTTCTTCATTATTGACTGTAAAGCTACAAGCAAAAAAATCAGATATGTGAGATATTGCATGCATATTTGTGAAGTGGGATAAAGGGACATATTGAAAAGACTGACTGCGTGAAACTTAATTTGGGAACAGCGTAATGCACTTCATTGCTGTGTTGCTTACTAAGCCTCCACGAAAATCGTTGATGCTCTGTGGGCGCTCCATTGTAGGAGGCAGAGATGATAAGATCGCTTGGATTTTTGCAAATAAAGGCTGCTGATAGGTTGATTGTGGGTTAGCAGGGTTCCATTGACATGAGATAATCAAAGTTGCAATATCAAAAATCATTGACGCTCAGTTGATGCTCCGTTGGCACTCATTCCAGGATGTAGTTGGGATGTTGTGGCAAGAATATTTTGTAGAAAAGCAGCCTATTGTTCGATTGTGGATCAATGAGGTCGCACAGCCAGTTGATTTGTGAAGATGCAAGTCCTAAAATTGTTGACAGTCAGTTGGCTCTCATTTTCAGGGCATAGACACGATGTTGTCGATAGCATTTTTGCCAAGAAAGGCTAGCAATAGCTCAATTATGGATTGATGTCCTCGCACAGCCCATAGATTATGCAAGATGCAAGGCCAAAAATCGTTGACGCTCAGTTCAGGTTCATATTTAACACATAGCAGCGATGGTGTCCCAACCATTCTTGCCCAGAAAAGCGGCGGATAGTACCATTATGGGGTGAAGTCACCACACATCAATTGGATGTTCCGAGATGCAACTCCAAAAGTCGTTATGTTCCATCAATGCTCATTTTTTGGTCATTGCAACAATGTTGCCACGATCATTGAGGGCTAGAACGGCAGCCGATAGTTCGAATATCAGTTAATGTCACCGTACAGCGCATTGGAATTTCCACAATGCGAGGTCAAAAAATGTTGACTCACTGTTGACGCTCATCTTTCTGATGGGGCAACGAACGAGTCGTTGTCCTCTTTCGGTATAATGCCGACCACCGAATGAAGATCGTGAAAATGCAGCCCCTTGATCGCAGAGTGTGTATGACTAAAAATCGTTGATGCTGTGGTGGGAAAACGGCTCCCACCACTACAAATCCAGACAATTGAGTGGGAACGTGACTGGGTTCGGGTTATCGCAGCTCTGCAACATGCCATCGACAAAGTTGAATAACCATTGCTGAACGGCATCTGACACCATGATCCAGAGACCTCACCAATCACGTACCAATCATCATCTCATTTCCTTCCTTCTTCTCTCTTCTGCTTTATTGTTCTAGCCAATCATCTATCTCGCTTCGGCTACTCCCTCCTTATGCTGCTCGAAACTAAAACTCCATTTTTGTAGCTTTCTAAGGAAGCTACCGTGTGTGATATCCTAATCTGGGATTTCCGCAACAAATGGTGCTCTGACTCGGAAGTCATTTCGGAAATCAGCGCACGGGAACGTAAGCTGGCAGCGGGAGACAGGCGACAGCGCGACAATACGGACGTGGACGGAATCGACATGACGGGACTGGAACGACGGGTCACGGAATAGTGCAATCGCAAGCAGAGACACGTTGATTCGAGTCCTACGGCGGTCGGAGCCACCATCAGCATCATGAGAACCACCTCGACGAGCAAACTCACCACAACCCTACCCCAGTGTACGCGACAAGCGGACTTTGAAGCATGGACATCTCCCAGCTACACGTTGAGGCTACCTCGGCTGCGAACAAACACCGGAATCCAATGTCACTCCGCTTAGTCCGAGTGCGCCTATCTATCTTTGCACTGACGTGACAAGATTTCTCCGCACGTATGAGAGCATTGCCGCCTTCACCGCTACTGACCCTTTCTGCCGAACCATCGCCATCATACTTCCCTACTACTGCATGGCAGCGATCAGAGAGACTGTGATGATCATGCGCAGTTATGAGCGCCGAGACTGAGCTGCACTCCAAGCACGAGATGCTGGATGCGTTTCGATACACCGATAGCCGGCCCGATTCTCTTGGCAACACACTTCAATATTTGCATAATCTTTGTGGAGAGTTCGGAGGCCGCGACGATACGGAAAGTCTTAAGTCATTTCTCTGCACCTACACTCACATCAGTGGAGTAGTCACCGAGCGTGGCATGATGGTCGAGTATGAGAGGACGGAGATGTTGCTGTGTGCCCTTCCCAAACGACTCTGGAGGAAGGGGATTTCCAAGCTCGGTCACAACCGGCTCGATCCATGTACGTTCGACTACGGCAAGCTCAAAGACTGGATAACCTCAAAGATCTCTGGCGCAGAGGCCGTTGCAATGTTTGAACGTCTCGCTCCTACTGCTGCACCGATGACTACCAATGCAACAACTGCACCGCCAACTTCTCCGTCTTCCACTGCATCCCCGACTTCGATAGCTTCTCCTGTGCCACTGGGTACAACGGCTTCCACCTCTCCCACAGCTCCCACAAGGAATTCGGCTCGCTCTGTTTCTTCGACTTCAGCAACTCCCAAGACTCACACGACTTCTCCGGCTTGTATGAGTTCCCCTGCTTGTGCCCTGTCATCTCCGGCTCTCTTCGCTCCTGCAGCTGCCGAGAATACCACGACAATTCTCATGGCAGCTAAGGTTCCCTCTACCACGGCGATAATTACTACACTTCTTACGGCTCCTTCTCCCGCGGCTAAACAAGGTATCATCGGTGCTGGTCCAAACGTAAGACGGGGAATAATCCGGGTTGAGCCACGTCGAGGCCCGGCAGTCCGTGGACACCATTTCGTGCAGCCCAAGCACTGTCAGGAGGCAGCTCTGCAGAACCGTCCAGTACCAAACCAGCAGCACCACCCACAGCCCAACTCGCGGTCAAATCAAGAACCCGCTCCTCCGAACAGTGACGATGTCGTCTAGCCGCCACCATGTCTACCTCCTGAATAACCGCAGCAAGATGTCCCACCTTGCTACTACTGTGAAGGCCAACATCACGTCCGGAGATGTCTCGATCTGTGTACCGATCTGGAGAATGGCATCGTTAGCATCAACAACTGCAATCAACTTGTACTTGGGCCTGCAGGTGGAGAGATACCATTGGCACCGGCTCACCATAACTACCGCACTATTAGGGATTATGCACATGCAGGAGCTCCAATCCTATCAGCACCACCGCCATCGCCATCACCAGCTCGATCGAACTCGCCACTGCCGCCACAGCCATCAGCCGGCGCGTCACCACCACCTCGAGAACGCTCAGTCTCTCCAGCACGCCCAGTCTCTGCAGCCCACCCTGTCTCACCAGCCCCGTCTCCTGCTCGACCGACACCTACCTCCACACCGCTGCTATCACCGGAACAATTGACACAGCTGGTGCGGGAGGTCATGGAGTATTTCACATGATCTCGGCAAGTCAAAGTCGATGTGCAACCCCATAGATACACTGCCCGCCCGCTGCTAGCCGTACGACTGGACCGAATGCGGGAGCAGACACGTTCTGAACGCCATCGACTTGGTAAAGCTTTGGCTTGCTGACAGCGAGCGGAGACTGGAGCACAGAGCGTGCTTCACACAAAGGGGCAGGGAGGGGAAATTTCATTTCTTTTTCACCACCACCGGCAAGAAGCGCACATAGAGAACAGAGGCAGCCCTCAGGACACGGAGGTGAACTTGGAGGCGGGGGATGCACTTTGAGGAGCGAAGTAGACTCAGAGGAGATGTGGACTCAGGAGTGAGAAGAACACTTGGAAGACACGGGTGCGATGCGCACTTGCCGAGGGTGCATTTGCAGGATATGACTGCCAGAAGCGAACCCGGAGGATACGGAGGTCAAGCGGACTTGACAGGCGCCAAGGATAAGGCTGGAGGGCACCTGATAATGAGCACTGTCTCGTAAAACCGGGACAAGGATTTGGACCCGGAGGACACAGGATCTCAAGCACCGTCTCGTTAAACCGGGACAAAGCTATGAGCGCGGATCACGCGACGTTGGAGAATCAACGCCGACTGTAAACGGGATGATCAGTACCGACTGCAAATGGGACGATCAGCACCGACTGCAAACGGAACGGAATATGAGTGGAGGAGACTTCGGTGGAAGATTGGATAGAGTGGGTATTTGGGCCGGGTTTTCGTTTGCATTCGGGTGTCTTTGTTGTTGCTTGTTTCGTTCGCTGGTTGGCATTTGCTTCCGGAGCTAGTTCTGCATGTTACGGATAACGGGTGGGATCATGGGGATACGGAGATGACAGTAACGACGAGGCGGCGGATGGGGGAGGAGTAGAACCGTGTGCTTCGCAGTAGGTGGCTGGGGAGGAGTTGTGGTGGGAAAACGGCTCCCACCACTACAAATCCACGCGATTGAGTGGGTACGTGCTTAGGTACAGGTTATCGTGGCTCTACATCACGCCATCGGCAAGGTTGAATAACCTTCGCTGGACGGCATCCGACACCACGACCCAGAGACCTCACCAATCACATACCAATCATTATCGCATCGGTTTTCTTCTTCTCTCCGTTCTTTTGTAGTTCTAGGCAATCAACTATCTCGCCGCGGCTACTCCCTCCCTACCCTCCTCGAAATACAACCTCCATTTCCGTAGCTTCCTACGGAAACTACCATGTGGGATCTCCTGATCCGGGGTTTCTGCCACAACTCTCTGATGACCCTCACATTCATCACATCGAAACAGCCTTCATACACTCACTAATTGTATGCAACAAATTGTATACTCATTATTGACATCCAACATTGCCTTTCTGAGTATTATGATTTGCATCCAGGAGCTTTGTTATGGCTCAATTTCTGATCAACCTGAATCCACATCATCTGAGTGAGAAATGACATCGCCCGATCGCATTCCTGCGCTTTCGGCCCCCAATCTAGTGCATGTAGATCTCTTTACTGAGTTTTGGTAAATATAGCTCGACTTCCTCACCTTGCCTCATCCAGCTCCTTCTCCTTACATTCCATGATGTACCATAGGCAATGTCAAATATCTCAACAGTGAGCACCAGGTCAGTGAGGAGAGTTATGCAGTTGGATGAATGAATGGATGCAGCATAGCAGTCGTCAAGCAGACAGACTCGTAATGGGCATGGAACGTTCCTCATCTGACCGGTATGACATGACTCCCGTCAATTTTGTTTGTATATTTCACCACTAATTTAGCTGTTGCTTTCTCACATCACAGTAAACTGCAAACTGAAATCGAACATTTTGGCAGTCTCATAGTCTAATTCAGATTCTAGAACTGTCGGATGGTGTGTTTGATCCTTGCACATGCACAGAGGAATTATCATGTCTCACAAAAGCGTCACTGAAATCTAGCAAAAGCTGACACAGAGCAAAAGTGGTAGACATATTCATTTTCACCAAGATATGACATCCACAATACCAATTTGCTTCTCAATTGCACTGCAGATACAGGAGCCATCACCATGTCTTTGTCCGAATCTGATTTCTCTATGGTGAGGAGCTGGGGAGACTATATACAGTGGTACAAGCTGACCAGTTGGACAGGCTTTGCATTCTGAATGAGTAATGAATCGGGCTTGGCACATAGTGCAAGACCGGATATACTCGTGTTCGACCGCAGCTTACCAGAACCAAGCTTGAAATGCTCATTTTCTGGTCGAGAAGTCCGTAGCGGCGTCGGGGATATTCTGGGGACAATGTCAAGCGACTCCATAAGATCTTCAATCGTTGTCGGTGCAGGTGCCGCTGAATCATCATCTATTTGCAGTTAAACGGCAGCCGGAACCCCCAATGCGGATCCGCTGTACTTTGTATCTCTTTCATGGAAGTACTTGGCTGTGTCCTCCCATCCTGGTTGTGCCTATTTGCCACACTTCATCTGCTTCTAATGAAACCTCTCCATGCGCTGCTGCACCGTGTTGCGGGTTGTGCCCATCACCCAGCCGGGTTCATCATCCTTGCTCAGCTGGCCCTGCTCTGTCTTTTCATCATCCTTATGTTCCCCTTCCTCCCCATTCTCAGAGCTTGCAAGATCACTCAGACCGTCTCCAACAGCAACCATCATCTTCTGAGAAGTCTTTTTGAGATCTCTCGTGGCCAATCCCGGGTTATCATCTTTCCTCTGTTGTCCCTGCTCTTGCAGAACTGCCACTTCCGAGTCTTTAGTTCACTTTCTTGCCCCAGCGGTCTCCCTCTCAACATAATCCTTGATGCATGTTGCATTCTCTTCATTGCATACGATGTGCGTTTCTCATCATTTCTCAGCTGCAACCTTCCTTTTGAATCACATGCTACCCAATGCCCCAAGGGCTCGGTCTCTCTCTGCTTCCAAGCCGATCTTGCCTTGATTCGCTTGATGAAGTTGTTGGGGGGAGCGATTTGTTGATTTGCCAATTTTCCCGCAGGCAGTGGCAAAAAGTTCATTTTCGGAGCATTAACCATTGTAGTTTACTTTAACTTTGTTGTTGGCGAGATGTTGGATGTTGGAAGCTGTGGACAATATAGAGGCAAGCTGCGTCTCCTATGTCATGGTTGGTACGTTTACTGAGCTTGAACACAACGGAAACTTGCTTTGACTATCAATGAAACAGGAATTGTGAGGCTATCCGTACAACATGACTTTATTGTTAGCATTAGTTTCAGGTAATATCCCACGGATTATTTGAGACAAACATTAGCAGACGTCCTGTCTCACATCTGAAGTCCTATTTGTATGTGACAATCACGTGACTGTGACTGTCATACACCGGATTTTATTCCCGTTAACCGACACACAGCATCATACCAACTCATTGGACATCGCGGGGAGGTGGGAAACCCCCACAACTTGCGGCCATACGCAGAAGGATTCATCTTGAGTATATGGAACATCTTGGCTGCCACTTACTCCATTGTGATATGAAGCTAACTATATGGTCCTCAGGACTTCCCACTTCTATTTGTTATCATCTTCCTCTCCTATTCCACACCAGCAAACCATGGAAACAAAAATACCCCACGCAGGAGAGAGAGGATTGAAATCAAGCCGTTTGGCGGGCGCTACATCAAATACATCACTCTGTGGCACACAACAAGAACGCAGACACCAGTAATCCCTCCGTGACGCTGCTGATCGAGCCAACTTGTGTAAGCAACGGGTCCAAATTCGCAGGTCAGTTCCGGTTCCAGTTCCACCCAAACGTAGTGTTAGCAACGGTTCTGGATCGTTACTTGGGGTACGGGTCCGGGTCCAACCCAAACCATTGCTAAATTGGTGGTATGGGTTGTCGACAGGCCAGAATTGTCAACTAGAGTATGGTTCGATGGTAAACACCCAACCCATCAGAATTGGGCGGGTTGTCATCGGGTTGCGCAGCGGGTCCATTCATAGATTCAATTAAGACTCTTGCTTTTGGAGTATGTGAATAGTATCTTATCAAAATCGTGTTTTCAACTACCAAGGATAAGTTTCAACATACTTTGCAGCTTGCAATATCGATCAATTCGGAATCGGTATCGTAGCTTTGATACATCAGATTTCGGACTCTCAGGGCGGTCAATGATTCCGTTCCGAACGCTGAGATTCGCGCGATGCCTTGATTCCCAAATATTCATTAACTAAAACTGTTGACACTTCCTTGACGCTCACTTTCAGGACGTGGTAGGGAGCATATCCCTGTTGTTATTGCCAGTAAATGCTGCCAATATCTGATAAATGGAAGTCGGCAACCAATCGGAACATAAATTGACCAAGATTCCAAGCTACAAATTGTTGACGCTCCGTTGACACTCATTCTCAGGATTCGGTAGTGAGCATGTTGCTGTAGTTTTTCCCAGTGAAGACAGGCAATATCTGATAAAGGCAGGTCTACAACCAATCAGAACATGAAATACACAAGATACGAAGTGAAAAATCATTGACGCTCCCTTGACGCTCATTCTCAGGATGCGGCAGGGAGCATGTCGCTGTAGTTTTTCCCAGTGAAGGCTTTCAATATCTGAAAAATAGCTGTCTACAACCAATCGGAATGTAGAATACCGATGATGCGAGGCTAGAAATAGTTGACGCTCCGTTGACACTCATTCACAGGATGTGGCAGTGACCATCTCGCTCTAGTTTTCCCCAGTAAAGGCTGTCAATCTTTGCCAAATGGATGTCTACAACCAATCGGAACATAGATTGCCCCAGATCTGAATCAAAAAATCATTGACATTCCGTTGGCACTCATTCTCAGGATCCGTGTAAGGGCGCGTACACCGGCGCTCGGCCGTATAATGATAACGTATGGTATACGGTTGCACACGGGCGCGAGTGATATCAAGTGTAGAAGTATGGGGCAGGATATTCGGTACAGAGATAAATCTCCGTTGTGAGGTCAACATAAGGTTGGCGGTTACCCGGCACTGGACACCTCACGTGACCGTCCGTGAACCCTAACCAACCATACATGACAACGCCGTTACATCATCCCCCGCTATTAAAGCAGAACTTCCAGGCTGCTAAGTACAAGTAGAAGGAAGGAAACAGGGAAACATCCCGCATATGCTCTCATACGATCCCATAAGTCCAACATCAGATCAGCACATCCATGGTGACATTCCGGCTCAAGGGGAAACTCCACCTCCAATTGACGGGATTTCCGGAAGTGATAAAAACACGTGCCGACGCCATTTCTACTGGACCGGGTCCCATCAAAAGGAAATAGAAAGACGGCAATGCCCAATGACCTAAGCCTGCATATCTCCATTCCGTGAATTCTTCCACTTCCAAGATCCAAGTTCCTTCATCTCCGCAGTTTCTTCAGGTGGTCTCGGTGGAAATCGTCGATTAGTTCACGAGCATTCTCGAGATTTTCGAGCGGCTCCCAGCTCGTGCAGATGTGGTTGTACCCGGGCCGCTGAATAAGGTAGTGTAGGTTCCGGTAACGTTGCTTGCAGTCAACAATCTGTTCGCCCTCCCATTCCTCCAAATCATCGACAATTACTGGATGTGGCTCCGAGAATGGTTGTCCTACAACTGGCGCTTTGTAGTGATCGAGCTGCAACACATGGAAGACGTTGTGAATCTGCATTGTTTCTGGCAAGTCTAGTTTGAAAGCATTCTTGTTGATGATCATACTTACCGTATACGGTCCAGTACGCTTGTAGTCGAGGGTCTTTGATGGTATAGTCGTTTGGAAGTGTCGAGTCAAGAGCCACACATTGTTCCCGACTTCGAAGGTTACGTCCTTTCCATCAGCGTATTTTGATTGTAGTACCTGTGGGTCCAACAAGCTCTCCCGGAGAAACCGGTGAGTCTCACATATTCCCGATACCGTTGCGTCCACCAGTTTTTCCGACCCCAGATTTGATGGGGCTTTCGGTGGCTTGAACTGCATTGGCGGGTGGTTGTGGTAGCCGGCCCAGAATGGCATCATCCGCGTTGAGTGATGGACTGAATTGTTGTAATCAAACTCTGCTAAAGGTAACAGTTCTACCCAGTTATCCTGCTCGGAGTTGGAGAAGGCCCGTAAGTAATGATCCATCGTCTGGTTTAGCCGTTCTGTCTGGCCATCGGTCTGTGGATGGATTGCGGTCGACAGCATGTGGTTAACAATTAGGTGATAGCAAACGCGATTCAGGATCGGCTGGTGATTTGATTTCCGCGATCGGTAACAATGTTGTCTGGTACGCCTCGTTTGCAGATCACGTGTTCGAAAAACATTCGGGCCAGCTCTGTTGAGTCGGTATCTTTCCTGCAGGGGATATAGATTGCCATTTTCGTCAATCGATCGACGATTACCAAGATCCTCGTATACCCGGAGGCAGTTGAGTCAGGGAGGTCGGAGACGAAGTCCACGGTCACCCCATCCCAAGGTCGTGACAATGCTGATACTGTCATGTTTGTGCCGTGATGGGCGTGCCGTGGTGCCTTGATTCGTTGCAATAACACACATCCGGCGATGTATTTTCGTACGGTGGTGTCCATTGCTGGCCAGTGGAAATCCCCTGATACTGACTCAGCTGATCCGAGAGCTCCGAAGTGGCCGGATTCTGGGTTGTCGTGGAAAAGGCTCATGACTTCGTTGCGCAGCAGGTTATCCTTTGGTACGTATATCTGTCCTTCGTTGGTGAGAACTCCGGTGGTGACTGTCCATTGGTTGCTCAGTTCTTCCTCTGATTCGTCTATTCTTTGCAGGTCAGGGATATCGACAATTTGAGTGCCTACAATCCTGTGTTTCACGTCAGCAGCCAACGCGTCGATAGCCTGGGCTATTTTGATTTGTTGAAGGAGGTCATTGTAATGTTCAACATTGGTAGTTACCCAGGGGGCCAGCAGTCGTGCGGTCGGTCTCTCGTAGCCTATCTCGTAGGTGGGTTTCCTTGCAGGTCCATCTGCCGGGTTCCTCTTTCCTTCCAAGTGTTCGATGACATAGTCGTAAGAGGATAGAATTTCCGCCCACACGGTGTGTCTTCGTGAGAGCACTTGGGAGGTTTGAAAGTACTCGAGGGTCTTGTGGTCGCACTGGATCAGGACGTTGTGATTGGCGCCCTCGAGATAGTGTCACCATTGTGTCATTGTCTCAACGATCGCCCAGAGCTCCCAATAGTAAGTGACGTAGTTCTGTTCACCAGGAGAGCATTCTCGAGAGTAGAAATTGACTGGGCGAAGAATCCCGAATCCGTCGTAGTGGTTAAGGATGCCGGCGATTGAGAAGCCACTTGCATCGGTTTGCAGAATGATCAGATTTTGCGGCTTGAAATTCTGGAGGATCGGTCCCACGGTAAAAGCCATTTTGTGCTTTCGAAATGCGAGTTCGGCATCCTGAGTCCATTCCCACTTCCATGAGCCTTGGGTCTTTAGCGAGTGTGATATGGGAGCCGTCACCTTTCATATTTCCGAATGAATCTCTGGTAGAAGTTTGTGAAACCAACAACCACTTGCACATCCCGAACTGAGTATAGAGTCGGCCAGTCTTCGATCATTGACATGCGGTCTGACGCCATCATGATTCCATCCGAATTGATGACAATTCCGAAGAAGTCAACTTCCCGGACTCCGAATTGGACCTTTTCGGCTGAGCAATAGAGTCCGAATTCATGTAGGCGTTGTAGCACTTTTCCGACATGGTCTTCGTGCTCCATCTCATTGGTCGAGTAGATGATTATATCTTCAAGGTACCACATGGTGAAGTCGTCAATATTAGGCCGTAGACGATCGTCAATGCAGGCCTGAAACGTCGCCGGAGCATTTGTCAACCCGAAGGGCATAACTCATCATTGGAACTGCCCATCGAGGGTTCGGAATGTAGTCTTGAACTAGTCGTTATCTTTGATTCGGATGAGGTAGTAGGCGTTGCGGAGGTCCAGTTCACTGAAGATCTGGGCTTCGCACACTCGATCGAGTATTTCTGAGATTGGAACAATGAAGTATCTATTCTTCACCGTGCCTAGGTTGAGAGCTCAATCGTCGAAAGACAACCGTAGTCCTCCGTCGTTCTCCTTCGCACACTGGATCTGGGCTGCGGCCGACGATGATGACTGTTGAATGCAGCCTATCGCCAGGTTCATTTTGATGTAGGCTTTAAGTGTCTTCAATTCTAACTCTGAGAGGTTGTAGATCGACCCGTATGGTAGGTTGTACTCGGGTTGCAGATCAATCGCGTGGTCAATTTGCCTGTGCGGTGGGAGTGTCTTGGTCTTTTCTTGCTGAAGACATCCACAAATTCCTGATATTGTGCTGGGATGCGACCCCCATCATCTGTTGTTACCATCTCTACATTATCTACTTCTGTTCCTATTCTCATTAGCGTTCTTTGCAGTGTACCGTGTTTTGGCAGATTGGAGATGGGCAGGGGTCCCGGGTTGACTGGATCAGACGGTTCATCGCAATAGACCACCCCCGCTGTCCAGTTTCCCCCTTCGTGTCTCAGCGGGCCGGTTGCAGTCACTCAAGCACTGTCTCTGTGTCACTCTTCTACCGCAACTACTGCCACTGCTCCTGATCGCGCATTCAGCATTCTGGGGTTTCCCTCGCCTTCGGTGATGCCTTCCAGAGATGCTCCCAGCAACCCTTGACATTCTCTAAGTCGTATGGCGAATGCCTTGACCACTTCCTCACGAGCTGATAGGTGACCGAATGCGGTAGCCCTGAGTGGTTGTATATCCGGGTGAGGCTCATCATTTGTGTTTTCCTCACTGTGTTCTGCCAGAGGGCTTGCGCGATTTGCTCCTGGAATTTTCGCCCATTGCGGTCCATTTGGCGTTTGCAAGGCTGTCAATCAACTTTTGGTCCAGTTGATTTCCGCGTTCCTCGCCTTAAACCATGGCAAGCCAAGGACTGGGTCGTATGCCTTCATTGGGACGACTAAAACCTCTGATTTGTCAACTGGTTGAAGGTGTTCAAAATACTGAACCAAGAGACTTGCCTTTTGGCTCTCCTTTGCCGACATCATCACCTGGCCATTGAGACCCTGGGTGGAGGTGAATGCTGGATCGTGGGGCAATTCGAGTTTCCTGAGTAGGCTCGGTGATATGAAGATGCTTGTTGCTCCGCAGTTGATCAGTGCTTTGACTCGCTGCATGTTGCCGTGTATGTTCTGTACAAGGACTTCATGGATGATATACGCCGAATCCGGTCTCTCAGTGAGGCATAGCGATTAGCTCAACGTCAGAGCCCGACCTTCCAGAATGACACATGATTCTAAGGCGATTCGGTGCGGTTGTATCTCATCGAAGGTTCGACATAAAGCTCGGTTTGCCAAGTGCTCCAATCCTAACTCTGTCTCGTCCAGACTCTCCCGTCGAGTTAGATATCGACAGAGGTAGACTAGTTTTTTCGCTGCTGCGTGTCGAATGACTTTTGGCGCTTGATTTGTTTGCCGTCATAGCCGCTGCTATTGCTGGAGTTCTGTTCAGGTGGGTTTGTCTTGCCGTATTTGGTACAAAGGTAGGTTTTGTGATCACCACTGCTGCAGCGAGTGGGTTGCCGGCTTGCCTTTTGGCTGTCGTAGACTTTCTTTGAAAGCCACGGCGCTGGTGTTAAGCTGGCACTGCTGCCTCCACTGGACTTGTTGGACTTGCCCGATTTTGAATTACCGGTATTGGAATTATTGGAATTACCGGATGTGTTTTGCGCAGGTTTGGAGATGGATGGTCGAAACTTACGTTTCTTATCGCCGCCTTTCTGAGACTCCCTGGCTTGCCTTTGCTGTTGCGGTTGCTGTCCCCCGGGCTTTGTGTAGTCCGGAGTGAACTCCAAGGCCGCCGCACAGTGGAAGAGTTGGTCGAGTGTGTCAAACCTGTCTTTGCCGCTGGAGATCCAAGGTCTGACTTTCATCTTGAGTGCGTGCCTCCGGCCGGCCCAAGACATGACGTATAGGACCACTTTGTGCGTTATAAGGTTCCAGCCGGCTCTCCTCCAAATTGCTTTCAAACGGTTGGCATAAACTGGGACTGATTCATTTGGTAGTTGCTGCTACTCCTGCATGACTTTTGTCGCTGAATTGACGCTCATTTCTTTATCTCTGTACATTTTTTGTAGCTCGATTGTGAAGAGTTTGAAGTTGTCCAAACACAGGTCCTTGGACTCTCGTTGGTCGCTAGCCCATTTGGATGGGTCCGAATTTTCTGTCTGTCGCTGAGTCGGATCTGGGTGGTTATCCCAGGTCTCCAGAACAGTGACTGCATACCTGACTTGATTGGGATCGCCTCTTGGGAATAGGTGCTTATGGGATGCAAAGATTGATTGTAATGTTTCGAGAACCTTATCCAGCTCTTTCGCCCTGCCGCAGTCCCGTAAGGGTTCAACCATCTGGAAGTTCTTGGACTGATTTCCAGGATTCTCCGGTCTGTCGATGGTTCGGCTGTGGTCGAGGTCGGTGAGCATTCGGGTTCTCTCCTCTTTCCATTCAGCTTGTTGTTCCAATAGTATTTTAAGTAGTATCCGTTTCTGTTCAAGCATCACCTTTTGGACGTCTTCGGTGATCTTTGACAAGATGTCGTCTCTGCCTCGATGATCCGCGCCCTTGTGTAAGGTTGAAGCATCTTCATCTTCGTCTTCGTCTTCATCATCAGTATCCCGGGCCTCTTCGTGAACTTGAGTCTCGGCGGGATCATCATCATTGATTTCGTCTTCTGGTAGTACCCAGACCCAGCCCGTAGGAATAGGCGTGATTCAGCTGAGCGATGCTCAAACCGATTTAATGCTCGCACGTGTGTTAGGCACACGCAATTGGCCTCTCTTTATTCTCTTTGGAGGCATGGTGGGTAATTGGCCATAATTGTTGATTTCTTGTCTGCCGCGACGCGTCAAGTGAGGGGTAAATTCACGTGATCTCGTGAGCGAAACGTATCCGACTCCTGAAACACCAAATATACTGTAAGGGCATGTACGACGGTGCTCGGCAGTATGGGGATATGGTATGGTATACGGTTGCAAAAGGGCGTGAGGGAGATCAAGTCTAGAAGTAAGTGGAAAGATATTCGGTACGGAGCTCAGTCTCTGTCGCGATGTCAATATATGGTTGGCAGATACCCGGCACTGGACACCTGACATCACCGTCCGGCAACCCTAACCATGCATACTTGACACAGCCGTTACAATCTGGCAGGTAGTATGTCGCTGTCAGTCTTGCCTATACCGGGTGCCAAATCATCGGGCATACATCACAGCGACCAAATGGTTGTTCAATTGCCATACATACACAACCACACATCGATGACGCTCTGTTGATGTTCATTTCAATGCATTGTCCATTCAACATCTGCTGCCATCGATAATAGTTTTCATCATGATTTGTACATATTGGTAGGCTTTCTGCCAGATTGAGACTTGGCCTTCTGACCAAGCCGAGCGCAGTAACATTCTTCCACTGTTCACTCCCACACAACTAAAATTTATTTATTGTGCCAATAGCTTCATTGCGTTTGCTATAGATCTGTTCATCAACCGATATTGACAAGCTACTGCTCACCATTCGACTATAATATATCAGTAATTCAAACTCTAGTTTATGATACTTAACGAAGCTGGTGAAACATCGACTCATTCTGTCCTACTGTTTTTCACTCTCTTATTCCTCCTCGTTTCAATTGCTTTGACCATCATTAACACCGTGGCAGCCTGCCTCTTTGACTTCGGTGTAGGCTGAATCAATCCCGGAATATTTGTCGCAGCTCTCACATCCCGCTGTTCGGGGCTGTCCTGAGTCTCAATTCTATTGTCTTGTTCTATATCCAATTGGAAGTCCGCCCCGCAATTGCCTTCACTGTCATTCCGATGATCCAAGACCCCATTCCAGTTAAGTCAATCCTGAGTGTCGGAAATTCTTTCAGGTGCGCTATCCTCATTACTTGGGACTGGATGACAGTTGATTCTTCGGATTCGGCGGACATCCAATATTTGAGTTCGTCCTCCAGGGAGGTCCTTTGCAGACAAACGTGGTGGCAATGGAGATTTTTCTGACATTTTAAATGTAGCAGCACCATCAGGTTGAAAGAGTGAGCAGGATGACTTGGTGATCTCTTCCATGTCCGAAATGTGTCCATCAGCAATGACCCCAGTTTCCGTCTGAAACACCTGGGTGTTCCGGACGGCTCTGATGGCTCTGACGGAACCTCATACACTCTGACAGAGAATTGCACACTACCCATCGCCCAGGCGACCGGTCGCATTGCATCTGTACCTCCTTTACTTGGTGGTGATCTATACGCATCAACAGAACAACACGTGTGTTACAATCTTCGGAGGGGCCGCTGTAGCAGTTTACACAATGCCTCGCGATGTTTCTGCCTTTCTCCGGCTGAGTGCCTGAAGTTACCTCTCCGCTTATTGCTGTATATCGGATGCCGCACACTCCCCATATATGTTTAGTTTTGAGATGTTGTCACTGATTACAATACAGTTTTCGCTTCGGATATATTGATTGCCGTTGCATTTGCTTCGCCATTCTCGTATTTTACTGTCTGAAATATACTGTCCAATCTTCACAGTCTCTGGTACTATGCCCTTAGTCCTCCACATTCTGCGTTGATCCATCATCGGCTAGCGATGCCTCTTCTTCCTCATCCGCATCCGCCTCATCGCCATCATCCTCCTCATACCCATCGACATCACTGGTTCCCATGTCATACCTCCAGAGTTCAGTTTCCGTCCGTCGTAGCCAGCTGGCGGTGGGGATGGCATCGAGCTCGTCGCTTTCGTCACCTGGATCTTCGCAATCCCTGCTGTCTCCTGGCATCCCGAAATGCAGTTTGTCATCCGTGCAATTGTTGTCTATCGGGATGTTTGGGTCAGTGCTTCTGATATCAGGTTCCTCCAGCGCCACTTCGGATGTCAAATAGTCAAGCAGAATAGCATTGTCAACACGCGCTGCTTCCACACTGATCTTTTTGGTAGGTGTTGGGTTCTCCACCTGTTGGATCTGATGTTTGACTCTAGCAAGAGTGTTTTGATACACCCTCAGTTGGTAGCTCTCTGGTAGTGTGTTCCAGGTATTCATCAAGAACGTATATGTGTCTGCAATGCCAGCCGAGGTTAACAACTTGCGACCCTTTGCAGCTCAGCAGGATGCGATCTTAGCACCGTCATTCTTCTAGTTGAAGTATGTCGAGCGATCAGGTCTGTCTGCTTTCTGCCTTGACTAGGAAGCTTTCAGATAAACACCCTTGTTCTTTTGCCACATCAGGAGAGCATGGCGCAATGCGGTGCATGTAATCATGATCAGTGGCGAGGGTATATGACCGTCCTTGTCGTCAATCATGGAATTATAAAATCCATTAGCATACTTACCGCGGTTATTCGCCCGATGATGAAATTTGACATGGATAAATCGTGCCATTGCTCCGGCAAGGGTGTAAAGTGGACGCTAGCCATTCATTATTTGCTTTCGACTCTCTCTGGGTTCGATTAGGACTGTGTACACCACCTTCCACACACTCTGCTACCGGACAAAGATATTAATAATCTGCCAGAAGGGAATCAATGAAATCCAAATGCTCTGCGGCGGATTCAAAGCGGTGGACATCATAAAGCTCTGCAACGTTGTCCCTTGCTGAGTTAACAAAATGGGATTTAACCTTATCCACATGTGCGCAAACCTGGTACTGGTTTGAACATGTATTATCCAACGTGAGCCGTTGATTCAGCATACCTCTTTCAAGCTCTCCTCTGTGCGTGCCTCGAATGCGATGGACCGAATGTTGTTTTGCTGCATAGCGGTGTTCCAGTACATCTCTATTATCTGCCAGTGTGGGGCTACAGCTAATGCTTTCGCAACACGTTGCGTTGCATAACTTACCATGTCCAAGTCGCTTGCACTCAGACCCAGCCATCTGTTCCACATGTAGAGCTCCAGGAATCCGCCCGTTGCAACTAGAAGACGCGTCATGTCTGAGAGACCAAATGAATGGATGCTTCAACTGCCGGAGACAATTGATCGAGGTGTAGACACCTCCTGCAGTTGCCACTGCCTCTGTCTCTGATTCATTTCGGTGGCTCGCGTTCACAGTGGATTTGTAATGATTGTGCGGGCTTCTGGATTCGGGATGGGGGTAGGCAGGTTTTCAAGACCGCTGAGAGGAGTGGGAGTGCTAGCAATGCTGGATGCTGGGCTGGATACAATGCGACTCGTTGAGTCTGTCTGTAATGTTCCTCCGGGTGTTTGTGTGCTACCACTGCTTGTACCCGGGGAGGCGGTTGAAGTATATCTTGATCGGCGCAGTGTAGTGGCCAGGGTGGATGTCACGCTCTGAGTGATATTTGCAACGCGAGAATTTTTCAGCGAAGATGAGGGGGTGGAGTTATCACCTTGGATTGTAGAGGCTACGGAACTCCCCGCTTGAGAAGAATCCCTCTCACTAGCCGGGACAGAAACACGTCTTCTAGCAGGCGGAAGTTAAGAATTCCCCGGAGGCCCACACTTTTATTGATTCTGACAATTAGCAAGGCTTCGAACATTTCGTACGTCCGGAGTCGTGTCAGGCTAAGGTTTTTGGGATGGCATAGTCCGATATAGATCTTCGACGGTAAGCAGGTAGGAATAATTTCCTCTGCATGCATATGCAGCGGCAGGCGAGGTGGACTCCTATTTGAGCAACCATGGGGGGATTCAACAATGACAGGAGGCGCGGTGTAGACCCCGCTAGACTCTATACCCGGACAATACTCGGTGACGAGATCCCTTCAAAAGCATTCAATTATGTGGTTAACTGCCATCAGATTACACTCAGATTGAACTCAGATTAAACTCAGCATTGATATTCACTGTTACAGCAAAGTCTGAAGGTCTATTTGCACCGGTCGAAGGGTGTTTGTGCCTTCTTGACGCGAATATCATTGTATTCCACTCGTTCTTGGCACAATACTTGGAACCATCGATTGTGTATATCTTCAGCTTCCCAGTGAAATTCCCCCTTTGGAAGAGCTAAAAGCCTCGCAAAGTGAACAATGATGTATTCTCTATCCAATGACATCAGTTGTGGGTGCTTTTTTTACTGCTAGTCGTGGGTAGCCGGGTTGGATGGTTGCACAGTTGGGACAACTGGACAACTACTCAGTTTTCTCCGAGGTGCACGAGGTATGAGCGGTGAAAGTGGTATGTGATGCCAAAGCAACGCCCAGAATGCCAAACTGTCCTCACCGCGTGTACAAAATCTCCTCTCGAGGCTCCTCATTCATGAGGTGCCTGGTGGTTGTGCAAGATGAAGGCTGGGCCGTTTTGTGTTCATTAACCAACTAAATGCAGGATATGAACCAAATCGCAGGAACTCAAGTATATATATCCCTTCTTCTCGCCTACACCTCCATTCTCTTTTCCCCCTGTATTGAACACACCGCCAGCAATTAAACACCCTGCCAGCATCCTGATCTATCTGGACATCACGTGACTTGCACAAAACAACGCCTCTTGTTCCATAACACACCCAATAGCCTACTCTACTTTGTATGTTCAACCTGGGCTTCCTTCTGCTACGTTCAACTGTATCACAATCATAACGCCTCGGCTGTAGATTCATTTTCAACTTGCAGCGATGGCACCGAAGGGCTGCCGCAAAGGAAAAGGGAAGGCAACTGCTAGGGCGAAAATGCCGACATCGGTTATAAATCGACACCTGTCGTTGGATCGGGACCGTATATAGGGATTCATGTCGGATCACATCCGTGGACTCATCCGCATATACAATGGGTGTGGCAACAAGGATTAGAGGGCCTGGGACCTCTTTTAGGACATAAACCTTCTTGATCCCGTCACGACTCGCCACTTTTCGCAATTCCAGCTGATATGGCCGCACCGCAGGAGCAGGAGTTCACCTTTTCGGGAGAGGTGGTCAGCCTTCCCCCCATATATGGGGCAAATGTTTGACAAAACTCCCCGATCAAATGAACAATTGGACGTAGGACAACCCCCGTGCCTTCGGGGATCATGTCGATCACTCCAATCAGGCAGGCAACCAGCTCGCGAAAGGTTACACGCACCGGCGAGCGTTTCTCTTGGTACTGTAGCTATGATCCCAGGGCAAAGAATGAGCTGCCAAGATGCTGGCAGTACAAGCCACGCGACTTACTGGCTGGTAGACCACTCTATTGTGATGAGATGATCGACGAGGGTGATGATGATGAGAATTGGGCGGATCCCAGGTCGCCAAGCGGTGGAAGGACCTGTCCTGGCGATGGCATTGACAATGACAATAGCGAGGGTGAGGAGGACATGCAGGGCGGTGAGAAAGGGACCAGGAAAGGGAAGCGAAGAAAGGACAGGAAGGGGAAAGGGAAGGGGAAGGGGAAGGGAAACGGTGAAGGGAAAGGTAGTGGTAAACAAACCCCAGGGGGAGATGATATCTCTCGTACCGTTGCCTTGCAGTTGCAGAAAGAAATGCATGAGGCAGACTCCGACACAGAGGGCTAACTAGAGCGGGTATAGTTAGAGCCGGACGCATCCCCTGCAGTGTCAATTGCCTCAGATGATGATACCGACTGTGCCGAGTCTGACGGCGAATATGACTGAGAACTTGATCCTGATGTGGATATGCGCATGGAGGATGATGTGGACTCACCAGACGGCATTGATTTAGACGGTGATGTGGATATGGAAAGAGACGCTGACGATGAAGAGGAGGAAGATGAAGAGGAGGAAGATTAGAAGGAGGAGGAGGTGGTGGATGAGGATGATGAGCAGGATAAGGATGAGGAGGAGGATAAGAATAAGGATGATGGCAAAAAACCTCGCACGATTCGCCAGGGAGAGATGGTAAATACATTGGCTAACACTGTAGATACCATGGTAGACGAACAGCCAATCGTGATACCTGAGCAAGGCCAGGAGATGTGCAACCATACCCTATGGATACCACCTCCGGCGCATACCCCACCGCCAGACACCGCGGAGCCTTGCCCATGACCACAAACGCCGGAGACTCGTCCTCTCACTGGGCTGAAGGATTTCGGGCTTGTGACGTTGAGAAAACCTCGGCAGGAGGTGCCATGTGTGTGAAAACCTGAGGCAGCCGGAAACACCTCGGATGTTGATGTTGATTGGCAGTGGCTCGGCGAATCAGCAGGGGGCATCAGTCTCCCTGATGTGCCTCACCCTGATCAGCCTCTCCCCGATGTGCCTCTCCCTGATGTCCCTCTCCCTGAGGCGTGCCCTGATGGCTCTGTAGGCGAGGAGTGAATAAGTCCTCGCGTTGCTGAGCAGGCGATGGTTGTTACGTACAGGTCAGGGTCGGGTTCGTGTCTTGTTTGTTTCCTCTGTTCTGATCGAGTTATCTCAGGCATTGTTTATTACACACATCGCGAGGTTTTTGGATCGCTCAGGGTTTATTTTATCCATAGTATTATGGGACATCGTGCATGCAGCGTTTTTGGAAATCCTGTTGTGTAAGAAACCTCCGTGTGTTGGTGTTGAGGCTCAAGGAATCTCTCAAGTTAGCTGAAAGTATCGTGAGCTTACACACAAGGCTGCTCAGGGCCAGCACTAACTTTCGTCCCTTCCTACACGGAATACTCCACTCCTTTCGTATCGTTGACAATGCCAGAGAAGACCCCTTTCCATTGCCCCAAATTTTCATGCTGAAAGAAGTTCACCTCAGACCGCTGGTGACTTGACCATATCAAATCACACCATCCTGGACACCTTCAAAGTGCACCCCAAATGAATCTGACTATTCGCAGCGCGCACCGACGCGTTGAACCTTCTCAGCGTCATGAATTTAACACTAACAATGATCCAGTCGAAGACTTGGACACGTTTCCCTACCTCAAACAGGTTGAAAACATTGCAGATTCAGAGTTTCAACCACCGCCACCTCCTCTGCCGCGGACAGAAACATACCACGGCGCCGGCGCTCTGCTGCACAATTACATTGCCGAGTCATGGAAACACAACTCTCAGGGTTGCTTTCAGATGATGCGACAAACAATCTCTACTACCCGTTTGTAACGCGTGAAGAGTTCAAATATATGCAGTGTGAGATCAAAAAGAACCTTATGAAGGCGTACTATGACAACGTGTTGAAGGAAGGAAACGCCGCTCTTCATTTCCCAAGCTTCAAAAATGGGGATGGCTTCCAGAAGCTCATGGCTAGCATGCCAGATGATCAGGCTCTTGCGCAGTGGGAACTACACACTCTCGATGATATGAGATGGAATGACAATCACCCAAGGCTTATCAGATACTGGAGTTGAGATATCATCAAAAGCATCAGATGGTTGATGCGGCAGCCAGCCTACGGCGAGCATCTCAGTCACGCCACTAAGAGTTGCTTTAACAGCCGTACGCCGCAGAAACGCCTCTATACTGAAATGCACACTGCGTACTGGTGGCGGGAGACACAGGTAAGCAGAGTCACCTGAGGATAATAACATGGTAAGCGAGGTTGAGGCAACGCTCAGGGTGGGGCATACACTGGTTCCCTTGATCTTCATGTCCGACGGAACATATCCCTCAAATTTTGCCTTCAACGAGAAAGAGTGGCCAGTATATATGACAATTAGCAAGCTATCTGAGACGATCCGCCAGATGCCCTCAACGCACACCGTTGTGATGGTCGCTCTCCTGCCGAATCCAATCGAGAACCGAAATATTTCTCAGAGGCGGCTGGGCGAGCAGCAGTAAACAAACTGAGAGATGCTACATGATGTACTCCGGCGGGTACCGCAGCCTGACACAATTGAACAAAATCCTAACGCCAAGAGCGGGTATTACAATGTTCTCTGTGCAGATGGCAACTTCAGGCATTGTCGACGGGTTTTAGCAGCATGGTTTGCAGATTGCCCTCAGTATAGCGACCTACATCATCTCGAGCGGCATGTCTGTTTATGGTGCGAGTGTCCAAAGAACAAGCTTGGAGATTATGTCCCTTCTGACAACCAACACACCTGGCAGGATCACAACCTATATAGAACGGTCAGCAATGCCAACACTTTGGCTGCCCAGGCCAACTCTCGTCACACCATGTCCATCGAGAATTTCACGTGTTTCGACATATTCCCTTTATTGTGAGCGACCTCCCGAAGCCTCAACTCCTCCATACAATGCTGATCGGCATGCTTGACCACCTCCAGAAGTGGATTTTCCACTTCATGAGGATGCACGAACGGCTCAACAAGTACAATGCACTCTGGTTATCCGTGCTTGCTTACCACGACCTCACACCAAAAAATAAGTCATATCAGGAAGTTTCTCAACGGAATGGGAAGGAGGTGAAGGAAATGAGCCGGTCCTTGCTTGGAGTTGTAACCCAGTCTCTATGAGGCGGAAGCCCCGCTCAGCGTCCCATATTCAATCGCGCAATTGAGTGCACACGGGCATTGTTAGATTTCTATATGTATGCTCGATATAAATCTCATGATGATGCAACTTTGAGCTCCATGGAGGACGCCTTGTATTGTCTTCACACCTTCAAAGATGTTTTCTTCCTCAGGGGAGCCGGCAAAAGGGCGAAGGCCAAAGCCAATGCACTAACAACGGAACTCGTGAACAAGCAAAAGGTAGACAAGGAAACAAATGCTGAAACTTGAACGCCTTCGAAGATGCGGCGCAAAATGAACGCATGGCGGGTTGATATCAGCGACGACATAGATGTTTCCAAGGAGTAGGATGCCGACTTCAACTTTCCGATGATCCACTTGATGTCTCATTCGGTCGAACAGATTGGTTGATTTGGAGCAATGCAACAGTATTCTGCCATGAGACATGATCAAGGACATAAAGCGAACCTCAAGGACGGTTGGAACACCTCCAATCACAATTTCAACTACCTGCCGCAATTAATCACCTTTCAGCGTGGCATACTCTGCATCGAAATCAGTGAGCTCAATCCCCAAGCCCTCGCTCAGCGTCGGGGGAACAGCGCTGCGTTCTGCATAGTACTCCCTCCAGGTGTTCATCTGGCTGCCCCCCTGGGCTCCCAGTTATATGCAAAGCCTGAATTCATGCGGCCCCAAAACCGCCATGATAGAGAACATCCTGACGCTGGGATCGAAGACTTTAGGGCATTACTCAACAAGACACACGACGCAAAGAACCGAGTGGCTGTATACAGTGGCACATGGGAGTTTATCAAGCATAAGAGTTTTAACAAGACGTATATATCAGATGAAAAACTGCACGCAATTGAGCTCTGTATTCACCATGGTATTAAGGTTCAAGTCAAGGGTTCAGATGGTCAACGCATATCTCAGATGTGTCGATGCACAGGAAGCCAGAGCTGGCGCGGAGAGGATCGATGGAATGACTGGGTATGGGTAAACCAACGCCCAGGGAGGTGCTATGGTGCGCTGAATGGGCGTCTCCTGTGGCAACTGCAATGACTATTCACAATCTAACTCCTAAACGAGGATTGAGCTTTTGATGAGTACTGGTTAGCCATGGCGCTCACCACGATACCTGAAAACTTGGGTAACTTGGATCCCGTGTCAAAATTTGAACAAATGAGAAACGCCGTGGCAGCCATTGCTTTGCTAGTTTTCAGCAAGGGAAATATTGTTGGCAGCGTGCACCTCATTCCTCGGATAGCTACGTGTTGTAAGACAGGAGACGGACGAAACGAGCCATGGATTGTCAATAGCCACATTGATCTGGCGACTTGGAATGATGTGTATAATTCGTAAACAGAGAATTGCATTGCTTGCACGTAGAAGGAATGCGAGAAGAGATTTTCGAAGTGTCACCCATTCCCTTGCAATCCCGTGTCATTAGTAAAGAGAGAATTGCATTCTGCGTTCAGGTGGAAGGAATGCGAGGAGATATTTTCACAGCCTCACCCATCGCATTGCAATCGCGATGCAAGCGCGTACACAATGTACGCATTCCGCCATATGGTCACAGTTGGCCACACCGCCAGAGTGATCGTTTAAAATAGAAGACTGACAGAATGCGAAGAAGCAGTGAAACATCCATCAAGGGGCGATATGGAACGCTACGTGTTGAATCGAAGCCAGGTGCGGGGCAATCCGCCACTGGGTTGTCTCTGCTGGCTCTGCCGGAGAGTGTCCACTCTGACGGAGCCATCCCGCCCGGGCGGAAATATTTTTTGCTGATGTCCCACAGCAGCCTGATGCTTGTTTTGAGAGCGAGAATCCAATTCGGAAGCACATCGGTTTTGGCTGCCTTGCCACATCTCCGAAAAGTCGTGAACCTTGGCCATTCTGTGCAATATTCTTCCTCCCCATCTCTCTTTATTTCCTTCTCATTTTCTGAGTTTATTTTGTCCAATGCTGGGTCAGTGCCTGCCAAAATTTCGTTATTGGCTGGAGCGAACTGCATTACAACAAACTTTTTGCGAAGCGTCTCCCCGGTGGTTATTGACTGCCTCCAGCCGATACTGTCTCAGCCCAGGCAAAAACTGGCCTCCACTCCGACACCATGTGGTATGATAGAGAATATGTCGCGCGCCCCATTAAAGCGATTGGTGTACTTGTAGTTTTTTTCCTCATGTTGATGCCACAAGTCGGTTATGTCCGGTAACTGATATGTACTGCTACTCTCCGTCGGGTCGGAGTGGTAATCATTGAGATCTGGATCGAGTTGTCCCCAGATCATTAGTGCTTCAGGCAGCGAATTCAAATGAAGCCTGGCGGCGGTCAATCAGCGTGCTGGGTGATCGTTTCGTCCAGGTGTAGTCTCAGCCACATTGTTAGGCGTTAAGTATTCTTCATCATCGCTGGACAAATCATATGGATCAAGGGGTGATTGACAGGATCCTGAAACTGTTTCGGAGGGGATAAGATTGCTCCTCGGCAATCTTTCTTGTGTATTGACCGGCACACTTCAATCTTTCGCACAGTATTCATCTTCCATGTAGTTCAGCAAGGCCACTTGGTGATGGGTAGTATAGGATGTCTCGTCCTCAGGATTAATACAGTGATTCCACCAGGCCAGCAATTATCCAGTCCGGACCGGGTCCGTCCAAGGCTAGTCCAATCTAGTCCGAGTAATTTTTGGGCTGGGCTTGGATCAATCTTCAATTCTTTGGGACCTGGACTGATCTGGCCTGGACTGCTTTGGACCAGTCCATTGGGGCCAAATTGGCCCGAATACGCTTGGAGTCACCGATATACTTAGTTAACATCTGGACTCATCTTGCCATTCGCAAGTCACCATGCACATCTCACCCCTCACCACCTGCCAATTGCCACTCAGCAGTCAGCACGGTAATTATCGGAGTCACTGAATAGACTCATAAACAATAGCTCACTTGCCATCGCCAGTCACTACTCTCCACCACTTACCACTTGCCATTCCGCATTTGACTGCCTCATCTTGTTGACTAAAGCTGTCACCTGAAAGGCCTATGACACTATAGAAGGCCAGCGAGGATGCTAGAGTGCACTAGAGAGTGGTTACTGATGATCTGAGTTGCAAAGTAGACTCCTACAAGATGAGTCACTCGCCACCCACATAGCCACTGATGATTTGTATTGCATCTTCGCGATGGTTTCTCTATACAACCTTGGATTTCCTTGTGTATATAAAGCATAGATCTTCTCATCCTACCCTCAATATCGTCTCAACCCATCTCTGTGGGATCCTCAGATTCAAACTGCATATATACTATACTCTCTACCCAGAACCTTTAACATCCGGTTTCAATTGAACAGCCCTTGTCAACGAAGCGATTTCGATTAGTCCCCATTTTAATTGATATCGATCACCATGTCATCACAATCACTGACGGATGTCAGTTGCAGAGAAGACTTTCTTCCATCCGATGCTGAGTCTGAGTTCTCACCGTGCTCTGTTTCTTTCGACCCGAATTCTCAAGCTCTTTCCACCAGCCCATCATCAACCTAACATCTTCCTCTGTCCTCCTCAATTGCGTCGAATTCATCTGTATCCTCAACTGTTGTACACAGAGGCACCCGCTTGACCTCACCAATTCACGCACATGGTACTATTTCAGGCTCTGGTACAAACCAGTACTGGAAGTGCTCCTACTGTAAGTCTATCTGAATTCAATCATTACGAGTGAAGCTTATTCTCAACCAGGTATAATGAAGTATAAGATGCCAGGAGGAACAACAAAGCCAGCCAGTCATTTGAAAAGACACCATGCTACAAAGATTTCCCTTGGAGTGCCAACTTCCCCAATTATCTCTAGCTTGGTAAATACGGCCAAGATGTTTGATAAGCAGCGATTCAGTCAGAAGGTAGCTGACGACTTGCTTCTGCTGTGGATCATCCATGCAAATATTACCTTCAGTGTGACATCGGATCACCAGTTTCAGGCCTTGTTACAGTATCCCAATGACAGTAATCGAATCCCACGGTCACCAACTACAATCAAGAAACCCATTCTTCATCGCTTTTGTGTCCTACACCTCCGCATTGCTGAGCTCATGCCGCAAGCGGTAACTCATATTCATCTTTCTTGTGATGGTTGGACCAGTCCCCATCAAACGATGGCAGTTTATGGGATTATTGCCCATTTCACTTCACACACAGGGAGACAGATGAACCCAGTAATTGGACTTCGCTTGCTCGAAGGATCACATACTGGTGCCAACATGGCTCGGGTTGTCAATGAGCTTCTGCAAGAGTATGGAATAGATGATAGATTGGGATACTTTATGGGGGACAATGCTAGTAACAATGACACACTGGTTAGGGCTCTGGCTGACAAACAGGTATCTGGAGAACATCACTATAACCCACAAGAACGCCGTCTTCGGTTTGTTGGTCATGTCATTAACCTTGCAGTGAAGCCATTCTGGTTTGGAGAGGTGGATCGGATGATACTGCACTATACAGTATTTGTCACCCGAGATACAATTGCAGAGTGGAGGAACATGGGGCCCTGGGGCAAAGCTCACAACATCACAACCTCCGTACTGGCATCACCTCAGAGGCGGCAGGAATTCAAATGACTTGGTGGAGACACCATGCTCCACAGAGACAATGCCACCCGTTGGAATACTGGATACGCAATGGTGCAAAGTAGCATTCGAAACAGGGATGCAGTCGATGTCTTCTGTCTACGCCATACGGAACAGCTGGAAGAAGATCGACTATTGGCGGATGATTGGGAACAACAGTCAGATGCGGTGACTATGTTGCAACCATTTCACTCTGCAACACTACGTATGGAGAGTGACTTCTCCGAGCTGCACAATATTCTGGTTGAACTTGACCCCCTTCGAGCCACATTTACCAGTGTGTTACAGAAATATCAGGCCAATTCTCATCTCCATATCCGCAGGGCATCTGCAGAGGGCATTGTAGTGCTGGATACATATCAGGAGTTGTATAAAGGGCGCACTGTCTGTGTTGCCGCGGTGGTGTTGCATCCAGCGTACATGTGGGAATATTTTGAGGTGGCGGTGGACAAGCTTGAATGGACTGAAGATCAATTGCAGGATGCCAAGCTGCTTGTGCAGGGACTGTGGCTAACAAAGTACATGCCAGTATGTTCACTTGGAGGGTCAGAGGGAGAACGCCAGCCTGATACTACGCCATCTCCAGTTACTCCATTTGCTACCTGGGTGCACAGAGGCAGCGTACTGTAATTAGTAACTCTTCCTTCAATTGATTCAAGTTGATTCAAATCTGACAGTTGAACAGTAGATGAATATGACAGATATCTTTCAACTCCAACTGAGCCATCGATCACCAATCCATTCACCTTTTGGCAGTCCCAGCAGCAGATGTATTCACATCTCTCTTCAATGGCACTGGATATTCTATCCATACCAGCAATGTCAGCTGGAGTGGAAAGACTCTTTTCACAGTGCAAAATAATGCTCACAAACAAGCGAAACAGACTACAAATTGATTCCCTACAGGCTGTGGAATGTCTCAAATCATGGGATAGGCTTCAACTGGGTCTTGCAGAGATAGTAGTGACTGAAGCACTGTTGGATATCATGGATGAAGAAGATCAACGAGATGTAGAACGACCTGAGGAGGAAGATATGTATTTGGAAATCATGTAACTTTTCTGCAATTTTGGAAGCATCATGCCAATATACATGTCATTTAGTGTCAATTGGTATGGTTGGGTTTCTCATGGTGGTGAAGCATAGCAGTCAGCGGGTGGGTTTGTTGTGGTTGCTTGCAGCGGGTGGTTAGGAAGTGACCATGTATGTGAGTTAGGGTTGCAGGGATGACTGTCTCATTGCTTGAGTTTTCGATCTACTTTGAAATTGATAAAGATTATCCCGTTTGGCCTGGTCCAGACCAAGACCGTCCAGTCCCAGACAGCCAGTCTGGGGCTTGGTCCAGTCTGACGTTCCGGTGGGACCGGACGAGACCGAGCCCTACCACAGACTGGGTCCGTCCGGACTGGTGCAATCATTGGATTAATATCCCTTCCTTTATCACAGTTTCTAAACAATCTCAACTTCCGGTAAAGTTCGAGAATATGTGCAGAAATGAGCAGCATGCCCGTCGATGGAGTCACTTCAGAGTGATAATAGGACAGCTTCTGGCAAGCTAACTTCACCGCGATGAACACGTCTTCCTTGCATGGAGTCTTCTTCTTAGCCAAAGCTCCCATCACGCCATCTATGGGGTCGAAGATATCATTGTACACTGTGATAATGTGATGCAATGTGACAGTTTGCCTGTTCAACATCCCAAGGGTCCAATATTGGAATGGCCTCAACACTCCCATGACATACTTCACAATGGTCCATTCATCTGGAGTTGTGAAGAGTGGCTGGTAATCGCTGCATCAGCAACAACTCGGGTTTCCGTCCGAAACACCCTGGTGTTCAGGAAGGCTCTGACGGCTCTGACATAACCTCGTACCCTCGGACAGAGAATTACACGCTACCCATCGCCCAGGCGACGGGTTGTGTTGCATAGCATCAGCAATATGTATTTTAGTCACTGGAAGCCTCCAGGACTGTCTGAGAGGATGTGGAGTGTAAACTTAGATGCGTCAATTTCAAGAAGGATCTGACGCTAGGAGGGCATTCCTGCCTGCCTTCAGAGTAACTGGGAGCGCTGGCAACCAGCCGGGGAGCGCCGATGACAAGCCAGGGAGCACATGGGAGTGGTGGCGACAAACCTGGGAGCGCCAGGGACCAGCCTGGGAGCTCCTGCGACAGACCTGGGAGCACCGGCGACATGTCTGGAAGCACCTTGAACCACAGTCATGTATTCTGTCTGTATTCTCATCTATGTATCTACGTATCTATATAACTACCCATCTACACACGCTATATCTGGACTGGATGCAGGCGGTGTTTGAGAGCAATTCAAGGTGTGCATGAAAATGACAAGCAAGTGAACTCACAGATATACTGCGAGGCCGTGATCGAGCGAGTTTGGAGATGCACTTGGAGGCAGTAATCGAGCGTGATTGCAGACACACTTGCAGGCCGTGATCGAGCGAGTTTGGAGATGCATTTGGAGGCCGTGATCACACAAGATTGGACGAGTACTTGGAGGCGGTCGATGGATGGCGCACTGGGTGATGAGACTCTATACATCAGTTAGTTAACTCGCAACCATGGGAAGGTGACAATGTGACTTCCCCTTTGAGCTTTCATGGAGAGCTGGCTGATGGTGGTCGATTGTGTAGGGAGGCACGCCAGTAGCTGAAGCTACATTCAGGGGTCAACTTGTAATCATGAGAATGAAGGGAAGACAAACAATCTTGGGTGGATGCTGTACTCTCTGTATGCTGTACTTGGTGTATGCTGTACTGGGTGTATGCTGTACTTGGTGTCAACTGATGATCATCTCATGGTGAGATAGACAGGGATGAACTAACTCTGTGTTCTGCGATGATGGTAGAGTTGTGGACGAGAAAGAGGCAGATTGGGGATGAAGATGAGAACGATATGGAGGATATGGGCGGATATCAGAATGCAGGGGTACGACTTGCCTGATGTGGTTGGCAAGACCTCGTAAGGGTGTTAGTTCACATTGGATCAGGACTTGTACCTGCTGTATCGGCAATGGTCAATTGACTCGCACACAACATACTCTACGTCCCAGTTTCTCATGATGATTTCCGCCATCTCTTCTGATCTCTCTCTCTCCTATGCTCAACACTACCACCACCTAAGAAAACAAAGTTAAGTCATCCCTCTCTATCTCTCCATGTCATGATTTTGTGTTAACACAGAATGCAGCATACACCAAGTACAGCAGCATCCCAAGATTGACAGTGTCCCACTCCCAGTCAGTTTCTCATCTCTCGGCGGATGTTGTACTCAACTCTTTACATTCCCACAATTCCAAGTTGACCAATGAATAGAGTATCAGTGGCCATCGGGCCTCCCTGCAAATCAACCGCGTCCAAGTACTCCTCCAATCCCACTCGATTGTATCCTGCAATTTCATCTCAAAACTTGCTTGGTCACAGCCTCAGCGTGCATCTCCAAACTGGATCGATCACGGCCTCCAGTTGCATCTTCTGAGTTCACCCTATCTCGGCCTCCAAGTGCAATTCCAATCTCGCTCGATCAGGGCCTCCGAATTAATCTCCAGACTCTAGTGTTAGCAACGGGTCCGGGTAACTCGCCAGCGGTCCGTGTTTGGACCGCAAAAACCGGTCGGTTCGGTTCCAGAACCGTCCAAAAACCTGACCCGCCGACTCTTGGCCGGCCAAACCCGGACCAGTACCCATCAACCCGCAGGTTTCGCCGGGTTTGGCTAGACCCGTCGCTTCCAATCTCCTGTTCTGCGTTTCGGGTTCCATATTTATCGTTGCATTCAGATATGCTACTGTTAATCGTAAATTATTGACATTGGTACATCACGGTTCATTTTCGACATATTAGTCGCCTTGATGTGCAAAACAAACATACTCACGCGCCCAACCACATCCTGAAAATGAGCGTCAACAGAGCGTCAACAGAGCGTCAACAGAGCGTCAACAGAGCGTCAACAGAGCATCAACAGAGCGTCAACAGAGCGTCAACAGAGCGTCAACAGAGCGTCAACAGAGCGTCAACAGAGCATCAACAGAGCGTCAACAGAGCGTCAACGATATTTGGTCTTGCAATCTGTTTTGCGTATAAAGGCGGCGAATAATTCCTTGATGACTGAATACAACATATCGGAGGCGTGATTTCCCAGGACGCATGACCACCAATCTTTGACGCTCCGTTGACGCTCATTTTCATGATGGGGCAGGGAAGGTATTGCAATCTGATTTGCCTATAAAGGGGGCCAAAAATACCTCTATGACTGACAACAACCTATCGGAGGTGTGATTTCCCAGGATGCATGACCAAAAATCGTTGATACTCTGTTGACGCTCATTTTCATGATGGGGCAGGGAGGGTATTGCAATCTGTTTTGCCTATAAAGGCGGCCAAAAATACCTCTATGACTGACTACAACCTATCGGAGGTGTGATTTCCCAGGAAGCATGACCAAAATTCGTTGACGCTCCGTTGACACTCATTTTCGTGATGGGGTATGGAGGGTACTGCCATCTGTTTTGCTTATAAAGGCTGCCAATAATTACTTTGGGACTGACTACAACCTATGGAAGGCATGATTTCAAAGGACGTATGACCAAAAATCGTTGACGCTCCGTTGATGCTCATTTTCATGATGGGGCAAGGATGGTATTGCAATCTGTTTTGTGTATAAAGGCCGCCAAAAATTCCTCTATGACTGATTATAACCTATTGGAGGTGTGATTTCCCAGGACGCATGACCAAAAATCGTTGACGCTGTGTTGACGCTCATTTTGCCATGGCTGTATCCGCAATATGCAATCATTTAATTTGGCACACTCCATAATTCACATTGTTTTGGCTGCCCTTCTGGCGGTTTTATTAACTTTCTTCTTGATCACTACGTTGTTCTTTGATAATACATAGATATATTTAATAATAATCTCCAAAATCCCGTGTCTTTCAGTCAATGCTCGTCATCAGTTGCAGGATCGCTCAATCTGCTGCTCTTGTCTTCAAAATGATTGTTAGCTGCATTACCACACCACAGATAGTGTACAAACCTTCATCAGTCAGCATATCTGGATCAAAATCGGTATCGTGCTCAGTTTCCTCATGATCGGAAAAGTCTGCACAGGGAAGAGGTGTATGCGAATATGTCTATCCGGCGGGCAAATTGACTATTTGAAATGGTTGAAGTTCAGAAGTCTTGGTCGTTGGGGCGCGTGGCGTGCCAGGCAGTGGCCGAGTTGGGTCTGGAGTCTGCTCTCTGCGTCGGTCGGGTGGAGGTGTACCTGTTCCTGTGCATCTCCAGCGTGTCTGCGGATTCTTTGGGGTCCCATTTTGGCATGGAAGGGAGCTGGACGTTTGGTTGTGACGAAGCATTGCCAGGTGTCTTTGTATCGCAGCCTTCCGCTTTTTGTGCCCAGGAAACTCAACTGCCCGCTTCTTCTCTTCTCGGACCTCGGCGCGTGGTTTCTTAATGAGATATATCGTTTCCTCGATTGCAGCGCGCGAAAAGCCTTCTTTGGCCATTTTGGCCATATTCAAGGCAAGGCGCATGTCGGACTGTTCCAGCTGTACCCGACCTCCTTGCCTTGCCATAGTTGCAGACATGTTGAAAACCTACAAGACATTATTTGCTGCTTCTAACAATGAAATTCCGCTGTTACCTCTACCATATATGCTTCCGTAGCCTCCACTATGGTGATTAGTGCCTGCTTCGTCCACTCACGGGGATGCTTATGAGCAAATTCATCTACGAAAATCCCAGAGCTGACAACATCATGTTGTTCGATTTCGCGGACTGTGCGGACAAATGCCTGTGTCGATCATGGAGGTTTCCTGTTACGGGCAGCGATAAATTCGTTACGTAGCTCTCTACGGACACCCACTGTATGTTATACAGTTAATTGACCGCCCTTTGCCTCGATATGGATATACTCACTTCCCACTGCATGCTGCTTCCTATTTTTCTTGCGTCCAGTCTTGCGGACAATTTTTAAATGTGCATCCTGGGTCATATGTTTGGTGGCTGCATTGGCAGCGTCGCGGTGAACTAACTTGTGTCTGCGCTCTTGTTGTGTTCCAAGTATATCCGTATTCGATGTAGCGCCCGCCAATCGGCTGGTATTCGATCCGCTCTCACCTGGCGGAGGTGGTTGTGTATCCATGATGTGCTGGTGTGGAATAGGAGAGGAAGATGCTAACGAGAGGAAGTGGGAAGCCCTGAGGACTATATAGTTAGTTTCTTGTCAGAATGGAATAAGTAGCAGCCAACATGATCGTTATGCTCAACATCAATCCTGCTGACTATGGCTGCAAGTTGCAGGGGTTTCCCACCGCCCCGCAAGTTGCAAAAAGTCGGTCTGATGTTGTTTGTTTGATACCCGGAATAAACTGCGGTGTACGACCGCCGGAATCGCCTAATCGCCATATATTAATAGCATGTTGTTCGAAGGAAAGGAAGTCTGCTGATGGTTGTCTCAAATGATCCCGGGGATATTACATCAAAATTACGCTAACAATCATGTCATGTTGTACGGTTAGCATCACTATTCCTGATTTATTGACAGTCAAAAGGGAGATTTTGCTTTGTTCAAGATGAGTAAACGTACCAACCTTGAAATAAAAGACGCAGCTTGCCTCCATATTGTCCATAACTTGCAACATCCAACATCTCGCCCAACAACAGAGTCCACGCAAACTACAATGGTGAATGCTCCGAAAACGAACTTTTCGCCTCTTCCGGCTGGCAGATACGGCACATCGACAAAGCGGTCAACCCAACGACGTCATCATGCAAATGAAGGCAAGAGCGGCTTGGAAGCAGAGAGAGTCCGAGCCCTGGGGGCATTGCGCAGCTTGAGATTCAAAAAGAAGCTTGCGGCGGAAAAACGACAAGAAACGCACTTCTTAAGCAATGAAGAGAAAGAGAAATGGATTGAGGATTATGTTGAGAGAGAGACCGCTGGGGCAAGAAAGCGAGTTGAAGACGCAGAGGCAGCGGTTCAAGAAGAGCAGGACGATATGACACATGCTGAAATCGCGGGATTGACACCCAGAGAGCCCGAAAAGACTTTTGAGGAGATGATGGCTGCTGTCGGGGACAGTCTCAGTGATCTTGCAAGTTCCGAGGATGGGGAGGATGGGGAAGATGAGAATGAAGAGACAGAGCTGGGCAAGCGGAGCGAAGATGATGAACCCGGCTGGGTGATGGGCGCAATCTCCAAAACGGTACAGCAGCACATGGGGAGCTTCCGGCAGAAGCAGATGAAGCTTGACGAATTGACACATCCGGGATGGGAGGATGCAGCCGACTACTTCCGTGACCGAGATAAGAAGTACGCCACAGCCGAATTAAGGCTTCTGGTAGTCGTTCAACCTCAAACAGATGATGACGCTTCGGCACCTCCACCAACATCATTTGGAGAGCTTATGGAGAGGCTTGACATTGTCCCTGGAATATCGCAAATGCCGCAAGGGACTTCTCGACCGGGAAGTAGTCATATTCGGCTAGGTTCGGTGAAACCGCAGTCGAACACAATGATATCCGGTCTTGAGCCCGCCGCAAAGCGCGATACGTTACCTTTGCTGAAAGCGAAGCCTGTTGAACCAGTAAGCTTTTACCCCTGCTTATAGCCTTCAGCTAATCACCATATAGATTTCGAATTCAGACGAAGACATGGTGACGGCTCCTGCGTCAGGGGAGGAATAGATAGGAAAATTGTGATTATTGACATCATCTGTTGGTGAAAAGCAATTTGTTTACCACTTTTGGTACGTGTCCGCTTTTTCTGATTTCAGTGACCAAATTGTGAGACGTGATAATTCGTCTGTGCTTGTCCAACGGTCGAATGCACCATGTGAAAGTTCTAGAATCCAAATCAGGCGACAAATTGGTTGACACGTTTGTTTCGCATCAGCATGAGACTGTTAAGCGACCAAGTAAAAGCAATATTAGTGACGAAATATACTAACAAAATTTAAGTGAGTGATGTCATACGTGTCATAGAAAGAGCGGTTAGTGCTCAATCCGAATCAGTCTGAACGACGACCGTCATGCTGCATTCATTGATCTATCCAACTGCATAACTTTCCGCACAGACCTTGTGCACATGGTTGTGAAATTTGAAATTGCTTATCGTACATCATGGAAATCTAGGAGGAGCAGCTGGATAAGGAAAGGTGAGGAGGTCGAGCTATATTCACCGAAAACTAGTGAAATGTTCTACATGCCGTAAATTGCCGGCCACAAGCGCTGGAATGTGATAGGGCCACGTGATTTCTCACTCAGATAGCGTGGATAGCACTGATCAGAAATTGAGAGGTAATAAAACACCTGGATGCAAACGATAATACATGCAAACGCAATATTGGATGTCAATAATGTGTATATGAATCGTTGCGTACAATTATTGGGTGCACAGAGGCTGATTTGATGTGAATAAAGTGAGCGTCAACAGAGTGTCAACGATTTACAGTCTTACACATTCGGCAATCAATTGGCGGGATTATCATATCATTCCAAAGTGAATGTTTTGGTGGGCGTAAGAGCGAAAAAGACAAACTATATGCTCGTTGCCACATCGTAAAAATGAGCGTCAACAGAGCGTCAATGGAGTGTGAACGATTTTTGGCATTGCATCATGGAAAATCCAGACAGCTGCGCGATGATAATAAGTGATAATCGCACTATCGGCCGCCTTTCGAAACAAAACATGTTCCGACAACATTGCTTCTATGTCCTAACAATGAGCATCAACGGAGCGTCAACGGCTTTTGGCCTCGTATCATAGAAAATGCAAGGGTTGTGCGGCAATTTTAATCCATCATCTCACTATCGGCTGCCTTTCTAGGCAAAACGTGTTGCGACAACATTGCTTCTATGTCCTAAAAATGAGCGTCAACGGAGCGTCAACGATTTTTGGCTTTGCATCATAGAAAATGCAAGGGCTATGCGGCAACGTCAATGCATAATCGCACTATCGGCCGCCTTTCTAGGCAAGGCTTGTGTAAGGGCATGTACGCCAGCGTTCGGCCTTATAGGCATACGTATCGTAATTATGGTATATGGTTGCAAACGTGGACTCAAGTGGTAGTAAGTATAGAGGTATAGGTAAGATTATCGCTAGAGATCTAAGTCTCGTGGTGAGCTGACTATATAGAATGGCCATTACCCGGACCTGGGTCACGTGCCACCGTTACATTATCCATCTCTTTAGGCACCGACCTCCTGGGCTGCATAAACCGTACAAGAGACAAGGAAAGGAAAGGGAAACAAAGAATGAAACAATCATCCTACGTACGCAATCGTACGAACCAATAAGTCCCACAACCGATCGGTACAGCCCAATGGCGACCTTTCGGCGGATCCGGTGCACAGGGAAACTCCACCTCCATTGGCAGGTGGTAAAAACTCATGCCGACACCATTTGTACCGGGCCGAGATCCAAAGAAGCGAAGAAGAGACGAGAGAAACCAGAAAACATCCAAAAGTGATCCCGTCCTCCATTATCTCAACTTCCTAACCCATGCCCCAACGACCATCATTCCCGTAGCTCGTATCTTGGCGTAGGTCATTGTCGGAATCGTCAGGGTAGTAGAGAGCTTCCGCTCATTACTTGGCATCGATGGGAGCTTCCGCTGCCGGCATCGGTCGTAGCCTTCTGTGATCATTGATCGTATACGTCAATTGCATCGCGTGTAGTTGCGTCGCATTAATCG